>Ga0307444_1000018_pt1 | contig 79538 bp, 76 predicted proteins | sample SalMarSW160340MG_FD_202145 | JGI IMG/M metagenome (GOLD analysis project Ga0307444, IMG submission 202145) | Salt marsh sediment microbial communities from the Plum Island Ecosystem LTER, Massachusetts, United States - SW1603-40 | ecosystem: Environmental > Aquatic > Marine > Intertidal zone >...
TTTTTGTACACACCGCCCGTCGTTGCAACGAAGTGAGGCTCGGTTGAGGTTGAGGCGAAACGGTTCAGTCGAAACTGGGTCTCGTGACGATGCAAAAGTCGTAAAGGGAAGTACTGCGGTACTCACCTCGATAAACAAGGTATCCGTAGGGGAACCTGCGGATGGATCACCTCCTACGTTTGGGTTCCTTCAAGGAACCCACAACCCTTATTCTCATCATTCTTCTGTAACTGAAGTTCTCTCGGGGTTCCTGTATTCTTTGGAGGTTCTTTTCGTTTACATCAAAATTTTTACTTTATATAATCAAAATCAACTTATTTATTATGGAACCTGATTCCGATCTTGCATATTTGATAGGTGCTTTAAGAGATGGTTCGATTTATTATTACAAGAAGAATCGGTCATATTATGTTCTATATTACCAAAAGTATAAATCATGGTTAGAGCAATCAATAGGAAGAAGAATCAAGGCACTTTTCAATGTGAACTATCGAATAGATGAATACAAGAAGGGACATTTCAGATTACGATTGTCAAATAAAAAACTATACCATTTATTTAGAAATGATTATGAATTTCCAGTGGAAGGGAAAACACAAATCAATTGGACAATACCAAAAAAAATTTGGAATGCGTCAAATGAAGTAAAAATTTCATATGTTAGAGGATTTTTCGATACAGAAGGAGATGTTTCCCCCAATTCGAGTAATACAAAATATATAGGTATTAGTCAAAAAAATATCAAAGTTTTGAAGGAAATAAAATCAATCCTTACTGAATTAGGAATATATACATCTAAGGAGCATATTATTGATAGAAAAAGCAAGACTTACAGAATCTCTATTATTGGTAAGAAAAATATTAAAAAATTCTATTCAATTGTAGGTTCAGAACATCCTATTAAAAAAAAGAATATTCAATTGATAATCAAAGAATAGTTTTCTGCAATTAATTTATAGAACTCCATTCATAATTGGAGTCTTTAGTACAACAGTTTGTTGTCACATTCTTTCTTGAGGTGTTTTAATAGTTTCTTTCAATTATTATGTTAACCTTTCCTCAAGAGTTGAAAAACATGATAAAAATGTATGATCCTGATGATGGTGATGATGATATAGGACCTCCAGTTTGGTTCCCAAACTAAAAGGTCTAACAATTTTTATTTTTCATGAATATTTCTCTAGTTTATATATCAATCTGGTTATTATAGTTTGAATGTGATGAGATTAGAAGAAGTTAAAGAAAGCATTAGTAAGGTAGAAACAAATGAAGATTTAGTAGAATTAATAAAAAATCTTAGAGTTTTATCATCTAATGAAAAATCAAATTATGTTCTAGAACTGATAGAAAAAACTATAGATATAAGTAAAGAAATGGGAAATGAAATTACATTAATCAACCTATTTGAACTAAAGATTAAGCAATTGTTTCATATACCTCAGCAACTAGAAAGTGCGACACGAATTTTGGAAGAAATGTTAAACCTGTCAAAAAGGGTAAAATACCAAGAAGGCTTAGCATTGGCATATTCTACCAAATGGGGAATTGAGAAATATAAAGGAAATAAGGAACAAAGCTTACAAGCAATGAAAAAATCTATTGAAATTGTTGAAAAAATAGGAAAGAGAGATCCATACGTTTATCACATCTGCAAATATACTTATGGAATAGAAATATGGTTAGAACATCACATGATAGAATGTGTAACAATATTCGAGGAGTGTATTCCATATTTCTATAGAAATGGTTTCAATAGAGGTTTTATTCAATCTCTCGGAATTTTAAGTGTGATTTATTCAAAAATCCAAGATGTAAGAAAGCTTGATGAATTAAGTAAGATTGTCTTGAGCGATAGGACTTTTTTTAATAAACAAAGTGAAGACATTCAAGCTATGGTGTTTTATTTTATAGGAATAAGTCAGATTATTCAATATGACTTGGAATTTGCACAGATTCACTTAAAAGAAGCCTATATAAGATGGAAAAGATTACAGAAAAAAAGTAGTTATTATTATTACTATTATATCAGGTTATTATCACATATTGCTACAGCTCAAGCTTTGAAAGGAGGTTTGGCAGAATCATTCTTAACTTTAAGAGAAATTAAAACTCTTCTTGAAGATGAACATTATCTTGATAATCTTGACCACCATAGTAAAAAGCAAGTTCCTCATACTGCTAATTTAATAAAATTCTATGTTTATTCTCGAAAATATGAGTTTGACAAAGATGACATGGAACCATTAATTATGAAAATTATCGAAGGATTGAAGGAACAGTATAGTAATCCAATAATGTTAATAGAATTCTTACTAAATGCAAAACTATCAATATCACAATTAGAAAATATCAAAATAATAGAAAATGTAAGTATTTTACGTGTTCAGCACATTATTGAATATTTAATAGAAAAACAAAAAGCAAAGGGAGAGAAAGAAGAGAAGCTCAATACAATGGGTTTAATAAGCATTTTGAGAAATCAAAAAGAGATCACTAAGACAAGTTTTACTGAAAAAGCATTTTCTGATCTTCTAATTGCTAAAGAACTATATTCAATAGATGAATTTGATGAAATTCATCTTTTACTTAATAAATATAAAAATAATCTAGAGAAAATTGAAGTCCTAGAATTAAAAATATTCATGGATGCGTTTATTCAAATTGGAGAATTCAAAAATGGAAATCCTTTAGCTCCAGCATTACAATATGTCTCAATTAGAAACTGCAAAGCTTTTGGTTTTACTAAACTAGAGCATATATTAATTAAACATCAACAGAAAATGTATGAATTTGCATTTAAATAACAACTCAGGGGATCCCACACCCCTTATTCTCATTCTTTCTTCTGTAGATAAGTAGTCTCGGGGTTCCTGTATTCTTTGGAGGTTTTTAGTTGTCTTAAAAATTTATTCGATGAAATAATGCTTTATAATACGTAAATTCATTTAAATACGCGATAAAATTGGTTGGGGATAAATTTCTTGTTGGTTTTTATAGAAAGCTTTGGATATTTTTATGAATGAGAATGAACTTTTCTAAATTCAGATTTTTCGCTTTAGCATTTGTAACTATTGTTATCTTTAGTGTGATGCCATCAGTTCAGAGTAACAATAAAATTGACCCCGGGTCTATTTTCTTCTTTGATTCATCAATTTTGGAGGAACATGCACCTATTGCAATTGAATCTGATGAAGATTTTCTCTCTTTTCCTGGTTCAGGTACTATAAAAGATCCTTATCTGATTGAGAATTACAATATCACCTCAAATTCCCTTTTTGGCATTTACATATGTTCTACTACTAAACATTTCCTTATTAGAAATTGCTATGTTGATGTAGAACTCATAGGTATTTCAATTGATGATATCTTTGAAGGTTCAGTGAGAATTGAAAATAATATTATATCAAATAGTGAAGAGTATACTGGAAAAGGGATATCAATTTATTTTGCAACAGAGGTCGTCATAAAGAACAATATAATCGATAATCATGAATCTTATGGACTTGTTTTAGCAGGAATAGATGCTTCCTATATTGTCGGAAACTCTTTTTCAAATAATGGTGAAACAGGGATGATAACAGCATATGTTCGCAATATAGGTATTTTCGAAAATGAATATAATGATAATGAAAAAGGAGGAATTTGTGTTTTTGAGACAGAGTCAGCTATGATTAAGATGAACGAATGCTCAAGAAATGGTGAAGAAGGAGTACATCTGGAGGAAACAGAAGGAGTTATTTTTCTTAATAATACAATAGAAGAAAATGGAATATGGGGGATAAGGATGATTGGAGTAGAAGGAAGTTTGCTAAAGTTCAATTTGTTTAAAGATAACAGGGAGAGAGGGTTGTTTTTGGATGAAAATTGTAGAAATAACTGGATATATCAAAATGATTTCATCAATAGTAGCAGGACAGGTTATTCACAAGGGAGAGATGAAGGAGAGGCGAATAGATGGTATGATGCATATATGAAAACAGGGAACTTTTGGGATGATCTTGGTGATGAATTGGAATATTCACTTGATGGTACCTCTAGTTCAGTTGACTTGTATCCATTAAGAGAAGGGAATGTTGTAGAAACACAAATCAATAATGAAACAGATTTATTAAATAATCTTAACATAACTGGATTCCTACTTATTCTCCCCGCTCTATTATTAAGAAGGAGAAAACAACTAAAATCCTTATTCTCTTCCTTTCATTTTACTTTACTATATTATCAAAACCATCAACATTTATATAATTAAAAACCAATTAATGCTTGTTAAAAGGGGGGTTGATGATGAATGATAACGAGAAAAATAAGCCTGATGTAGCTCTTGGTATGCTCAAAAGAGCAGAAAAAGATCTCAAAGTTGCTAAAAGGAATTATCGGAAAAGAGATTTTGCACATTCAGTAACAAATATGCAACAAGCTGTAGAAAAATTTGGAAAAGCTATCTTGCTTAGCATCAACCAATGTAAAGAAGAAGATTTGAAAAATGAAATTCAACATAAACTTGTAGACTTCATAATCAAAATTGTAAGAGAAAAACTAAATGCTTTAGTAGGGGATTATCCGGATCTTGAACAAAATATAAAGAAGGCAATAAATAAGTTTCAAACTGATTACAAGAAGAAGTATAACATAGATGAAGACCTCTATATAGAAATTAACAAGTTAAAAGAGATGCTAAAGGAATACCATACACTTGAAAATAAAATAAGAAAGGGTACATTATTATGGTTAGACAATCTTCCTTTACAAGAAGTACTTAATCAATGGTTTAGTACTTCTGAAGAATTCTTATCTGAACTTGAACATAGACAAGATATGGTGTTAACAGATGAACAAAGAATTAATGCAAAAAATGCATCTTTAGATTATGTAATCTCTGGACAATTCTTCAGAGAGCTTCAAAATACCATATATGCAGTTTTTTTATTGTCATATACTGTCATTCTGTCTGTTAATCTTGAGAAACATGTCAGTTCCTCTAGATATGATATAAGAGAAGAGAAATATTCCAAAAAGAGTGAGATAGTCCAAATTCTTCCATTAATGAACAAAACTATGAGAAAGATGGTTGATACATGTTATTATCTTATTAAACTAAATCCTGAAGAGATATAAGTTGGAGTTCTTCTGTAGATAAGTAGTCTCGGGGTTCCTGTATTCTTTGGAGGTTTTTTAGTTGCCTTAAAAATTTCATCGTTAGATTTTTTATACAACTGATTTTAATTGTAATTGATTATCATGGTTTTAGCAGTATTGATCTATATAGGTTCAGTTTTGATAATTTTGTGGGGTATTGGTCACCTTTTTCCTACCAAGAATATCGTGAAAGATTTTGGAACTCTTTCAGCTGACAATAAGAAGATAATTACTATGGAATGGATTGCTGAAGGTATGGCCTTAATCTTTCTAGGTCTTCTTCCCTTGTTTACTGTTATTTTCAGTACTGGCAGTGAAAATGCTTTCTACATCAGCATACTGGGTTCTGCAATCATGCTAATTGCAATGGCTATTCTTTCTGCTTTTACAGGTGCAAGAACATCAATCTTACCTATGAAGATGTGCCCATATGTTAAAACACTAGGTGCGATTTTAATGATTCTTGGAGCAGTTATTTGAAGTAATAACTCTCTAATGCTTTTTTTATTATTATCTTGTTTATTAGCTCCTATGCACTTTAGAGGTTCTTTTAGTTTACATCAAACATTTGCTGATTCTAAATCTGGGTTTTGAGCTTACAAAAATAATACATTGATAATATAGACCCCGGGTCTGTAAATTTTTTACTTTAAGTTTTTGTCATGTTTTTTCTTTGGGTGTTTATCTATATTTTTGGAGTTTACTTTACAACATTAATCCAGAGTGAGTAACAATGAACAAAGAAAGATATGATCCTGATGAAGGAGATGGTGACCTTCTACCTCCTGTATGGCTTCCGTAAAAAATGAGGAATTCATTTTTCTTTTTTCTTTTTTTGACACTTTCTTTCTTGAGGTGTTTTAATAACTTCTTGTTATTATTATGATAACCTTTCCTCAAGAGTTGAAACAATATGATACAAATGTATGATCCTGACGAAGGAGATGGAGATATTTTACCTCCTATGTGGACACCAAATTAATTTCCTCTCCAACCTTTTCATTTTTGATATTTTTCCTTATGTATTTTCTCTAGTTTATATATCAATCTGCGGATTAGAGTTTGAATAAGTTATGTTAAGTATTGAAAATTTGAAAGAAAACCTAAAAAAATCACTGAGTGAAGGTACAATTTCAAATAAAGTAATGGAACTACGTATTTTATGTGCAAATGAAAAATCAGAAGATGTTTTGAATCTTATAAATAATACTTTAAAATTATATGAAGATTCTTACAATGATCGTCTTATCGTTGATTTATATGAACTTAAAATCAAACAATTATATCATGTTAAGGAGAACATATATGTAGTTGAGAAACTTATAAAAGAAATGTCTCAAAAAGCACAAGAAATTGGTTATTCTGGTGGTTTAGCTCTTTCTTACCAGATAAGAGGATATTTAGAATTCTTAAAAGGAAATAGGATAGGAAGCAAAATTGAAATTTCTAGAGCTATTAAGATTCTAAAGGAATCACCTCAAATAGACCGTTACTCACAAATAATTTGTTATTATTCTTTTGCAGTAGACAGTTGGTTATCTAAAAGAGATTACAATACCTCATCCATATTAGAGGAATGTGCAGACTACTTTTACCAAAATGGTTTTTACAGAAGCTTCATTCAATGCCTTTCTCTTCTGATATTAATCTATCAACAAACACAAGCTAAAACCAAATCTATGGATTTAGTACAAAAGATTTTCATGAATAAGACTTTTCTTACAAAAATACCACAGGAAATCAAATCCAACTTATTTTATTTTATAGGAGTAAGTAATAAACTTAATTTTAATCTAAGGGAAACTGAATACTTTTTACTTGAGACTATAAAAAATCTAAAATTTATTTATCAAAAAAATATTTATTCTGGATTCTACTTGAGAGGTCTTGCTCATTTAACTGCAACCTATGCACTCCAAGGAAAGCTAGAATTAGCCTATAATCAAATGATTGAAGTTGAAGAATTAATCAAGGAAGGAATAGCTACAAGAAATTTGGATACTTTCAGTAAGAAACAAATTGAACACGACTTCAATCTAACAAAATTCTATATTCATTCAAGATTACAAACATTCCAAATTGATGAGCTACAAGATTTAGTGCAGAGCATATTGAACAATCTTAACAAACAACATAGTGACGCTATATTCTTCAGCGAATTCCTTTTGAATGCCAACCTTTCTAGAAAACAACTTCTAGAGATTAAGAATCTCCAAAATCCTAGTACTAAGAGAGTCGAACACCTAATCAATTTTCTTATCGAAAAGTCAACTTCTCCTAAAGAGAAGCAAATTATCAATTTAATCTCTATTTTGAAAAAGAGACCTGTTGAAGAACGAATGACGTTGGTAGAAAGAGCTTTTGCTGATTTGTTGGCAGCACAAGAATATTATAAGATAGAGCGTTATGCAGAAATCTATCCTTTATTACGAAAATATGAAAATCAATTACATCGAATTGAAGTTCTTGAACTTCGTCTCTTCATGGAAGCTTTTATTCAAATCGGTGCGTTCAAAAATGGTGATCCTATGGGTCCTGCGTTACAATATGTCGCAATCAGAAAATGCCAACACTATGGTTTCAGTAGGCTAGAGAATAGACTATTAAACTATCTTGATTTACAAGCAAAGGATGTATTCCAAAGATGAAACATACAATCTAAACTTGCAATTTTCTTTGCATTCTATTCTTTCTTCTCTTTTTTAATAAGATTTAAAAACTAACTTCCTTTGTTGTATTTTAGTTCTGACCACGTTGACCGTTGAAACAATGTACAACGGAAGTGGTAGGTGATATTATGGAAGAACAAGAACTAAAAAGTGCAATTGAGAAGATGAAAAAAGATTCTCCTTCTCGTAAGTTTGTTGAATCAGTTGATGTTGCCATCAATCTCAAAGACATTAACCTTCAAGATCCTTCAAAGAGGTTTCAGATGGAAGTCCATCTTCCTCATCCTTTGGAAAAGGAAGTGAAGGTCTGTGTTCTAGGAGAGGGTAGTCATCTAGTAGAAGCTGAACCAATTGCTTCTCGTGTGATCGACAAAGATGAGTTAGACAATTTAAGTAGAGAACCTAAATTAGCTAAGAAATTGGCACAGGATTACGACTACTTCATTGCTACAGCATCTCTGATGCCAACCATTGGTAGAAGCTTAGGTAAAGTATTAGGCCCTCGAGGTAAAATGCCAAAGCCTGTACCTCCCACTGCACCTATTGAGCCATTGATTAAAAATTATCAATCTATTGTACAGATACGACTTAGACAATCTCCTGTTATTCATGCTAGGATAGGTACCATAGCTATGGATAGCGACGCTATCGCTGAAAACGTTTTAACTATTCTCAGAACTATTGAAAATAGACTTGAGAAAGGCGCAAACAACATTAGATCAATTTATATCAAAACTACAATGGGTCCCGCAATAAAAGTTTAGTAGGTGGATAAATGTCAACAGTAAAAGTTTCAGAAAAGAAAAAGCAAATTGTTGAAAATTTGGTGAAAGATTTATCATCCTTTTCTATCATCGGTTTAGTGAAAATCGACAATATCGACGCGAATGTTGTTCAACAGATGCGTAAGGATATGAGAAAAGAAGCTAAAATAGTCATGGCTAAAAACACTCTGATGAAAATAGCTATCTCTCAGCTAAACAAGAAGGTCAAAGGAATTGATAAATTATCTGACTATATCGTGGGTTCTTGTGCGTTTCTACTTACCAATACCAATCCTTACAAGTTAGCAACTTTTATGGATAAAAATAAAGTTCCCGCACCAGCGAAAGTTGGTCAATTTGCTCCTAATGATGTTACAATTCCTCCTATGAATACAGGTATCCCTCCTGGTCCTGTAATAGCAGAATTGCAATCTTTAGGATTAAAAACCAGAATTGAAGGGGGACAGATTCGTATAGTAGAAGCAGCGGTTGTAACAAAAGAAGGAGAACGTGTAAATAGAACAGTTGCTCTTCTCTTGAGAAGATTGAATATCAATCCATTTCAAGCTGGATTGAAATTTGTTGTTGCTTTTGAAGATGGAACACTTATTCCTGGAGATTCATTAGTCCTTGACTATGAGCAATACAGGGAAAATATAGTGTGGGCTTATCAATCAGCTTTGAATTTAGCAGTAAACTCTGGTTTTATTACAAAACAAAGTTTATCCTTGATTCTCAGAAATGCAAATCAATTTGCCTTGAATTTAGCAGTAAATGCAAGTATAATTACAGAAAAATCTTTACCGCTTATACTTCTCAAGGCAGTTCAAGGATCACTTTCTGTTGCAAGTGCAATAGCTAATGTAGATCCGAGTGCATTGTCAGAGAAAGCTCAAGCTAAGTCTTCAGAAGTTCAAAAAACGCAACCAAAAGCTTCTGCAGTTGAAGAGAAACCAGAAGAACCTGAAGAAGAGGAAGAAGAACCCGAGGAAGACTTGGGGTTAGGATCATTATTTGGATAGGTGAAAACAAAATGGAATATGTATATGCAGCATTAGTACTACATGAATTAGGACAAAAAGTAACTCAAGCAAAAATTAAAGCAATACTTGAGGCTGCTGGAGCAACAGTTGATGAATCTCGTATTAAAGCATTAGTAGCAGCTTTGAAAGAAGTTGATATTGAAGAAGCTTTGAAAACTACTGTTATGTCAGCTGCACCAGTTGCCGCTGCTCCTACCGCAGGAAGCGACAAAGCAGCCCCAGCAGAAGCTAAAGAAGAAAAGGAAGAAGAAGCTGAAGAAGATACCGATTTGGGTTTAAGCGCTCTATTCGGATAATCATTCTTTTTTCTTTCTTATTTTTATTTTTTAACAATTTCTATTTATTTTTAAGAAAAACATTAAACGCATCAACGATGTTATCACATTTATCAAGAGCGTGATAGATTTCTAGATGAGAGAATTCTTCTTCTTGATTAATATTTGAACCAAGAGAAGCGGTTCTAGCTCTTCTAATTTCTCCTCTTCCATCAACAGATATAATTAAGGTGTGATCATCAGCATGCATTAAAACGAAATTAAACAATTGACTATCTCTCAATTCTTCCAATTGTTTTCTTTCTATTTTGCACTCAAGCATTTTCCCACAGTAATCACAACTGAAGGTTTTGCGGATGTATTGGTTATTTTCTGTCATTCTCTCTACCTTGATCCATTCTTTTAGAAATTTGGATATTTTGAAATCAATTCTTCTGCTAAATTTTCCTCCTTATTTAGAATTTGATCAACAATATACTCGAAAGGTTCTGAAACATTACCTGATAAAAGACCACTTACAAGAAAGTGTTTTTTAATACCATAATTCTTCATAAAATCGTGGATATCTTCAATCGATACTTCGACATCTTCTAAATCAAGCTTGTTTCCAACCAGTACTTCTGGTACCTTTGGATAAAAGTGGTTAGCTAAATAATTTCTAGTTAAATCTACGAACTCATTTAGGTAAGCCAGCGTCTCAATATCTGTTATATCATAGACATACATCACACCTTTTACTCCACGTAAGAAAACATCAATCATAAACCTAAATTGCTTCTGTCCTGCGAAATCCCAAATTTGAAGCGTAACAGTTCTACCTTGATAGATTATACGTTTAACTGTTATATCTACTCCTTTGGTCATTGAGATTTGATCGAGATCATTTATCTCGCCAGAATAACTTTTGGAAATGGTTGTTTTTCCCACAGAACCCAGTCCTAATACAGCAATCTTGAGTATGCTTTCATTTTTTGTGTTAAGTGGAACTGTAGCATTCATCATAATCATATCCAAAAAATAGATTTAAAACACCACATTTTTTTGTGGTGATTTATTGTATCCTCCTACTAATCCATGTACTGAAACAGCTGCATATACGGGTTTATGATTAATAATAGAAAATTCACCTCCAGAATATACAGTCATGAAAGGAACATCAGCTCCTAATGCTTCTGTAATCATTTTATTTTCTTCTTCAGTTTTGTCTCCTGCTATTAATAATCTATTACTACAATTTATGAATAATCCAAATGCTGGATTATCTATCCCTTGAACTGCCGATTTTGCACATTGATAAGCTGATTTCTGAACTCCAATACCAGATTGTGTGCAAAACTCAGCTATTTTGTCACTTTCGTCGAGAATTTCTTCTGGAATTGTAGCTATTACTCCATTTAAAATTGGATGACATAGTGAAACAAAAGGCAAATTTTCTTGGTTCTTTGATTTGAGAGTAGAGAGGTATAAAAGTGAAGCATATGCAGTTCCTTTGAATTCTTCTTCGTATAACTCTGAAGAAATATTGATTACATTTAGAAATTCTTCTTTGGATGGTTTATCATTTATTGTGTGTATGTAACCGCTGCTTTTTAGTCCATTAGTTATTTCAAAAGTCTTTGACCTATTTGATTTATCAAAAGTCCAACTGTGACCGAAATTTAAACTATCGGAGGCAAAAGTGGTTCCTACCATTGCATTTTGAAAGATATCGTTGCCTTGAAACTGAAAACAAGAGCGCATATCCAAATCTACTGTTGCTCCTCCTAAAGTATTATGAACTCCATTTTCTAGGAGTTTTTTTAGAATTTTATAGGCAAAAGATGTTACTCCATAACCTTTCTTACCCATATTTCTGTTGATTAATTTTCCAACTTGATTAAACATTCCTCGAAATTTATGAGCGAATATTGTGTCAAGCATTTTCATGTCATTAAATGAATCTGGGGGAAAATTTGGACCTGGTGTAAGGAAGAAACCTGTTGTGTTCAGCTTTTGATTGTTTTTGAAGAGCTTAACAAGTTTATCTGCTCCTCTCTCAGGATTTATTCTGATGTTTGAGTAAGAAACTGGTGGTTGAATCTCTAATTCTGAAGATTGAAAAGCAATTGCTGAACAACCTTGAGTTGTTGGAGTATCGTTTGAGGTAGCAATTGCAGGAAATGTACCTCCAATAATATTATCAGTACCACTTTCTTCACATAATTTTGTTATTGCTTCTTCATAATTTTTCTTTTCTCTATAATTAGGAGTGTATGCGACAATAATGAAGTCTGGAGTGCCATTGATGTCTCCAATAACATCATTGATTATGTGTTTAGTTGCAGTATGGATGGATCTGTGACTTGTTGTTCCTGCTACAATCTGCATAAAAATTCCTCATAGATAATTCGCAATTAAGAGAGCTTTTCTCTTGGATTCTATTGATAATAAACTTAGATTTGCATTTTTACTACTAATTGTTGTTAATATGGTTATATTGTTCACAACATAAAAAATTACACAGAACTCACTTAATTCATAAGTAACCTTCTTAAGATTACTTGATTTCATTTCTAATGAGACTTTGTCGACATTAGCTTTGCACCATTGAATTGTTCTTAGTAACTTATGGGAATATTCTTCCTTAAATGAAGAATCGACAACATTACCATCAATACGAAATAAAATTGATGCTTCTACTTCTTCAAGATGAGTTAAATCTTGTAACTCGGAATTTATTCCCAGTTTTGAACTCATTTTCTGACCTCTTGCAAAACGTGTTTGTCTGTTAGGACTTCAACTAGTTCCATATTTTGTCTTGTATCTCTTTTCTCTCTTTCACCTAGAAGATTCTTTGCAATTTGAGCTATGATTCGTTTTTTTGGATCCTTGTCCTGGGAAAGTTCTTTCACTTTCTTCATAAGTTCCTGATATCGAATATCATATACCATGGGATCAACTTCAACAGTCTCAACAGAACTAGTATCAATGACAATACCAGGTCCATTAACAAAATTTAACGGATAAATTCCTTCATGATGTGGAGTTTTACGAGATTTGATAATCTTACATGTACGATTGTATTTTCCTCCTAAACCTAGATTTTGGATATGGATAACACTGTCTGACAAGTAGATAGGAACTCTAGTTTCTGTAGCTCCAATGTCTGTTTGACCAAATGCATTAGGTTCTTCAATAGTTTGTAGAACGGTTCCTAAAGAACTCAGATGTTGGTATATTTTAGTTAATACTTTTCGTTGTTCTTTTTCAGAGGGAAACTCCCAAAGAATTGGAGTTAAAGGGTCTAAAACTATTCTTGTGTGTTTTATATTCCTGTGTTTAAGCTTCTGAGCTAAAGCAGGAAGAATATTTGTCATAAATTCAACAATCTTCTCACTTTCTACTAAGTGGATTAAATCTTCTGCATCATTTGTTAGACTTCTAATGTCTATACCTAGAGCTTCTGCTTCACCAATTAACTTAGATGGTGTTTCTTCGAAAGAAAGATACAGAGTATGATCTCCGTTCAGTAAACCTTGATATAAATAAGCTAAGGCAAATGTGGTCTTTCCAGTTCCACTACAGCCAACTATTGAGTTAACTGAATTCTTAATTATTCCACCTTGTAAGAGAACGTCAATACCCTCTATTCCAGAGGAAATTCTTTCGGTGTTAATCATTGACATCTATATTTATATCCGAACAAGCTAAATAAACTCCACAATTTCTATCTTCTGCTTAAATGTATATATAATAGAGATTCTCTGGAGAATTGCACTGTTTCTAAAAGCAGAAGAGAACTTTTATAAGAGATTTGAATCATCTTTCTTCGAGTACTATGAATTCATTCTTTCAGAAAATTAAATCTATCTTTATTTCAGAAGAAAAAAGATTCAATTCTACATTATTGGAAGAGCTAGAAATAAAAAATTTCATTAATATCAGAAAACTTGATTCTCAATTAAGTTTAGAAAAACGTTATGTTTGTATTAGAAAACTTCAGAATTCAGGAAAGATATCTGGAGTCTTTCTCTCAGATAAATCGTTTTTTTTCTCAATTTCAGATGAAGAACTAAGTGAAATTAGAAATTCTTTAAAGAAACAAGGACAAGTTGAATTATCTCCTCTCAAAGATCGATGGTCAATCAATGAAAAAACTTTAGTCCCCTTCCTAATGCACCTAGAAAATGGTCTTATAGGTAATAACAAATTTTACTCTTTCACATTTCTTCAGAGGGAATTTGTTACTGTTCTCAAGAACGTTGAGGAATATAATTTAGAGGAGTTACAAAAAACTTACGGATTTAAACTAGAAGATATTTTAAATTTAGTTGGAAAGATAGTTGATGAGAAAGAACTTGATGGAGTTGTACAAAAAAAATACTTATACACTGGATTTAAACAGTTCGAAGAGATTGTCTCGGAATTTATCGAAGATAATTTCGAAGATTCTTTAGAAATGACCTTTGATTTCATATCAGATAAGTTAGAAATTTCTGAAAAAGATGCAGAAAGATTTTTGGTAAATTATGTGGAAAATAATCCACACAAATTAATTGTATATCCTCTAGAAAAGAAAATCAAATTTAAAGGATAATGTTTTATTAGAGGATTCTTTTTTGTTATTCTCTTTCTCTTCATATTTTTTGATGTTATTCTGTGTCGAAATCTTTAAAATAGTATGTTCTATCTCGAATTTTAGATAAAGATGGTCAGAAAGTTACCGTGGTTATTCCCAGGAATAAGAAGACCCAGTTTCAGTTTACATCAAGTGTCTATAAGAATTCCCACACGTATTCCTATAAGCGTTCTATATGTTATAATATATGGAATCATATTTTATATATTCGCAGGTGGAGCTTATATGTTAGTAAATAAGGATAATTTGATTAGTATTGGTCAAAATGCAGGCAATCCTCAATTTATAGCTCCTAATGTACATTTACAATATCTCATTGAAGGAATAGTAGCAGGCTTTATCTTTGCATTTGCTGCGCTAAGTCTTTATCTCTTTGATCATGCTACACGATATGCCTTCGATGTAAGTAGCGCACAAAAAATCGAATTAATCGCAACAATACTTATCATTATATGGTATGTAGCCATTCTCCTATTATTCAGGGCGAAAACGACAACAGGATAGATTATTTTTTTATAACCTCTATTCCTTTTTCATTTATTGTATAGTACTCCTCTTCGTCTTCAACTGATGCCTTCCATAGTCTTTTATTTATGTGGATTAACATAATTTCATTATCTATATAGTTCTTGATAGAAGATCCTGCAACTGGACGAAAAGATTTTTCATTCTCTTTAAATGGAGTTACTTGATTTGTAATAATTATGGGTATATTATATTCTCTGTTTAACATCTGTAAGAATGCTAATTGTAGAGTTATTAATTTATGTGATTCTTTTTCTATTTTACTCAATCTAAAATGATCTGTTATTCCATTTATAGCTATGAAGGTAAAATCAGTTTTTCCAAGAAAATTCTGAATCTTCATTACTGTTCTTATTTGTTGTTTCTCATTAAGTAAACTAATAATTCTTATTTTTGCTAAATCGACTTCTGAATCTATCAAAATCTCTCGCAGTCTTTGAGCACTAAAGTTTACCTCACAGTCTAAAATCAAAGCTTTATTCTCTTTTTTCAATCCTTTACAAGTCTGGTAGAGCATAGTAGTTTTTCCTGAATTCGGAGGACCTGCTATGTGTGTGATTCCTATCGGTACAATTGATTTTTCAAGAAAATCTAGGAGCATTATAATAACACCAATTTCGATTGTTTAATTATATTTTTATCAGTATTTTAATTCTTTTGCGAAAATAACCTGATTTATTGCTCTTTGCGTTATTTTTAAACTAGAATCAAATATAATAAAAGAGAAAAACCAACTATACCTAAACCTTGCATTATTTTTTTAGAATGAAATCTTAGATTTCTATCCATTACCACTTTACAAAGTTTTTCAGTTGTAAACATTAATCCAATTATGAGACTGATTTTGGATATGTACAAGAATATTAAATACATCACATCTAAAAAGAACTGAAGTGCGCTTCCACCTATATCGAATGTCATTAATCTCAATATCATTGTATGATTATATGTTAAATACCCCACAAAAAAGGTTATATGAGCAAGATTTTTTTCTTTTAATTTCTTTCCATTATGCAGATTTTTGGCATTTTTCCTTTATGTTTGTTTTTTTCCATAAGAGCTCTTATTCTATCTACTTGTGCTGGCTTTAATCCTAAATCTATTGCTAACTTTCCTTCATCTATATTGTTCTCTATTCCAAGTAAGAATTTGTCTAATTTTTCATAGGATGCTCCTATTTCATTCTCATCAGTTTGATTAACCCATAAACCAGCTGTTGGAGGTTTTTCAATTATTTTTTTATTTATACCCAACTCTTTACAAATCTGATATAATTCGGTTTTGTAAAGATCACCTATCGGCCACATATCAGCAGCTAAATCACCATATTTTGTACCATATCCAATAGCGAGTTCGGACTTATTTGATGTACCTATGACTAATTTGTGTTCGAGATTTGCAATTGTATAGAGAAAAACTGCCCTTAATCTAGCTTTCAGGTTTCCTTTAGCTATTCTATCTTTATTAATTTGCGGTAAAATTTCTGATATTTCAATAAGAGGTTTTGATATTTCTACTATTCTCAGCTCAATACCAAGTTGCTGGGCAATTAGTTTAGCATCTTCAGTGTGATGAGAATCCATCTCTTTTTCTGGGAGATGCACCAAAGTAACATTTTCTTTTCCAATAGCTAAAGTTGTAAGAAATGCCACGGCAGCTGAGTCAATACCCCCACTAAGGCCTATTACGGCGCCTTGAACACTAGCTTTTTCTATTTCTTCTTTAATAGAAGTAACTATTTCTTTGATTGCTTTTTTTTCATCTTTAATAAATGAAACCATTTTTGGTCGAATACTTTTTCTAAAATAGATTTAATAATCTTCTTCTTTGAGTAAAAACTCTATGGGAGGTGGAGCCTCGAAGGGGATTTGAACCCCTGACCTCTGCCTTACCAAGGAAGCGCTCAACCAGCTAAGCTATCGAGGCAAATCAAATGAATTTTTCTGAGATGTTTTTTAAAGATTATGATTTTAATTATGTAATTACTTAGCATTTTGTAGAGCAAAATAATTTAGAATTATTGATTTTAAATTATATTCTTATAGGATTTAATTTGATTTTTACTAAATAATTCTCGAATTACCTATCTATTGCTGAAAAATCCACAAAGGGCGAAAAGTCTAAATATACTTTCTTTAAATTCCTAACAAATTGCATGAATTGGGATAATATGAAAAACCATACAGTAGTATTAATTTTAATTAGTATGCTAGCTTTAACAAGTGTTCGACCTATATATTCAGCTACAGAGCCAATTGTTGAAAAAAAGGTTCTAGATTATGTTATTCTCTATGATGAGTCTCATGGACAATATTTCAATAGGACACTTATGACTACAGCTTTGGATTCCCTTTCTAATATTACTGTGCAAGATCCTGAAGTAGAAATTAGCATCGATATATTATTCCAAGAAAATGGTACAAAATTTAATTCAACAAATTTGCAAGGTATTGATCTATTGATCATAACCAATCCTGGGATAGACAATGATTTTACAAATGCTGAAATCAATGCTATTCTGGATTTTGTTGAACTAGGTGGTTCTTTATTCTTACTTAATAATCCTCTAACTCGAAGTGAAAATATAACTGGTCACACTGCCACTATGAACAACTTACTTTCATCAAGAAGCAATAGAATGACCTCTGCTAGATTTACATCCTGCACAGATCAAATCCACTCTCAAGTAATAATAGATGATTTCAACTCCACATATGGTAATGATTCCTACATAACAATAAATGAATACAATACAACCAAAAACATACTTACCTCACAAATTAGTTATTTCTGGCAAGAAGTTGCAATTGATAATGTTACAATATATTCAACTCCTATTACACTAGGAAATGAAAAATCAGATGATAATACTGATAACGTGGAATTAGGGAAAACTCTTTTTACTTCTTACTCTGTTGATGAAGACTATAGTATCTTCAGAAATACAGCTACTGGCTTTCTTACTTGGTTACTGAGTAAAGATTTAGGAAATTCAAGATTAATTATGTCTGGCTCTACAATCATGTTTAGTGATTATATTATCTCTGGAAATTCAACTTGGATTGAAGAGAATCAAAATCTTGATTTGTGGAAAAATCTGATTCTTTGGCTCTTAGAATATACTCCTCATCCAGTTAGAGAGCCACCAGCAATTTGGGTTTTTGAGAATTATGCGTTAGTTGTTGCAGCTCTCTCCATTGTAATCTTTGGTATTTCTATAATTATTTACAAATATCGTAACAAAAAACGATTATCAGTTAAAATACAATAAGTTCTGTTTTTCAGCTTCTAATTTCTTTTTTTCTTAAAGAGTGGTGTATAAATATTGAAGTTTCGGTATTTTATCTGATGAATGTTCAAGACGATACAGATGCTAGTTCTTATATTTCACAGTTAATTGATTCGTTACTAAGAGGTGAAATTAATCCTAGTGATTTTGGCATTGAAATTAACCAATTCTCTAAAACTATGACGAGAAATCTCTTTCGAGACAGTCTTCCTAGATTTTACTCAAATTTACGGTCGAAAAGCACCACTGTCTTCATGCGCTATTTCTTCAATGATGCTGCATACCAAGATAATGATCTATGGAAATTCGTTGATTACAAGGATTTTTGGGTACAACTCCTTAATTTTCATGATACTGTTTATACTCGTGATATGACTCTAGTTGATGTGTTAAAATTCTTTGAAGAAAATCTTTTTTTCACTAATAACCGACCTAATCTGAGTTATCTTGAGCAAAAGGTGATTGAACTGCTAGATCAACAACCTCATCTTCTAAACAAAGATTTAGCTAAAAAATTCAAAGTTTCTGAAAAAAAAATAAGTAATCTGATGGGTGAACTAAAAAATAAAGGAATCTGTTTAGGTTCTTCAGTGGATTATTTAGCTTTAGATCTCCACGAATTTTTCATCTTTGGAAATAGCAGTTTACAGGATGATAGAGCAATCTTATTAAAGAAATATGTTTTATTTCCTGGTTTTACAATTACTTATGGAGTAGCTTCTGAGAAAATTAATGGCCCCTCAATTTATACTGTATTGAACAAGAAAATCTTGTGTAACACTAAAATTCTCACTATGGGGATCTCTTTAAAAGATTGGAGTAGCCATCCTATAAGAAAACCAGAGGTGTCATTACCAGTAAAAGAACAGGAAAGAGCATCTTTCTATCTTACACCAGTAAGTAAAGATTACATACTACAATTAGTTCGAAATTGTGAAACTGATTTTAGGAGACCCAATATAAAGAAAATAGCAGATCGCTTTGATGTCTCCATTAGAACATTATTTAGAATAAAATCGAAATTAAAGGATGGGGGTATAATTGTCCCTAGGATTATTTTGGAGAATGAAGAATTAATGTCCTTATTCCTGATATCTGAAAAAGAACTTGTTGAGTTTTACAATAAGGTTCCTTACATCGAATCCTATGAAGTACAGGATAATGAAGGTAACATTAAATGGTTAACAATTTTATCTATTTTCCCAAATGATTTCAATTTTATATATAAAAAAAACAATAAACTAGTAGACATCTTTCAAGTAATTGAAAAAACTATCCTCAATCAAATTATTCATAATGAAGAGACATTATTACAATTAAATCAAAAAATTTAAACAACGAAAAAATGGATGTTTATTATATGTCAAGTCAACGTTCACTAAAAGAAATAATAGAAATAATCTCTTCAGAAACAAATCTTGGGAAAGAAGAGATTCATAAGCGTATAAATGATAAGATGGAAGAACTTGGAGAGTTTGTAACTGAACTAGGAGCAGCTCATATCGTTGCAAGAGAGATGAGTGTTGACTTGTCTTCTGAACCACCAATTCAAGTACAATCTCAGTTGACAATTGATCAATTAACTCCTGAAATAACAAGTGTTAATGTACTTGGCAGGATTCTAAGAATCTACGATCAGTATACCTTTAAGAAAAAGGATGGTACTGATGGGATATTGCAATCAATTTTAATCGAAGATAAAACTGGTAAAGTAAGAGTCGTATTTTGGGATCAGATAGTCTCTGAGTTGCAAAACAAGAATGCTAAAGTTGGAGATCCAATCAGGATTCTAAACGGATACACAAAGCTTGGACGAGATCAATCAATAGAAGTACATTTAGGAATACGAAGTCAGGTTCAAATCCGTCCTTCCGGAATTGACGATACCCAACTTCCTGAAGCTCAGTCAACGTTTGTTAAAATAAAAGACATCAAAGAAAATGAAATTGATTTGTCCTTACATGCAAAGATAACTCAGATGGATGATTTACTAGAGTTTGAAAGATCTGATGGAACTAAAGGAAGAAAAAAAGGGCTAATTGTAGGTGATGAAACCGGAGAGATTTCCATTAATTTATGGAACGAGAAAGTTGATATTGCTGACAATTTAGCTTTAGGTGATATAATTGAAGTAGTAGGTTTGGCAGCTAAAGAGGGACTAAGAGGTTTTATAGAATTGCATTCAAGTAGATATACAAGCATCTCCAAACTTGATAATGTTGACGATATTATCGTGAAAAAAGGCTTCATAGGATCAAGTGCTGGAGTTGATTCACAATTAATAACTATAGAAAATATCACTAGTATCGGCAATCTCATTTCTACTAAAGGTATTATTGTTAATATTGTTCCTATTCATGAATTTACCAGAGATGATGGTTCTCAAGGTAAAGTTAGAAACATCTCAATTTCGGATAATTCTGGCATTATAAATGTGGTTTTATGGGATGACAAAACTCAATTGATTAAAACTGAAGACATAAATAAGCTTCTAATTATAAAAAATGGTTATACAAGAAAGGGAAGGAATGCTGATATCGAAATCCATTGTGGTAATCAAACAATTTTAGATATAAAATCCCCAGATTCTACCGATATAGAGCCACTTGAATTCGATTTTATAGATATCAAAAATATCTCTGATGATATGGAAGAAGTGCATGTACAAGGAGTGATAACTGATTTTTCAGCAGTTCAGGATATTGTTACAAAAAACAATGAAACTATTCAATTGAGGAATCTTAGAATTGAAGATCAAACTGCTTCTATCCGTATAACAAGTTGGAGAGATAATGTATCAAAACTTACAGGACTAGCTGTGGGTGATACTATAGAACTTTTCAATGCTGCGGTAAAAGAAGATACTGGTTATGGTTTAGAACTACTAATTACACGGAATACCATTGTAAAAAAATCTTCATCTAGTTCCTCTAATCCTCAAGGATTTGTCTCAAGTTTAACTGTTTCGCCTAAGGAAACCAATCTTGAAAAACTCAAGGATATTGAAGATATAGAAGAAGGTGATGAGGTTACTATACAAACAACTGTTATTAAATTAATCGAGAAACAATTTGTGTATCCTTTGTGTCCTGAATGTAAGAAAAAGGTAAAAAAGGAAAATTCTGACTATATCTGTTCAGAACATGGAAAAGTAGATGATCCTTTAAATAGAATTCTATTTACATTTATAGCTAATGATGGTACTGGAAATATCAATGTACTTTGTGCTGGAAAATTAGCTGAAATTGTTTTAGGCGTTTCTGCTGATGATGCAGCACGAATGGTAGAGGAGAGTGAATCAGATAAAGCTCCTTACAATTATCTTAAATCAAAGAACTTCGTTAATTCAGAACTTATAATAAGTGGTAAAGTCAATAAGAATACTTATCTAGATAGCCTAGAAATAATCGCAAACTCCATTGAAACAGTGAAATACTCTGAAGCTACCAAGACAATGATAAATCAAATACATACCAATTAAGAAAGGCGGTTTTGCAATGGGTCGAAAAGCTTATTAATAAACAAGAAACTGCTTCAAACGAATAACATGGATTTCATCGCAATAAGAACTATAGCTATAATTATTATAATCGTGGCAATAATTTTTGCTCTCTTCTATCATGCTTTTAGTGTTGGTAAAGAAGAAGAAACCACATAATTCTATATTTCTAGTATCATGCCTTTCCTCTTGTTGTAGATTTTAATTCCTATTGTTAGTATTACTAAAAGCACACTAGTTGTTATAGCTACAGGAATTATAATATTCGTAAACGAATTACTATTAGAATTTCTACTGCCTACCAAATCAAAGACCAAAATACTACCTTGTAAAATATCTAAATTAGTAAAGTATGCATATAGACTTGTTACTTCTAATTTGTGTTGCTCAGTAACGTCTCTTTGATTATTTATTATAAGGCTCCAGTCATACTTGGAGGCGCTATAACTCTCATTGAAGCGATAAATAATAGAGAGATTAGTATATTGTTTTGTATCAGATGTTATTACAAAATGAACCATAATTTCGCCATCGGTTTCTTCATCAGTTACTTCTAATTCAGGTCCTTCTGTTATAACTATTAATTTGTGATCATCTGTCTCTTCGTTTGCTTGTACTTGCCAGTAAAATGAATTAGAATCCCACATTACTGGAATTCTTAAATCTGGAGTTTCTATGTATGCATCTAATATTGGAACCATTTCCTCATCAATTCTGTATGTCCATCTATCGTGACTTATTGAATAATTTATATCATACACTAAAGTTATGTTTGTTGAGATGAGAACATCATCAATACTTCTTTTCGCTCCTACAAGACTATTTTCAAATTCTATTTCAAAGTTCTCTCTACTTACTATTTGTGTTACTTTGAATAAGGTGCAAGTTATGTTTATGAATAGCTCATCTAAAGGCAATTCTATAATAAATGAATATAACCCATTTAGTTCTGTTATACCAGTTTTTTGGATGTCTTGATTTATCTCTACAGTAATGGGTGCATATCCAACGGGTTGTCCACTTGATGTAATATTGAAACTTAAAATATATTCAGCTTGATTCTTATATGGTTCATAATTAAAATCAATGACAATACTACTTTCCTCAATGGTAATATTAACTGATTTTGATATGCTTGAATGAGTTAGAGATTGTGCTGTAATAACTAGGAGATATTCGCTTTTTGTAAGATAGAACGATGAAAGGTAAATAAAGTAATCTCCATTCTGCTCAATTGCGGGGATTATCTCCCCTTCAAGATTTGCTTCAACTATTGCATTCTCTATTTCTACATATGGATCTAAAGTCTCGTAGCTTACCCTAATCTCTTTCATTGCATATTTTGGAATGTTGATTTGTTCCTCAACAGTCATCACTGCAGGTTTTCTTAGAAGGTTTATTGTATCATTTTTATACCCTATGAGGTTACCATCGAATATTAACAATGTTATATCTATTATTCCATCTGAAATATAAGGAGGAAACAAAAAAGATATGCTATCATTATTTAGTTCACAGGTTATACCTATTACCTCACCTGTATCCCAAAATATGTAGATAGAAGGATTTGATGTAGGATTTTGGAATAAAAGTGAAGCATTTAGAGTTTCAAAAATTACTGTGTTCTCATACTCTACATCCAAAATATAGTTATTTATTGCAAAATCACATTGAATAGATGTAAAAGGTTCTTGTCTAAGAAGTAAAAGTCTTTTGTAACCATTACCCAAGTCATTATCTGAAATAACATTAGCACCTATAAGGTTATCAAAATTCAGCCAAACATCCGGGTATGTTATGTTGATGTTATTAATTAACGTATTTAGATTAAGCATATTTATCGAATACAAGATTGTGGTTTGATTGTAAAACTCAATTTGCTTTGTACATGTTATTTCAACAATTCCAATTAATCTCATCGAATAGTTACCTGTAATTGTTCTAGTTGAATTATTATTCCAAAGAATATCATATTCATCTTGTGAATCTTCAACATTAATTATTGCATCAATATATCCCGTCCCTGGTCCTAAAGAATCTACTTGTATGTCATTTATCTTCAAACCAATATCCACAGGATCAACAGTTGTTTCTATACGAAAATTATCAATTAAAACTGTACAATCTGAAATTTCTGGTGAGATTACATATAGACCAAAGGATTTTAACATTGTAGGAATAAATGGGTCTCCTTCAACAAATAAGTCTAAAATAGACAACGAGTAATAATTCCACTGGTTATCCCAGCTACTATTCTGAAGAAGTCTATAGACAATGAATGGAGATGTTGTATTATCCCCTATAGAAGGTGGATCTATATCTGTATAGTGCCAATGAACCACCATCACTCGACATGTATCGAACACAAAATCAAAAATTAATGATGAATTAATGACGTTTTTCAAGGATGAATTTGAAGCAAAATAATAATTGTAGGATATCCTTGTATCTGTCTGATATAATGGTAGGTCTCCTTGATATAGTGCATAAGTTATTGATTGAGTATTGTAAGAATAGAATTTCCAAGCATAATCTCCAGAAAAACTATCTGTGCTTTCAATTCTTTCCAAACCAAGTCCTACATTAGTTACATCTTCTGAATAGAATTGTAAATCTTGTTCAGCTCCAGGATTTTGTATATATTGAGACTTTAAATTTGTTACATTACCTTCAATTGAAAATTCCCCATTTCCAGGAAGAGCAATACTAGAATTCTCTCCAATAATACCTTCTGTATTTTCTCCGGTATAATCCCCAGTTATATTTAAATTAGGTTCAAAAGTGTCTAATGTTTCGTCTAATGTTACTTCATTTCCTGAAGTTTCAAGTTGCATATTTTTCTCTTCTAAGCTTCTTGTTTCTTTAGAGAAATCTCCATTAGCCTCTAGATTCTTTAGATTTGTATCAGTTGTGGCACTATTGCTATTATTCATGGCGTTTGGAGATTGTATTGCTGTAATTAGATAGAGAAATAACACTACCATTATTATCTTCTTAGTTTTCATTCTACTATTGTATGTAAATTATATTTTAAAAACAGCACAATTTTCTAGGTCACTCTCTCGATTATAATCAATTAATTTTTTCGTTTTTTCTGATCTAAGCAAGTTAAGTATTACTTTCAGTCAGCTGCCTCCTCTTTCTTTTTGCATAAAGTAAAGTTAGTTCTTAAGTCATTAAATAATAGTGATAATCAGTCTTAGCTCGGTTTGAATCTTAAAAATTCTCAATAGTTTCAGTATGGTTATTTTCTTTGAGTAAAATGGAAAATTGCTTGTGTGATGAATGTGGATCCAGAATAATTGAAGAGAACGGACAGAATGTGTGCCAGAAGTGTGGTCTTGTTCATGATCCAGTTCTAGAGTCTTCATCTTTTCAATTAGGTTCGGTTTCAAACAATGAAAATAGAAAGAACCAACAGTTTACATCTATAAATAATAATTTGGCTGTTGTAAGTTCTTTAGGCTCATCTATTGGTTCTGTGGAAGAATATATGTTTAGAGATGCAAATGGATCTCTTCTTGATGAAACTACACAATATAAGTTCAGAAAGTTCAAAACTTATTATCATATTCCAGGCGCCATTAAAGGAAAGGAAACTGATTTTAGAACTTTGAAAATTTTAAATGAGGTTTTTTCACGACTTCAAATTCCTAATAAAATAAGGGAACGAACACTCTTTCTTTATCATCAATACAAATCTGAACATAAAGACAAAATAACTAATCATGTCTTACTTTCAGCTATGGTTTTGTTTCTGAGTGTGAGAGAGTTCGGAACTAATTGTCCCTTGACATTAAAGGAAATTGTAGGTATCTATAGAGAGTTAGGTCATAGAGTTCTTGGAAAAAATCTATTGAGTCTCATGCAGGATTTGAATATTAAACCAACATCTAGCGCAATCCGACGCAGTGAAGAGTATGTCTTTAGAGTTTGTTCCTTGATTTGTCGTTGTTCTACAATAAAAGAACGAGTTCAGAATAAATATACGATAGATGTTTATGTCTATGAAAAGATGCTTCAACTTCTTTGCTTGAAAATACTCGAAAGAATTCCCTATGCTGATCGTGGCGGAAGAAGACCTTATCCTCTATCAGCAGCTTCTGCTTATGTTGCTGATAAACTCTTATCTAGAAAAATAAAACACTCTTCTGCTCTAACACAAAAACTTGTAGCACAATCTACAAATGTAGCAGAATTTACAATAAGAGATCACGCAGAATTCATGTTTTCATACGACTATGAAGATATCATAAATGAAGTCAGTGCTAGATTATCTTCTAGCTTTGATTAATTCTTTTAAAATTGAACTAATAAGAGTTATTTTAGAAAGGAATAACTCCTATTAGAAAATATCTTACTCCTATCAGAATGATGGTATGTAAAACAAACACAATAATTAACCTAATTTTGATATTAGTTTCATTTGACATCTTAAGGAGATAGTAATTATTTAGTAAATTGATTAGAAGAAATGAAATTGATAAGTACGAAATAATTGAAAGCGATGTTGTAAACTCACCTGTATTGATGAATTCATATAAATTTGAAAATATGGGTGAAAATCCAGCAATTATAGCAATGATAATCAATGTAATATAACGTATTATCTTTATTCTTCGTCTATGTACCTTCAGAGTTGTTTCTTTTTCTTTGATTATTTCTTCCCTTATCCGGATGAGCTTAGATGTGGTTTTTAATCTCTCTAGCATATCATTTTCATCAGCATTATCAATAGAACTGAAAAGATTAGCTAATGCTGGATACTTGAAACTGATAGAAGAAACAATATTGGTTAGCTCTTCTCCTAATTGTAATCTTACAAGAATGTCTTCCGGAACATTCTCTGATAGGAAAAATGCTCGCTCAAGATTCTCACCACTCTCTAAACGAAAAGCGATATTACTAAGGAAATCAAATTCTGTACAATTAAGATTACTCATTTAATCAGTACCTCCTCGATTTTGCATGAAGCGAAGTATCAATGTTCCAAATATTGCATAAAGAAGTGGAAAAATAAAAATTGTCAAAGAATCTGAAGGTAATATAAATGATAAAACTATGCTTAAAACCAGCGGTAATAGACAGGAAACAGCTATGAAGATAACTATATTATCTTCGATTAATTTTATATTTCTTCTAACCCTTAATAGAAAATCTGGGTCTGAATCAATAAAGATGTTTTCTGTTTTAATGTTTTGAAAAGCATTCTCATATTTCTTGGTTTGAAAGATTTTCCCACCTTCTTGAATGAGATAATCTTCGTTCTCTCCAAGGTTTAATCTGTGTATCATCTCTTGGAAGTATCTCTTATAATCCTCATCTATAGCACTTTTAGAAAGTAATAATTCGATTGAATAAGGAAAGGAATCAGTCGATAACATATTTATCGAGAGGGAGTTAATGATTAAGAACGCTGTTTCCTCAAACTTCTGTTGTTTTTCAAGAACTTTAGATCTAACGTGATCTCCAAAAACTATTAAGAAACCAGCGCTGGAAATAAGACCTATAATTATTGCTAATAGCAAACTCAGTTGAGTAATAAAGTATACAACAATAGTTGTAATAATGAGAACAAGAGGTGTAAGATTTCCCACCAATCTGATATTTTTATAATCCTTGTCTGTTATAAAAAAACTGGAAGATTCGCTAATTTTTCCAAGAATAGATCTATAGAGTATTTTCTTTGGAAAAATGCTGAAAGACATTATCCCAGATTTGTTTTTATTGCCAGTTGCCATATTAGTTCCTCCATCTAATTTTTGAATTCTCTATTACGAACTCCATGATTTATCACAAATATTATCGAGCATTTCCTTCCTTTTCATAATCTCAGTTAATTTCCCCTTTAGTAGAGAATTTTTCTTCATAAAGTCAAATATTTGATTTTCATCCATCTTGCTATCATATATTTTCTTCAAAAAACCGTATTTTTCCATTGAAGTACTGTTAGGGTCAACTTCATATATTTCGAGTATTTTTCTAATAAAAGTACTTTGAGTGATTTCTCTCTCCATTACAACTAGAATATTTAAAGATAGAAAATCTGTTCTCGAAATCTTGTGGAGGTTCTCCCACCTTCTCAATATTTTCTCAACGGAATCTGCATGTGCAGTCTGTATGCCTTTAAGACCTGCGTTTAGTGCTTCAAACATAGCTTGTGTATGTTCTCTTGATTGAATCTCACCTAAATAAATCCAATCTGGTGATCTGTGGAGTAATTTTAGGATTTCAGTTGTTTTTGTATGAACTGTTTTATTTGATTCAAAGGAATCTACTTGAATTGAAAGTTGTTTATACCCCATAGATGCTTGATTTATTGATTCAATAGCATCTTCAATTGCAATTTTTCTCCAGTGTTTTGGTGTATACAAGTCTAGTGCGTTTGCTAGAGTTGTTTTACCAGCATTTGGTTCTCCTATTACAGTTATATTTAACCTATTTTGAATAGCCTCTATAAGATAAGATGCTACAGCTGTTGGTAAAGTGTTTAGATTTATCAAATCCACAAGTCTTAGTGGTTTTCTCTTAAGTTTTCTAATATTAAATGTTGGACCGTTTGGGGAGAGTGGGGGGAAATCCATTGAAATACGAGCGTGAAATAGACGAGTTTGAAACTCAACTTTTAACGATGGTTTTTTTGTTGATATGGTAATCGGATGCTCTAATTTTATCCTGGTTAATAACGCATTAAGTTCTTCTTCTTCCAAAACAATGTGAGTATTGCATCTACCAAAGGTTTGATGATCCAAATAGATAGGAGAATCCTTCTGGTCCATATAGATTTCATTTACTTTGTCATCAATCAAGAAAGGAACGATTTTATCTAACTTAATTAATCGATAAATAAACAATTCTGCAAATATCTCTGGTTCAATATTTAGATTGTTTATTTCAAGAATTTTCCACATACTAATTGATTTTATTGTATCCATCAATTCGTCGAGCTTAAGTATCTCTTTCCCGAGCCGGTTTTGATTATTTTTTACTAAGGAAGAAAGTTCAGCGAAGAGTAAAGGTTCTTGATTTAGATCGATTAAAGGTTGAGCTCTATAAAACAAAGTCCCCTCTTTGTATTCAACCTTAATCTTGAATCCTCTAATAGTGTATTCCTGTCCTACTCTAGTTTCGACCTGTTCATCTTCCTGTACATAACTAGTACTAGTCATATTATAACCATCTTTTTGCACTATCTAACCGACTGATTACTATTTCAACACCACACATTTTTCTGATGATTACTTGAAAATAGTTAACTATCTTTTCACAAATTTTTGAAGGTAAGAAGGTAATACCTTTAAATAGAGAAAACTTATACTTGAGTTGTGGGAAAATGGAAGACAATTATGACGTAATGTGGACAGAGAAATATCGACCCAAAAAACTGGATGAACTCAGAGGACACGAGGATATTGTTTCCAGATTAAAGGGCTTTGTTGAAAGAGGAAATCTACCCCATTTGCTTTTTGCAGGACCTCCAGGTACTGGTAAAACAACAGCTTTGTTGGCATTAGCAAACGATTTGTTTGGTTCCAGCAATGTTTCAAGAAATCTTTTGGAACTTAATGCATCCGATGATCGTGGTATTGATGCTGTTAGAACCAAAGTAAAGGAATTTGCTAGAACTGCCTCATATGGTGGTGTGCCCTTTAAAATAATCTGTTTAGATGAAGCTGATAACCTTACTTCTGCTGCTCAACAGGCACTCAGGAGAACAATGGAGCGATATGTTAAAACAAGTAGATTTGCTCTGATTTGTAATTATTCCAGCAGAATAATAGAACCGATCCAGTCTAGATGTGCAATTTTCAGATTTAAACCATTGGATGAGAAAAGTATGTTGGATTTTCTTAAACACATTTGTAACAACGAAAAACTGGCATACGATAAAGAAGGTCTTGATACAGTTCTCTACATCTCCGAAGGAGATCTAAGAAAAGCGATTAATATTATCCAATCAACCGTTGCTTCTGGAAAATCCATTGAGAAAGTTACAGTTCTTCAAACTGTAGGTCACGCAGATCCAGAAAGAATTAGAGAGATGCTCAAGTATTCCTTAGAAGGAGATTTCTATAAATCAAGAGATGTTCTTCAAAAACTCATTTTAGAATATGGTCTTTCAGGTACTGATGTAACCTATCAAATATATCGAGAAATACCCACACTTGATTTACCTGATATGAAAAAGCTGGAAATCAATGAGTATCTTGCAGAAGTTGATTTCAGGATATCTGAAGGAGCCTCAAGTAATATTCAACTAAGTGCATTTCTGGCAAAACTTGTTAAAGAAGGATCAAAAGAGTAATCTCTGTCCTTATCTCTTTTGTATTTTTACTAATTTATTCCTATTTTGAAGAAGAAAAGAAGTCGTAAACAGAAGAAACTAGGTTCTGTTTTTGTTTTAGATGGTTGAGAAGTTCTTCACTTCTTGAAATGATTTTTCCAATTGCTTTATCGCTCATTTCCCATTTTACGTTATTATAGTCATGCTCAACTAACAGAAGTTGTTCTGGATTAGCAGGTTCAATATTCAAAGCTTTTATCTCAGAATCTGTTTCCAGTAATTTCTTAATTTCTTGCAAAGAATTTGGCAACGCCTCATAATTTAAGATGTAACTAACAATTCTTCTAATTTGTTCCCACAGAAAAGAACCAGCTTTTACTTCAAAAACGAGTAAATTTTCTTTGACTACAAGGTTGAACTCATCAATCCTTCTAAGAGTATCTCTTTGATCTAGTTTACAAAACAGTCTGAAATCGTGTTCTCCTACAAAAGTTAAACATAACTTTCTTATTTCTTCAAGTTCCATGTTTGTCCTTGATTTAACATAATCCAACGGTAAGATATACCAATATTTCTTTGACTTGCTATACTTCGGGTTGAAATCTTCATCAACTGCAGCATAACTCCAACAGATAATTGAATCATCAATAGGTAGTGATGCATTCAATTGATCTAAAATTATGTTTTTTTCAGAGTTAAAAGCAAAAACATTACCAATGGCGCTTACATATCTATCAGTTCTACTTGCACTTCGAAATTTGTTTCTATCTGGAGATTCAATATATCCAGTCTTTATTAAAGCCTCAATTAATTCTTCTTCTACTGTAGACACATCGGGTTGTCTCTGATATCCATAATAATTAGCACCATCATAAAAAGTTCGTATAGCATATCTTCTCATGTATAAACTAGGTTTCTTTGTTGGAAATTAAAAATCTACTGCAAAATAAGAAAGGTTAAAAAACAAAGGAATCCCAATTATTCTGTCGCCTCAATGGTGTAGCTCGGCCAATCATTGCGGACTCTCACTCCGCAGACCCGGGTTCAAATCCCGGTTGAGGCACCAGTTTTTTCTAATTTTCTTCCCATATTTTGAAGAGTTGCTTCAAGGAGTGAGCAAGTATATTGTTGTCTTTGAATTGGTAGATTAATATTCTCCCAAATCTTTTTTCCTTGATTAAACCCACATTGCTAAGATATTTTAAATGCTCTTTAACTGCGGAATGATTGAGATTTATATTTCTTGAAATAGCTGAAATATTTAATTCTCCAAGTTCTGCCAATAATTTTAATATTCTTACCCTACCCTTAGAAGAAAAAACGTCTTCTAATTCTAGCTTAGGAAGATCTTCAGTTTCAGTTTTATTTACCATTTTTCCTACCCTCTATTTTTCTTTATATTCTATTGTTTTCTTTTGATTTTCAATCGATTTTACTAAAAACAACTCAATAGTTTCAACAGAGATATCCGGGATACTGATTAGTGTTGTTTTACCTCTCATACCCTCACCTGAAATCTTTGTACTGATAACATCCTGTTTTGATAATTCTTTCAGATAAGACCAAACTTGAGTGTGTTTTCTAGGTTCTTCCTCATATTCCTCACAAACTAATTTGTAGGAACTAATAGAATCATTTGTGGAGATGTAAGCATTTTTTGTATGCTTTAATTTCCTGATTATAGCAAGCAAGATTAGTTTTTCGTGCAAGCTTAATGTAAGGATTATCTCTCTTCGAACCTCAGGATGGATGAGTGCTTTAGCTTTTCTTACATGATCAGGATAAACAATAGGTGAACTCTCGTCATCTGCACATTGTCCTGCACCCCAAAGCAATTCTATGGCGTACCTAGCATCACCAGATCTGCTTGCTATATCAGCTATTAACTCAACAGTATCTTCAGTTATAGTGTCTTCAAAGAAAGCAATCTCGGAACGTGATTTGATGATATCTTTCAAGTCTGTTTCTGAATATTTATCAAGAGATACGTGGTTAGACTGAAAACTACTCTGAGTGCTAGCATCCATCAGATATATAAAATTCAGATTCCTAGCGACAAAGATGTAGGAAATCCACTGTTTTGTAGTCATCTCACTAATTCTGAGTAAAGTGTAAAGGAAATCAGTTCCGACTCTAGAGATCAGATAATCTACTTCATCCAAAATCAATAAGATGTTTGGAGAATAGAAATCGAGTAATCTGATCAGAAGTGATTGTAGTTCCTCGAATGAGTATCCTCGAGGAGGTATAGCCTTATTTAATTTGCGAGCTAGAGTGCTGATAATTAAGTAAGGGCTTTTATAAATTCGACAATTAATATAGACTAACTTGAAATTCTTTGTTTTATCAATGTTCTCTAAAAGCTGCCCAAAACGTTTTGCTAAAGTTGTTTTACCAGAACCTGTGGGACCTGTTATACAGATTTTCTTTAATGGTCCGTCTTGGCTGTCAAAAACTGTTTTAAAGCACTTAGCCAGAGTTCTGAGTTCTTCCTCCCTATGTGGAAGATAAGGTGGAATATACGTTACAGAAAGACAACCAATGTCTTTAAACACTGTTGGCTTTTTAAGTAATGAGTTGAAATACTCTTCATCTGAAGTATGCATCATATCCTCTCTAACTTACTCAAAGGGAATTTAGTATTTATACTTAATAGAGAGACTTGTCTGAAAGTGAACTTTGTAAGAAGAGAGAGCTTTTCAACATAAAGGTTTTTGCTGGGTTTAAAATAAGGTTTAAAGAACAAGACTGAGACTAAAAGTGTTGAATGTAAAAAACAAATAAGTTTACTTGTCAGTTTCTGTATAGTGAGTTTTAATAATATTATCCAAATTATAGAATAACCCATTCTTAAGAGTGAATGATGATGTACAACGAAAAATACGATCCTGATGAAGGCGATGATGGAATTCTCCCCCCAGCATGGTCTCCAGGCTAATATTATATTTTTTCTTTTTTTTGACACTTTCTTTCTTGAGGTGTTTTAATAGTTTTCTTCTATTTTTATACTAACCTTTCCTACGAGCGAGTTAAGATGTATAACGAAAGATACGACCCCGATGAAGGAGACGATGGAATACTCCCCCCTGCTTGGTCACCTTATTAGACCAGCAGTTTTACTTTTCTTTTTTAATACGTTCTTTTAACTCAAGAGTATTTCTCTAGTTTATATATGAATTTGAACATTAAAGTTTGAGATTGATGAGTTCTTTGCATAACTTAACTGAGACAATCCTGAAATTAGAAACTGAAAGAGAGCTTAGAGATATTATAGAAGATTTGCGTAAGATAAGTGCAAATGAAAAATCAGAAGTTGTAAGAAAATTAATTGATATCTCATTAGAAAAAGCAGAAAATTTGAACGATAAAAGATCTATAATCTTTCTCTTAGAACTTAAAGTGAGACAAATTTATAATTTAAGTACATCATATAAAAGAATCAATCTGTTAATGGAAAGAATATATCAATTATCATCTTCCATATCATTTGATATAGGATTCTGTTTATATTATCAGCTAAAATGGATCATAGAGAAGTTTAGAGGAAATAAAGAAGAGAGCTCCAAAGCAATAGAAATAGCAAACAAATACATATCAAAAGAAATCATTGATGATGAGTATGTTTACTATGGTTGTAAATATGCTTATGCGTTGGAATTGTGGTTTAACAGTAGAAATTTGGATAGTTCCTATTTGTTAGAAGAATGTTGTCAGTATTTTTATTCAAATGATTTTTATCATGGTTTGGTTATGAGTTTGGGGATTCTAACAATAATTTATCAACAAACTCAAAATAAAGAGAAATCAATGGATTTAACAAAAAAAATCCTTGAAAGAAATGATTTTCTTAGAAATATTTCTGAAGAAATTAAATCAATAATTCACTTTTTCATAGGATTTAGTCAAGAATTGTCTTTCAATCTCAATCTGGCTGAAGAACATCTGAATGAGACAATTAGAATTCTTCGACCCATCTATAAAACTAGTATTTATTCCAGCTATTACATAACTGCTCTGTCCTATCTTACTGCAACTAATGCACTTCAAGGAAAGCTAGAATTGGCTTATAATCAAATGATTGATATGGATGGACTAATAGAGGAAGGAATAACAATAAGAAATTTGGATGATTTTAATAGAAAACAGTTGAAACACATTTTTGACTTAACAAAATTTTACATTTATTCAAGATTACAAAGCTTTGAATCCAAAGATCTACTAGAATTGAAACAAACCATCCTTAAGAATATTAGTAGATACTATAGTAACTCAATCTTCTTCAGCGAATTTCTTTTAAATGCTGAGCTAACTAAAGAACAACTTATAGAAATAAGGGATTTGAAAACTCCAAGTACAAAGAGAGTTGAACACATCATTAATTTTTTGATAGAAAAAACTACCAACACTGATGAACAAAGTATGATTAATTCAATATCTGAATTAAAAAGAAGACCTGCAAGAGATAGGATGACCTATGAAGAAAAAGCTTTTGCAGATTTGTTAGCAGCTCAGGAATACTATAAACTAAGACGTTTTTCTGAAATCTATCCCCTTCTTAAAAAGTATAAAGAGAACCTAAATCGTATTGAAATACTTGAATTGCGTATATTTATGGAAGCTTTCATCCAAATTGGTGCTTTTAAAAATGGTGATCCTATGGGACCAGCTTTACAATATGTTGCTATTAGAAAGTGTCAACAATATGGTTTCAGTAGATTAGAAAATAAGCTGTTAAACTACTTAGAGCTTCAACATAAGGATATCATCCAATCATCATTTTAAACCACAAAATACCAAAACAGTTTTTTTAATCCCCAACAAGCAGACTTCACAGATTTCAATCTTACCACGTAAAAAATGTTTGTGTGGTAAGATAATTTTGAATAATTCGTTTTTTGTTGAATTCTAACCTCTTGAATTAAAAATCATATGCCGATAAAGTTAAAAATCTGTAGTCTCGGTCTATTACATACTCACGCGGAGATTGCCGAGTGGACAAAGGCGCTAGAATGAGGATCTAGTTCTTAGTGATCCGGGAGTTCGAATCTCCCTCTCCGCACCAGCTTTTACTCTTAACCAAACAGATTATCTATAGATGTTGTTGACCAATCTATCAGGCTAAAAATGACTCCAAAGATAACTGCGAAGATTAGAATTGCTATTCCTATTAGCAAAATCTCCTCTAGTATCGGTGATCCTCTCTTCTTGTTCTTGAAGAGTTTATACTCATTATACAATAACATCCTCAACATAATTCTCAAATAATATACTGATACAGATATTTAAGCACCACAAAATGAAAAGTGTCGGGAGCGTTTTTTCTTATTTTTTTCACCGGTTTTAAAGCCATTCAGAATACTACAAAAGCTCTTAAGGTACTCTAGTTAAAAAACTTGAATATGGAAAACCTTTTTTACTATCATTAAGGGGTGCGATATAGAATCCTTTGCCGGGTGTGTTTATGGATATAGAGCTTATAGAACTGTTTCCAAATTCGATAAAATTCATTTTATCAGATGTATCTTTAGCTTTCGCTAACGCGATTAGAAGAACAAGTCTAGCGGAAGTCTCATCCTTAGTCATAGAGGACGTATATGTTTTGAAAAATACTTCTCCACTTTTCGATGAGTTTATTGCACATCGGCTTGGATTAATACCTTTGAAATACGATATCAATGAGTTAGATTTGAATTTCAGAGATGAATGTGATTGTGGTGGAATAGGGTGTAATATGTGTACAGTAACCTTAACTATCTCTAAAGAGACTGATAATCAAACCACAACAGTCGTTTATAGTTCTGATTTAATTTCGTCAAACGAGGGTGTTGAACCCATTAGTTCAACCATTCCTATAGTAAAATTAGGACCAAATCAATCTTTGGAACTTGAGTGCATGGCACAACTTGGCAGAGGAAAGGAACATGCAAAATGGCAACCTGTCTCAGCAATGGGTTATCAAATTTTTCCAATTCCGAAGATAAATAAGGAGAAATGCACAAATTGCCTTCTTTGCGTAGATGCTTGTTATAGGGGTGTTTATCAGAAAGTAGGTGATAACGTTCAAGTAGCGAATCCTCTAAACTGTACTTTGTGTGATTACTGTTTAGATATCTGCGAACCAGGTGCTATCACAATTAACAGTGACCCTACTAAGGTAATATTCTCATTTGAAACTAATGGAGGAATTGGTCCAGCTAATGTTCTAACAAAAGCTGGTGAATTACTTCTCTCTAACATCGACGAATTCAAAAAGACATTAGAATCAACATTGGTTGAAAAGGAAAAAGAATCATAAAGTGATTAAAATGCCAAAAAGAACAGGACCAACTGATCCAAATGTGCTTGAACTGATAGATAAGCTAAAAAAGAAATCAGCAGAGACAAATGCTTCTTTATGGAAGACTGTCGCTACTAGGATAGAAAAATCTAGAAGACAAAGAGCAGCTGTTAATCTTAGTAAGATAAATAGATATTCAAAAGCTAATGATATTGTTGTTGTTCCAGGTTCTGTTTTAAGTGCTGGTAACCTTAAACATAAACTTACTATTGCTGCTCTTAAATTCTCAGAAGGAGCAAAAGAGAAAATCAGTTCTGTTAATAGCAAGATACTTAGCCTAGATGAATTATTGGAGTCAGGGTTAGAAGTTAGTAAAATGAAGATAATCATCTAATTGAGGAAAGAAAAATGTCAAAAAAACAAAAAAATGTAGCCACAACTCAAGTAATCAGATCCAAGATAAACATAGATGCAGATAATGCTATTTTAGGTCGTTTAAGTTCAGAAGTGGCTAAATATCTGTTAGAAGGTTATGAAGTTAACATATTAAATTGTGAAAAAGCAATTATCTCGGGTAGAAAACACTCAATTCTAAATGAGTATAGAGATATGCAGAAAAAACACACTCTTACAAATCCTAGAAGAGGTCCTTTTCATCCAAAGAGACCAGACCGTTTGGTAAGAAGGACAGTTCGAGGTATGTTGCCTTGGAAGAAACCTAGAGGAAGGCAAGCTTATCATAGACTCTTAACATACATAGGTATTCCAGAAGAACTATCAAAAAGTGAGATTATCAAACCTAAATTTGCAGATGCAAGTAAACTTACAAACAGCAAGATAACCGTTGGAGAACTCTGTCGAGAGTTCGGATGGCAAGGATAAAAAGGTGAAAAATATGGCAAAAGTTATTGTATCTTCAGGAAAAAGAAAAACTGCAATCGCCAGAGCTACTCTCAAGAAAGGTAAAGGCAGAATACGAATAAATGGTGTTCCTCTTGAAGTCTTACCCAATGAATTGAGTAGGGTAAAGATTGGTGAGATTTTTATTATAGCAGGAGAAGATAAAAGAGACTCAGTAGATATAAAGGTCAACGTAACAGGTGGCGGTTATATGGGGCAAGCTGAAGCGATTAGAACAGCAGTTGCCAGAGGTTTAATTGAATATTTCGATGACCTCGGTATGAAAGAGAAGTTTGTCCAGTATGATAGAACTATTGTGTCTGGAGATCCTAGAAGAACTGAACCTAAACATTTTGGTGGAAAAAGTTCAAGATCAAGATTTCAAAAATCTTACAGATAATATTTATATCGATTTTTAATCGATAACTATTTTATTTTACTTTATTATTTTCAAAAGATGACAGTTGAATTAGATTGCTCTATTGGAGAAGGAGGAGGATCAGTTGTTAGAGTCTCTGTAGCTTTAGTTGCAGGTCAAAATAGAAACTTGAAATTATATAATATACGAGAAAACCGTGCTAAACCTGGACTTAGAGCTCAACATATAGAAGCAATTAACGCCGTAAAACAATTTTCTGGTATGTCGTCTCCTGATTTACAAATAGGAAATTCTCAGTTATTTCTTACTAAGGAAAATAACGAGGCTGATGTTGCATATGTAAATATAGGAACAGCTGGAAGTATTGGTTTAGTCGCACAAGCTGTTATGTTTTATTCCTTTTCCCAGAAGAGAAATCTTGATTTAACCATCAAAGGTGGTGCAACACATGGAAAATGGGCACCTTCTGTAGAGTATATACAATCAGTAACAAATGAATTAGTTAGAAAAATGAATAAGAAAATAACTATTTCAGTTTCTAGATATGGTTTCTTTCCAAGAGGTGGGGCAGAAGTAAGTATGAAATTTAATAAGCACGAAAGTCTACCACCTCTTGATTTAGTAGAGAGAGGAGCATTAGAGAAGGTAGAAATTTATGCTACAGCTTCGAGAAGTTTAGCAGAAAGAAACGTAGCTGAGCGACAAATTTCATCCTTCAGTAAGAAAATTAATACCTCTGTTGATATTGTTGAAAATGTTAATTATATTGATAGTTTATCGGCTGGTACGGGACTAACTGTTGTAGATACTTATTCTTCAGGAACTAAAATGGGTTGTTTTATTCCAGGAGAAAGGGGTTTATCCTCTGAAAAAATAGGTGAACTATGTGCTAATTTATGGAAAAAGAACTCACAAAGTTCAGCTTCAGTAGATGCCTACGCAGCTGACCAATTAATCGTTCCAATGGCTCTTAGTGAGGGTAAATCTGAGATTACAACAACCGAAATAACAAATCACACTAAAACAAATATTGAACTTGTTCATAAATTCTTAAACCGAACAATAACATATGAAAAGCGAGAAAATTGTTTTAGACTTATCGTAACTTGAAAATACTCTCTTAGTTATTTCACAGAACTTCTTTCTTAACGACAGCTTTATATGATACTAACTGTGCCGGAGTACGGCATACGCACAGTAATGTCATGATTGGCAAAATAAACAAAAGTGATGTTTATGGGGCATAGAAAGGTAAGTGCTCCCCATCGGTCATCATTGGGATACCGAAGGGTAAGAGCAAGAAGAATAGTCCCTGCACCTCGCGATTGGCAGAAGTACGAGGGTGCTCCGAAATTGTTAGGTTTCTTAGGAATAAAAGCAGGGATGACGCATTGCGTCTATATTGAAGATCGTCCAAGGAGTCACTTGGCGAATAGAGAGGTTACTGCAGCTGTAACTTGTATTGAAACACCCCCCATCGTTATATTCGGTTTGAGAGGGTACAAGAAAACACCTTATGGGCTTCAAATAGCTGCAGATCTTATGGCTTCTGAAAATAAAGAAGAACTCAAAAGAAAATTAAAACCTCCTAAGAAATATGACTTTAAGAAATCTAAGAAGAAATTTGAGGATAATCTTGAAGCTATGGTAGAACTAAGAGCTGTTGTTCACACACAACCGTACTTAACCGGAATTGGAATGAAAACACCTCAGATTGCTGAAATAAAAATCGGTTGTAACACAATTAAGGAAGGTTACGACTATGGTCTTTCTCTGTTAGGTAAGGAACTTCTGATAAGAGATGTTTTCAAAGCAGGAGAATTTGTTGATGCTATTGGTGTGACCAAAGGTAAAGGTTTCCAAGGTCCAGTTAAGAGACATGGTATAAAGATTCTACAGCACAAGTCTAAGGGGACTAAACGAGGAGTAGGTTCTATTGGACCGTGGCGTCCTGCAAGAACCATGTGGACAATACCTAGATACGGACAAATGGGTTTCAACATGAGAACTGATTATAATAAGAGAATTATGCAAATTGGTTCAGATGGATCACAAATTGTTCCAAAAGGTGGTTTTGTAAAATATGGTTTAGTCAAGAATAACTATCTATTAGTTAAAGGATCAGTTCCTGGTTCCAAAAAGCGTACAGTTATGTTAAGAGGGCAAGTAAGAGCCGCTCCTCAAGCAATAAAAGAACCACAGGTTCTCTTCATCTCTACAAAGAGTCAGCAAGGTTAGAATGAGGTCGATAAAAATGAATGTAATAAAATACTCAATCAACGGACAAAAAATGAGTGAAAAAGTTGAACTTCCTAATGTTTTTGAAACAACTCTCCGTCCTGATATCATTAGAAGAGCAGTTCTTGCTGAACAAAGTTGGAAGAGACAACCTCAAGGAGTAAGTCCTTTAGCAGGTCAATTAGTTTCTGTTGAAAATTGGGGTCCTGGTAGAGGCGCAGCACGTGTTCCTCGTATAAAAGGATCTCGAACTCATAGTGCTCAAAGAGCAGCATTTGTGCCACAAGCTAGAGGCGGTCACAAAGCACATCCACCTAAAGCAGAGAAAAACATAGTAGAGAAGATTAACAGAAAAGAACATTTGCTCGCACTAAAATCTGCAATTGCTTATACAGCTCAAAAGGATGCTATTAGTGATAGAGGACACAGATTTGAAAGTAAAATGGAGTTCCCAATAGTAGTTGAATCTAAAGCTGAAGAAATTGAAAAAACAAGTGATGCACTCAGATTATTAAGTAATCTAGGTCTTTCATTGGAACTCATGAGAATTAAACTCGGTAAGAAGATTAGACCAGGTAAAGGCAAAATACGAGGACGCAAATACAAAGTTCCAGTAGGGCCTTTAATTGTGGTTAAGGATAAAGATAGTTCATTAATCAAAGCAGGAAGAAACCTTCTTGGTGCAGAAGTTATTTCAGTTGATGAACTTACTACTGAGAAATTAGCCCCAGGAACATATCCTGGAAGACTTACTATCTGGACAGAGACTGCAATTCAATCTTTAGTTGAAAGGTTTGGGTGAATAGAAAATGGATCCGTACAAAATAATCAAAAAACCTCTCATATCCGAAAAGGATTTTGAGTTAATAGAACAAGAAAATAAACTTGTAATTTTAGTTGATCTTAAGGCAACTAAGAATCAAATCAAGGATGCAATAGAGAAACTTTACAATGTCAAAGTAGACAAAGTAAATACTCTCATAACTCCTAAAGGAACAAAAAAGGCATACGTAAAACTTAGTGATTTTGATGATGCAGCAGATATTGCATCAAGGATGGGCTTGTTCTAAAGAAGGTGATATGAATGGGTAAAAAGATATTAGTTCAAAGACGTGGAAGAGGAACTTCACAATTCCGAGCTGCTTCACATAAAAAGAAAGGTAGTGTTAAATACAGAAAACTAGCAAAATTAGAATATACAGAAACTATTACTGGTGAAATCAGGGATATAGTACATGATCCAGGTCGAGGTGCTCCGGTAGCTCGAGTCTTATTCGAGGATGGTCTTAAGAAAATCATTCTACCTTCAGAAGGTCTAAGAGTAGGACAGAAAATAGAATATGGTGCAACTGCAGCTATTCAAATAGGAAATACCATGCCACTCCAATTTATTCCTGATGGTTCTCCTGTATTTAATATAGAATTAACACCTGGAGATGGGGGCAGATTAATACGTTCAAGTGGAGGATATGCAACAATTCTTGGTAGAGATAAGGGAAAAGTTACTCTTCAACTTCCAAGTGGAGAAATGAAAGAGATTCCACAAAGGTGCAGAGCAACTATTGGTATTGTTGCTGGCGGTGGAAGAACAGAAAAACCATTTGTAAAAGCTGGTAACAAATTCTACCTAAAGAAAGCTAAAGGTCATTTCTATCCTAAAGTTAGAGGGGTTGCAATGAATGCAGTCTCTCATCCACATGGTGGCGGTGCTCATCAAGGACCTCCGAGATCAACAACTGTATCAAGACATGCACAGCCTGGTAGAAAAGTTGGTTTGATAGCAGCTAGAAGAAGTGGAAGAAGACGAGGTAAGAAGTAGTTTACCCACTTCATCTTTTTTTATTTGTTTAATTTTAATGTTATTTATTTTAAAACGATTTATTTTTCTATATAACTAATTTTCATCGTTTCATGTATCGCCGGATAATAGGAACTATATTTAAATCAAAAAGATTTGATGTACAATATAAGTCATTATAAAGCACATTAACAAAATAATATTAGGAAGATAATTATGAAAGACAAACACATCTATGGGGATTTAGAGTTTGTTTTTAAAGAACCCCAAAACTTTGATGGTTGTACATTACTCAATGGTTGGCATGGAATAGGTGAATGCGGTTTTATCTCAATGAGTCATCTTGTAGATAAATTGGATGCAGAAAGAATTGGTTTCATTATTACAGACAACATTCCACAATTCATAACAATTAAAAATGACAAGATAACATTTCCATTTGAGATTTATAGAAGAGATAATATTGTTTTAATTCTACCAATTTTTGAGCCTATAAAGTCAGAGCATTTAATATTTACAAAAACTGTTGTACAATGGTCGATAGATCAAAAATTTAAACAAGCTATCTTAATTGGTGGTTTGGATAGACGTTTACAAGATGAATCTGATATTAAAGCGATATATACTAAATCGTTTAGAGAGAAACGAAAGGATGTAGAAATTCCTGTATTAGATGAAGGATTATATGTTACAGGTCCTTTGGCTTATATGTTAATGTTCTACGAATTAAATGATTTTGAAGCTATAGCACTATTACCTTATGCTGAAAGATCAAGACCTGATCCTGTTGCAGCAAGTATTGCAATAAAAGAAATTAACAAAATTTTAGATATAAATATCAAAGTTCAAGATCTACTCGATGAAGCGGAAAAGATAGAGAAAGAAATAGAATCACTTTTACAAGCTAGTAAATCAAGAAAAGATTCTGATAAAGATACTGATGAAGGAATGTTTGTGTAATTACCTTCTTTAAAATTCATAATTAATTTCTTCCTCCTTAGGGGGAAGAAATTCTTCAGATATCATTATTTTTTGTGTTTCTTTGAATTTTTCAACTGTTTTGACTATTTGAATGATTTTTTTCTCTAAAATAGATATTAATGAATCTAAATTGGTTGAATTTTTAGTAGATATATGATATTCAGTCTCAAATATGGTTTTACTTCTTTCAATCTCATCTTCAGATAATAAATCAATTTTATTGAGTATTTTTATTATTGGGATATCCGGAAATTCTTTTTCAATATCTGAAAACAGATTTAATTGTTCTTCTGGTGTTATTGTAGAATCTTTGGAAATATCAAAAATAAATACGATAATATCTGAAATGTAACGCATTGATGTTATGCTTTGTCTCTCTATTACATTTCGTTCCTTAAATGGTCTGTCTAATAATCCCGGTGTATCTACAATCTGGACATTGGTCACTATTAAATCCCTATGACCAAAAACAATCTTTTTAGTAGTAAACGGATATTCTCCCACCTCTGGTTTTCCTGAGGAAACAGCTCTTACTAGTGATGATTTTCCTACATTAGGTGCCCCTGCAACGACTATTGTAGGATAAGTTACATTAAAATCTGGAATGGTTTTCAGTTTCTTTATGATTCTTCTAAGATAGTTAACATCTCCCCTCGCTTTTTTAACTATAGAAGCAATCCTCCCATTACATTCTTTTCTGATTTTAGACATTTCTAAAGGATGATCAGTTAGTTTTAATTTAGAAAGCTGTTCTTTTTCAATCTCCTTGATTTGATTAGCGATGCCTTCAACTCTCCCTAAAATTCTCCTAATTTCATCTACATTTCCAAGTAAATCACAGAGTTCAATATAAAAAGGGTGTATATTTTCGATCCACGGAAACTGTTTGCTTATATCCTTTAACTTATCTATAATTGTTTCTGATAGTGTTGAAATTCTCTCTCTTTCAAGCGAAGCTATTTTCTCCTCTCTTGTTTTGCGTTTGGAAGTTCTGATTCTTACATTTTTCAACTGATTAAATGCAACCGTGATTATTTCATCAACAGAAGGAATATACTTTACCATTCGAAATGGGTTTCCTTTTTGTTGATGTTCTATCAAACTTAATCACTTCCAATAACTGATAAGTCAATTTCATGGTCAAAATATTTCTCAATATTCTTTATGACATCTTTTTTCCTCTTATTGTATTCTTCTTGATATTTTTGTATCATATCAATAAGCATTGGTTTGCAATCAAGACCACAAATAAGATCTCCAGATTTGCATCCTTCCTCTATTTTTTGTAGTTCATCATCATCTTTGACAAAATATTTCTTGAACCAATCAAAAACAGTGCAAACATAAGGATTTGCACCGAGTTCTCTTTGTTCCTTGATGGTGGCTCTTCCTCCAGTTAAGGCTTTCATTATCTTTTTCTTGATAACTTCAGGTTCATCTCTTAGAAATACACACGTTTCTTCAACTGATGAAGACATGGGTCCTCCTGTTAACCCTTTTAGATATTTTATATAGAGCGAACCTGGTAAAACTATATCCCTTTTTCTGGATATGTCCCTCGTTAGTCTCATATATACATCTTGGTCTAGACCGATAGGAACAACAACAGGTAAATCGTAATCTAGTGTTGGTTGTAAAATATGTGCAGCCTGGATAAAGGTATAATAACTTGTACCAACATTCTCCTCTCCATTAAGACCTAGTGCTGCTTTTACGGCATTATATGTTTGATTGATAGAGAAAGTAAGAGCCAAATAATGTATCCTCGGTGTTATGCTTGATATATATGCATGTACATTTTCAGGTTTAAAACCAATAGCAAAAATATCAATTGCATTCTGAATTGCTAGACCATATGTTTCCTCTAAAGTATCAACTTTTCTAAACACGTATTTCTCGTCATCTGAAAAAGGTAGAAAATACTTACAATTATATTTATTCTGTAAATATCGAATTAAATCAAATAATATTAGATGACCAAAGTGTAGATCATTCGACGGTCCTCTACCACTAATAATAGCAAATGATTTTCCTTTCTCGACTCTATCCAAGATTTTATCAAAATCTCTGTGTGCAAATACCACATGTCTTCTGAAGAATAGATGCTCTGTTCCAATTCTAGAGATAATTTTATCTATTTTTGAGATACCAAATTCTTTCAAAATTTGGTCATAATCTTCTCTCTTTTCAATATCATGGGGTTCCATACTATGATTCATTTTTACACCTCATAAAAGAAAAATTACAATTAAAAGCTTGATTATATGGTACTGGATTCTCCTCTAACACGTAAATTAGCAGAAAAAACCTAAGAAAAGCTATTTCCAGTCCAAGTTACCACTCTCATTTGATTTTTAGAAAAACACTTTATAAGAATATCGTCCAAAGTAAAACAATGAAAAATTGGTTTGATTCTTATTCAATGTTGGTAAAATCAACACCTTTTAAGATTGAGAAAAAACATGGTGTAATAATAGGTTTCAATGTCAATATTGACAAAATTATAGCAGTAAATCCGCTAATTGTTAGTAAAATAACAATGTCTGATATAATTAGTAAGATTGAGTTGAAAAAGGAACTTCCTCTGTATATTGAAAATAACATTGATTTTCTTTCATGGTTATTTCATTCTATCGAATTCGAGAAAGCAGATGAAATTGTGACTAACTCTAAATCGCTTATAGATTGGATTGAGAACACTTTTGATATCAAAGATATAAGAATTGGAGGACAGGCAGGAATCATTGCCAATTTATATAGCAGACTCGGTTTAAAACCTGTACTTTTAAGTTTGCCAGTACAAACTGTTGAACTTACTAATTTATTACATCAGAACATTCTAACCGTTTTAAAAGATGATTCAGGTTATTCTGTTGATAAGATTTCCAATATTAAGAACACAGTAGGAAAACCAATCTCTCATTATGTATTCGAATTTGCTAAAGGAACCTATGACGTTGGAAAACACACAATTGAGTGTAAAAGAGATAACAGGTTCATACTCTCTTATGATGAGATAAATACTCAATTAAGATTCAATGAAGGTTTTGTAGATTATTGCGATAATTTCATCTCAGAATATTCTCTTGCTATAGTTTCTGGATTTCATTTAATCCATCAGAAACTAAATTCATTTTCTTCTTTTTATGATATAATAGAACCGGTTGAAAAAATGTTTAAGAAATGGAAAAATCTGAATCCATCCCTTTGTTTACATTTGGAGATTGCTTCTACAAAGGACAAAGAGTTAAGAAAAACAATTATTAACAATCTTTTTCCTGTTGTAGATTCTATTGGATTGAATGAACAAGAGCTAACATCCTTTATTGAAGTAATAAACCCAGAAATTGCACAACAAATGCAAGAATCAAAGGATTCTGTATTAGTATTTAAAGCTCTATACATGATTCTAGAGAATTATCCTAATTTAAGAATTCATTTTCATTATTTTGGTTATTTTTTGATCCTTTCTGCACCAATAGAACAAGAAATGACACTAATAAGAAAGCAAGGTCTTCTTTTGTCTTCTTTGATTGCGGCTATTAAAGCCACAGGAACAGAGATTACTTCGCTTAATCAAATTCAAAACGTATCATTAAATATTACAGAAGAAGGACTCAAGAGCCTTGAACATCTCCACGAATACTTAATAAACCAATATCCTACAGATGATAATCTGTATGTTAATGGTTTTTTTAACTCTCCTTTTTTTTCACTAGTAGGTGTTCCTACAATAATTGTAAAGAATCCAAAAACAACAGTAGGTTTAGGTGATCACATCTCTTCTATCTCTATCATTTATGAGATTCAGTAAGATACACCTAGTTGTTACCCATTGTGCAAGGAATTCTTGTGTTTAAATAACTTCCTCAGTATAGGATACAGAAGAAACTATTTAACTAGTACGCGGATGATTGTATGAGTTCATTACCTTTAATAGAAGATTTTCAGAAAAATTCAGATGCTAATCAAGTTAAGAATCTCAATATTAGAGTTTATGAAATAACCACCAAGGCTTTTGAGAATAACTCTTCCCATCTTGTAAACGAACTTTACTCACGAGGTGTTACATTCTCTATTAAAATTTCAAAAGAAAAAACCCACTTGATTATCTATAGTTTAAATCAGTTATATGGAAATGAAACTATAAGAGATAATCTGTTAAAACATCTTCAGGGGTCATATTCTTTGGTGGAAATTGCAAATTCTGAAGGCTTTTTCATACCTCCAATAAAAAAAATAGATCAAGATGGTAAATTTGCTGTTATAACTTATGGAGGTAATGTTCCTAATCAATATTTTTTGACTTGTTTACTATCGGGAGTAGGTACCAATCTACAATCAACCAATAGAATTTTTCACAAATTTGTAAAAGATCTAGTACAAGCTGATCTTTTTTCCGTAATTTTAACCCAATTTTCAACAAGAGATGATGCAAGCTTAAGAGCCAATACTTGGGGAATTATGTTTATAGCAAATAGTAATAATAAGGAAACTATCAAGAAAAAGGAAAGAGAATTTCAAAGATATATTACTAACAGCACAGACAAACTAAATTGTCAACTTAAATTTCTTACAAAAGGGGAATTAACAAGACATAAAACAAATTTTCGTTTATTTGTACCATGGATAAAACATCATGGAGTCCTAAATGACATAGTGGATTTACCTAAATTGCTAAACATAACCATGCAAGGAAGACGCATCGTAGTTCCATTTCCGACCTCAGAGACAATTGTTAGTACAACTCAACCACAATTGGCTCCCGCACCGAGAAAATTGGAATCTAATCAATCTCAGAGTATGAATCAGGGAATCAAGCCTTATCCAAGCATAAGAAAAACAAAGGATGAAGCAATCAAACGAGAGAATCCACCTATTGATATGATAAATAAAACAGTTAATCAAGTTTTTCCAGGTAATTTTGAAGATCTTAATGTACCTGCACCAAAAACGATGAATGTTGTTTTCGATACAGAATATCTGAAAGTAAGAATAAATAAAATATTCAAAGATTTCGAATTTAAAGAAACAATGATTTTTGAGGAGAATTTTGATTTAGTACTAAGAAAAGGATCTTATTATGTATTTGTAAGATTTTTCAAAGATATATTAAATCAGAATAACGCCTATGAAATAGTTGAAACTTTGAGTTCAATTGCTGGATTAAGAAATCAATTTCTTTGTATTGTAGTAAGCGATGTAATGGAAGAAAATGCCAGAAAATTACTGAGTGAATATAATATACTTCATTTAACTCTCACAGATGTGTTAGTTAACGATTCATTGAAAGCTAAACTTTATGGGACAATTATAGCTTGATATAAGATAAAATGGGTCGATAGACCTTCTTAGAAGATTCTATAAATTCATAATATGTTTTCAAAATTTATTTGAAAAAATAAATAAACAGCTTCCGTATTACAATTGCTTTTGAGAAGAGTTAAAGAGAAAAATAGTTATGGGGGAACCTGATTTAAAAATTAACTCTTACATCGCTGGTCTTGTACAAAAATTTCTACCAAAACATGAAGAAACAATACACAGCGGCTTATTTCTCATAGCATTAAAACAAAAAAAGTTCAATATTTTTGATTGGTATTTTAATGGCTATTCCGTAATCTCAGAAACAATTTCATCCTATCTGCAGTATATGTGTTCCACTAAAACAGTTGAATTCACTAATGATGGGATTTACTCTTTGGTAAAAAACCAAAAGATTATCTCATCTGAAGAACTAGCTGAAGCTACAAAACAAGTAGAAAACAGCTTATTAGGATATAAATCTGCGATGGAAATAATTAGAGAAGCGGAAAAATTATTTTCTTCAGCATGATTTTAGCTCAAATATAGCTTGACTTTAGTAAGATGTAACTGATACATCAGGTTCTGAATCTGATACTTTAGGTCTTATCTTCTTCCATATATTTTTCACTTTTTCAACATCATTTGGATGAGCATAAGCTCTAACTAGCGTAAAAAGTGTTCTATAAGCTTTAGGACCTGAAAATGTGGTTATATATGAAGTAGTGTTAAGTGCTTCATTAAGAGTAAACGAAGATGTACCTGGTCGAATACGATCATAAGGATCATAAATATATATGTTTGAAGCTTGAAACTCTTGTTCATTAATTGTAGATAATTTATAAGTTGAATCAACTTTTATATCAAATTTAAATCTGATTTTGTTTTGTTTAGCATAACTTTTAACCTTTTTAATGAAAGATTCTTGTGCAGTTAAATTACATAGTTCCTCAACACTAATTCCCAAATTTTCTGCTGTTGATTCATCAATGATTTTTTCCCAAACTGCCTTATATAAACGACGATCAAACAAGTCTTTTACTAATGATTTCGCTACAGCTAAATCTTCTGATTCTTTTGAGAATATCTCTCCTAACAACGTATATTCGTTGAGGTATGTGTATCTAGCTAAATCATTTGTTCGTTCGATAAGTTCGAGAGGTTCACATGCTTCTCTTAGCATTTCATGTATTGTTATATCTGCTGCTCGTGCTGTTTTATGGAAATAAACATTCTTATATTCAAAGAAGCGTCCTATAAGAGACGAATAAATATCATCTAAACACTTCCAGTTATAATGTATAGCTTCTTTATCTAGATGCATCTGAATGGTAGTATTATTGATAATACGATTTACTGCTATTATTCCAAAGTGAAGAGTACCTGCAAAGAATGAATCTCTGAGCATGAAATCTAAACGATCAGCACCAAGTGCTCCTTGGATTAATGGATGAACAAGATAATTTTCACCATTCCAGATTTTCATTAATTCCTCAGGATTTGTAAATTCTTCAATAATTGGCTTGAGAAACTCAGAAAAGACCATTTTATCTCTATGAACATCATGTCCATGAGGTGCATCAGGATATACTCGCTTGAAAACAACATCATCATATGTATGACTAAATGGGCCATGACCAATATCGTGCAAAAGAGCTGCGATACGAGCTGTTTGTGTTATCTCTACAACATCATCTTCTTCTCTGAATACTTCTTCTGCATATTTTCCTGCTAAATGCATAACTCCCACACTATGTGTAAATCGGGAATGAATTGCAGATGGATAAACCTGTCGAACTCCTGAGAGTTGGCTTATCCAGCGTAATCTTTGAAATATTGGAGAATCTATTATTTTGTTTTCAATGTCTGTCATTCGTACTTCATCATAAATAGGATCTCTGATAGTACGAGTGAATTTTAACACGTCTCTCATAGTTATTCCGCCACAATACCTAGTGTTTAATTAATATAATAACCTTTTAATCTTTTTGCTCTTATCTAAAATTACGACAAAAAACGTCTTGAGGTGAAAAAACACATTTTTGGAGAAAAAAGTGGTGGTGGACCGACCGGGATTTGAACCCGGGGCTACTTCATTGCGAACGAAGCGATCTCCCAGACTGATCTACCGGCCCAAACAAGTAAAGAATATTATCTCTATAGAAAATGATAGTATAAAATAAAACAACACTGAAGGAGAAAGATTATGAAATTATGGGTATATTATGAAGCACTTTTTACTCTCATAATTTTTCTTCTACCGATAGCATTCCAATATTCTACTTCTGCACCTTCTTTAATACCACTTTTGATTTCTTCTTCTTCAGGTATCGCTGCTTCAAAAGTTTCATATGTTTCAAGATCCATGAGTTGGACACTATCAGCAGCTATTGATAAAACTTGGGCGTTTCGCTTATCAATTACTGGAGATTGCATCTTAAAATCACCAGGTAAAGTAATTTCAGTTTTGCTTCCTGTGAAAATATTTTCAATCTTCATTCTGCATTTTGCATGTCCATGTTTTCCACTTTTTGATTTCTCAGTGGAACGGACTAAGTAAACATCATCATTGTGGATAATGTAATAACCTTCTTTTATTTGACCTGCTTTTACAGGTTTAATATCATGTTCAGACATTTGTATATCTCCTACAAGTTCTTCTTTCTTTATTATTTAATTTCTATTGATATCCTATTTAAAGGATTTTGGTTAAAATATCAAGCATGAAACAAAATATTACTAAAATAAATAAGATTTTTTAGTTAAAGTAAAGAGTAATCTTATCTCTGAGGTTTAGCTTTTTTTCCAATAACAATTTGATTAATAGCAGTACCATTAATGTGTGTTACTTGCCATTTTACACCTGGAAGATCTCCCATAGCACCTTTTTGAGCACCACCTATACTGCAAACAATGACTTCATCATGTTCATCAATATAGAGAAGACCACCATCATGAGGGACAAAAGCACCTACTTGTTTCCCATTTTTAGCTAGTCTAACTCTTACACACTTTCTCATTGCTGAGTTAGGTTGTTTACTTTCAACACCATATTTCTCTACTACTATACCTCTAGCAGCTGGAGCTCCCTCTAATGGATCTGTTTTCTTGTCCAATCTTAACATTCTTCTTTTGTATTGGATATCTTTCCATCGAAAGTGTTTTCTCTTGTTTTTCAGCGCTCTTGCTGCGAATTCTCCTTTCGGACTTTTTGATCCAGTCATATTAAATCACATTTTTTTGTAAGGATGTATGTGCCATAGTTAGACTTCAAACTTTGGTTAGAGTTCCCTCATTAGTTTTTAATAAAAACTTTCTGTTCACTTACTTTTACAACGATATTGAGGTAGAATCAAAAGAAGTAAAAAAGAAAAAATAGATTTATTTCTTTTTATCATCACTAAATTCTCTATAATTGGAACTCATGGTGAGGTCTACAATTCCAGTACCAAGGGCAATAGTTTGTCCAACAATCACATTCTCAGTTATACCTTCAAGTGGATCATATTCTCCATGAATAGCTGCATCTAAAAGATGTTTAACAGTTACTTCAAAAGCTGCTCTTGCAAAAACTGAACTCTTCTTTCCTGAAACTCCATGACGACCAATTTGTTGTATTTCACCTGTATGTGTCATTAGATCAGAAACAAGCATAACATGTCTTTTATCAACATCTAAACCTTGTTCTTTCATAACGAATAACGATTCTCTTACTAAAGCGTTTCTTGCTGCCTCAATTCCTAATGTTTCAGTAATTTGATTAATATCTGTGGTGTAACATCTTGTTGGATCAACACCAGGAATACGAAGTAGCTCACTATAATTGCTTCCTTCACTTTGCAAGAAGTAGTTACCCTCTCTATCCTTCATAACTACAACACGTGCAACATTTTTAATTCCTTTAATTGGAATCTCTCTTACTTTTTCTGCAAGTTTAGGAAGGTCACTAAATTTCAGTTCTTTAAGTGGGGTGATAATAACGGTGTATTCATCATCAGGATCAACTTCAACTTTGCAATCTTTTCTGCGTAGTTGTATTCTTTTGGTTACAGTTGGAATCTCAATCCCTTTATCTTTAAGAAGAACTTCATCAAGTTTGATTCTTACTGTACCTTCAGAGAAACTGTGTGTAATACTATCTGCAATTTTGTTTACGGTTGTTAGCTCTATCCTTCTAGCAACTTGTTTAGCTAATTCTTCATTATTTTCCGCGTACTGATCGAGATATATAATCATAGTTGGAGTACTTGGATTCTTTCTAGCATCTAAAATTTCAATTAAACGTGGCAATCCTCTAAGAACAGACATTTCCGCTACTCCTGAATAATGGAAAGTTTGCAGTGTCATCTGAGTTCCTGGCTCTCCAATTGATTGTGCGGCAACAGTTCCTACAGCACTTCCTGGGTCAATTTGAGCAAATTCATAGCTGTTGACTACTTCTTTAATAATCTGTTCAAGTTGTGCTTTTGTTAATTTTTTCCCTTTAAGTTCTCTTTCTAATTCGTTGTAAACAGTATCAGGAACAAGTTTTTTCTTATGAAATTCATCTAATCGTTGAGTGATTTGATTTTTAGTAAGTAATTCTGCCATCTTTTATCCCTCCAATGTATCCTCATCAGAATGAGTTTCAAGAATCTTGCTTATAATTATCGAAACATTCACTGCTTTACCATGATCACTTTTTGCAACGTCCACATTATCTTCACCATAAAGAAATTGTACTATCTCGCCAGCTGCATTACGTACTGTTTTATCATAGCAAGATGAAATGTCTTGTAGAGCATTTACTAATCTTCTTTGCATATAACCACTTTGTGATGTACGAACTGCAGTATCTACTAATCCCTCACGACCTCCTGCTGCATGCATAAAGAACTCTATTGGATTTAAACCTGATCTGAAACTACTATCTACGAAACCATGAGCTTCTGCAGATAGGTCTCCTGGTTTGAAAAATGGTAAAACTCTATCTTTGTATCCTCTTTGTATTCTCTGACCTCTAACAGCTTGTTGACCAACACATGCACTCATTTGTCCGAGATTTAACATGTTACCTCTAGCACCTGTTTTTGCCATAATTAACGCTTCATTGTCTGGTTCTAGGTATTTAGCACTTACATCTGAGCAATCTGTTCTAGCTTTGGATAATATCTCCATGATTTTGGCTTCTAAAGTTTCTTCTTCAGTACGCCCTGCTTGTCTTTCTAAAGTTCCATCTTCATATTTGCTGATCACTTCGAGAACGTTTTTCTTAGCATCTGTAAGTATTTCGTCTATCCTTTTTTCTGCTTCATCAGGAATATCTATATCACTTGCTCCCATACTGAAACCACGAAGGGTAATGTTTGTAGTAAGCATTCTTGTAACACTATCCAGAAAAGTACGTGTTCTATCAGCCCCATACTCTTTTAGTATTCTGTGAAGGACACTATCTGGCACTTCTGCTCCAAATGCTTTTTTATCAATAATTCCAGAAACTAAAATACCATCTCTTATTAGTATATAACCCTCAACTGGACACTTAGCTTTTTTACATGTTTCATGTTTTTCACACAAATTGTTAAACATTGTAAAATTGAAATCTTCAGGTAATAAAGCACTAAAGAGTGTTTTGCCTGACCACAGAAGTTCACCTTTAGGTCCTTTTTTATCGTGTTTTGGTAAATCTTCTAATCCAGCAGCAGTAATGAGTTGTGCTGCTTCGCTTCTTTGATAATAAGCTGTTTTTCGTGTTAAATAATAAGCACTTGTAATGAAGTCTTGAATTGCTCCTATTATTGGTCCACCATAGCGAGGAGTACTTATCTGCTCCTGAACTCTCATTAGAATCCTTGCTTCAGCTTGTGCTTCTTCACTTTGCGGAACATGCAGGTTCATTTCATCCCCATCAAAATCTGCATTGTAAGGTCTACAAACAGGGAGTGTTAATCTGAAAGTTTTGTATGGAACTACTTTCACCTCGTGAGCCATAATGCTCATTCTATGGAGACTTGGTTGCCTATTGAATAATACTACATCTCCATCACGTAGATGTCTCTCAATTATAAATTCTGGTTGGAGAGAATCTGCAACAGCTTGGAGGTTTCGAGCATAACGTAAATCAACTCTTCTTCCATCGGGACGTATAATATAGTTTACACCAGGGAAATTTCTAGGTCCTTTCATAACTAGTTCTTTCATTTCCTCAATATTCCATTCAGTAACTCTTTCTGGAACAGTTAGAATTTCTGCTATATCTTTAGGTACACCTACTTCATTTATACTTAACAATGGATCTGGACTTATAACTGTTCTTGCGCTGAAATCTACTCGCTTTCCACTAAGATTAGCTCGGAATCTTCCTTCCTTTCCTTTTAATCTCTGAGTAAGAGTTCTTAAAGCTCTTCCGCTTCTATGTCTTGCTGGTGGGATACCACTTATTTCATTATCAAAATATGTGCTGACATGATATTGTAACAATTCCCATAAATCTTCAACAATAAGCTGAGGAGCACCTGCTTCTCTGTTCTCTAGCAACCTTTGGTTAATACGTATTATATCTACCAGCTTATGTGTTAAATCGTCCTCAGATCTGATACCATTCTCTAGAGTAATACTTGGACGAACACTTACTGGAGGAACTGGTAAAACCCATAGAATCATCCATTCTGGACGCGCATATTCAGGATTAATACCTAATAGTTTACAGTCTTCTGTAGTAATTTCTTTAAACCAGCTATGAATATCGAGAGGGGAAAGTTTGTTAGTTTGTTTTTGACCTGTTTCGGTTTCAACTTCCTCAAAATAGGTTGTAGGTTTTTCTAAACGGATTTTGTTTTGAGATTCCTCACAATAAGGACAGGTATTCTTTTTTGCTGCCCTTTTCATTAATTCTTCAATAAGATCATAATCTGGAACTCCCCATTGTTCCTCATAGTCGTCCATTTTCTGAGAAGCTTCTTTGATTTCATTCAAATCTAGAAGTACTCTATGACAAGAACGACAAGTAGCACGAAGAATTTTATAAATCAGTTTGTTGTAACCTACATGAATGACGGGACGGGAAAGTTCTATGTGTCCAAAATGGCCTGGGCAACTTCCAACTCTAGCACCACAAGTTTTGCACCTTTGACCAGGATCAATAGTACCAAGGAGTCCGTCCATTAAACCAGAAGTAACAGGAGTACCATCAGCGTCATAAGTGTCAGGAGTGATAATACGCTCGACAGACATCTTACGAATCGTATCTGGGTCGAGTAATCCAAAACGTACAGCTTTTACGGTTTTATACCCTATTGTACTCATATTTTATATTTCTCCCAAAAATAACTTTGAATCTTTACACTAGTCACGTGACTTTACCACACGGGGTTTAGTATTTGATAAAAACCTTTTGATTACAAACTGATTTACTAATAATGGGGTTTACTAGACGTCTATACAGCGTTACTTAAAAAAATGTAAATCCTTAGAGTTTATATAATTATATGTTAAAAGATTAAATTGAACGTGAAAAAATGATTTCTATTGCAGAAAAGACCAATATAATTGATGGCAGAAAATTCTCGCAGATATATACGGAAAGAGTTCTAAAACCTCGCTGTGAAGTTATCAAACAGAAATATGAAACTGTACCAAAGTTATCTACAATAATAGTGGGGGAAGATCCTGCTTCAGAGTCTTATCGACGTATAAGGGAAAAGTTTTTTGCAAATTTATGCTTAGATTACGAAGTTACTAGTCTTCCTAAAGAAACAACACAAGAAGAACTTCTAGAGTTGATTAAACGGCAAAATAATGATGATAGTATCGATGGAATAATGGTTCAGCTACCCTTGCCTGCACACATGGATGAGGACTTAGTTATAGAAAGTATATCTCCTAGCAAGGACATTGAAGGGTTATCTCCAGAAAATGTATATGCATGGACCAAAGCTGAACCCAATTTAGTTCCTGCGACTGCTTTAGGTGTTTTTGCGCTTTTAAAACATTATCAAGTACCTTTAGAAGGAAAACATGCAGTAGTAGTAGGTAAAAGCATGATTGTAGGAAAACCTATAGCTCATCTTCTCCTCAAAGAACACGCAACTGTAACAATCTGTCATTCAAAATCAAAACCTTTGGAAAGATATACCATGGATGCTGATATTCTTATAGTAGCTGTTGGTCATGCTCATCTAATTAAAAAAGGGATGGTGAAGAAGGGGGTTATTATAATAGATGTTGGAGTGAATTTTGAAAACGGAAAATTGCTTGGTGATACAGACTTTGATGACTTAAAAGAGGATGCTAGTTTAATATCTCCCGTTCCAGGAGGAAGTGGTCCTGCAACAGTTTGTATGTTGGCGAGTAATGTATTTTTAGCTTTTGAACTAAAACAAGCGAAAAACGATAAAGAACTTCAAGAATGCTTTCGCGAATATTTAGCAAATTACGAGGCAGTAGAAAACGGTAATTTTTGTTTAGACTAACAATTAAAGTTATTTAGAATAAAGAAGGTTATTTCTTATGCAAGAAATTACCTTAACAAAGTCCTTTGAGATACAGAATCAAAGCTACGAATTAATTATTGTTTCTCTAGAAAATGCTGTCTCTCTATTTCTCTACGAAAACACCCCCAAATTTGGTACCTTTGGATTATCCGTTCCCGCAACCGAATTTATGCCTGCTTCTACTCTTTATATTACTGGTCAGAAAAATGAACAATATGTAAGAATGATTGGTGAAAGATTAGCAACTAAAATAAAAAAATTAGTCTTAGTTTCTCTCAACATTCAAGATATTTCCAATGAAATTTTACTTAAAATCTTTGAGAATATTGAAAAGGAGCTATTGTCAACTGATGAAAATAAATAAGAAGCACTAGAATTTTGTGCTTCTATTTTAATATTGATAATCCTGGATATAATGGAAATTGGCTAGTTAGTTCGAGAATGTCTTTTCTGACTTTTTTATTGACTTCAGATTCACCTTTTGCTTTGATAACTTCTGCTAGACCTTCAGCAATAACTTTCATTTCAGATTCTTTCATACCTCTAGAAGTTATAGCTGGCGTTCCAAGTCTTAATCCAGAGGGATTAAATGGACTTGAAGGTTCATATGGAACAGTATTTTTGTTTAATGTTATACCAGCCTCATCTAATGCTGTTTGAATAAGACCTCCTTGACCAGTCAAATCTTCTGGACGTAAATCAATTAACATTAAATGATTGTCTGTACCATTTGTCACCAGTTTGATACCTAAAGCCATTAATTCATCAGCTAATGCTTTTGCATTCTTTACGATCTGTTTTGCATATTCTTTGAATTCCGGTTTCATTGCTTCTGCGAATGTAACAGCTTTTGCAGCAGTTACATGATCATGTGGCCCGCCTTGCAATCCGGGAAATACTGCAGAATCTATCAATCTTGCTAAAGTGAAAGGTTCTCCACTTTTTGTTTTCTTTTCTGGATGGTGAATCTCATGTAATCTATCTTCACTTTTACTCAATATAATAGCTCCACGTGGTCCTCGAAGACTTTTGTGAGTTGTAGTTGTTACCACATCTGCATATGATACAGGACTTTCATGTACTCCACCTACAACCAAACCGGAAATATGTGAAATATCTGCAAGCTGATAAGCATCTACTTCCTCAGCAATTTCTTGAAAAGCTTTGAAATCAATTTTTCTAGGATATGCAGTTAACCCTGATATAATCATCTTTGGTTTTTCTTTTTTGGCTAGTTCTTCTATAACAGCCATATCTAGCATTTCAGTTTTTTTATCTACATCATAACTAGCACAAGTATAATTCTTTCCTGAAAAATTAACAGGACTACCATGGGTCAAATGACCTCCAGAAGTAAGACTAAATCCTAAGAACTTGTCTTTCAAATTTAACAACGCAAAAAAGACTGCTTGATTAGCAGGAGAACCAGAATATGGTTGCACATTTACATGTTCAGCACCAAATAGTTTCTTAGCTCTTTCTATGGCAAGGGTTTCAATTTCATCAACTATTTCATTACCTCCGTAATATCTTTTCTTAGGATATCCTTCGGAATATTTATTGGTAAAAACACTTCCCATGCATTGTAGAACAGAGCGATAGGTATAGTTCTCTGAAGGAATTAACTCTATTCCTTCTTCTTGGCGTTTTAATTCTCTGAGAAGCATATCTGCTACTTCAGGATCAGAGCTTGAAACATCATTCATTAAATTCATTTTTATCCTCTGAGGAATATCACAAAGTTTCTTTAAATATTTTTTCCACTCGCACCAATGCGTAAAAAATATTAAGTAACTACTAAACTAATATTTAGTTAGTTTTGGTTGCAAGATTCTTTCTTTCGTCTTTTTCTCCCTTTTTGTTCTTTTAGAATGGTATCACTCTTTCGTATCCTGTTTTTCCTTTCTTCTTTGTTGCATCTATTATTACTTTTATTGATGTATTATCTTCTCTCCTTCTTGACGGATCTAATGATGATCCTTTCACGTTCTCCAATATTGTTATATCGTTAACTCCAGCTCTTGTTATCCTCGCCCATTGCACAGCTTGTTCGTTTTTAATATCTATATCATCATTTACTACTGTCACCCATTTAAGTGAAGAATGAGCTTCAAAAGCTGTTAACCCTACTTTTTGAGCATCAATATCTGATTGCGTACTGATGGAAATAACAGCATTTAACCAACCGTTCCCGCTAGGAGAGAGATAGACACCATGTACCTCTGGAACAACTTTACTGATACAATTGTGTATAGTTGCTTCTCTCGGAAAACCCATAAGGATGAAATGTTCCTCGTAAGCCGGTAGAATAGTTTGGAAAATTGCTTCATTACGATAATGCATATCCTCAAACTGGATAATGGGTTGGGAACGTATATCATCTGGTGTACCAGTGATATCTACAAAAGGCCCTTCTTTAGCTTCTTGATCAGCAAGGATTTTACCCTCTAGAATAAACTCTACATCAGAAGGAACAAGAATGCCATAACGAGGAGTCTTGATAACCGAAAGATTACCTCGCATAAGGGAATTAGCTATAACTAATTCTGAACTATTGATAGGTGTAGGAGAAGATGCAGCTAAAGCTAAAACAGGATGATATCCATTAACAAAAGCAATTGGTGTGTCTAATCCTTTTTCCTTGTTTTCAGTGAAAATTTTATACAGATTACGAGGAACAATCCGTATAGTTCCTTGTTGGTCATTAAGAATCATAATCCGATGTATACTAAGATTAGGGATATTGGTACCAGGAAAATTGGCAAAAATGATGCCAGATGTTAGATATTTACCACCATCAACTGGAAAGAATTTAGGAATAGGGAGAGAGGAAAGATTAGTAGGTTCAGTATTAGAAAAAGTTTGGCTAGAATCAGTTATAGAGGGAACTTGAGGATTAAGTAATGACTGTTGGAAGAATGAATAATGATTTTCATGTTCATTAAGGACAAATTTGAGTTGCTCTCGAGAGGAGAGACAATTAGCTATAAGAGGAAAACGAGAACCTTTTACTTTAGAAAAAAGAACTGCTTTAGAGGGATTTGTCTGTAGGTATTCAGTAATCTCATACTCCGCTTTAACTTCATGGGTGATATTGACAAGTAACTCAAATTGTTTGAGTATTTCAAGATAAGGTCGTAAACTCATATCAATCACAATTGATTCTAATTGTAAAAAACATAAGATACAATGATTTAAATATCTTGTTAGAAGAAAAATCGTTAGAAATATTAAACCATTGGCGGGGATTGCCGAGTGGTCAAAGGCGCTAGATTCAGGTTCTAGTCCTTAGTGGTTCGGGAGTTCAAATCTCCCTCCCCGCACCAATAATAAATTTTAGCATAAATTGAGGTGGAAGAAGTGAAGATAGGTATTATGAGTGATAGTCACGATCATAGACCAAATATACAAAAAGCTCTTGCTATATTCAAAGAGAAGGAGGTTGAGATAATCATTCATGCAGGAGATATGATCTCTCCTTTCTGTGTAAAAATGTTTGAGGAATTTAAAGGTAAGTTTTATTTATGTGCTGGAAATAATTCGGGAGATACAAAAGTAATAAGTAACATGATGAAAGAAGTAGGATTTTTCTTTGAAGATGTAGGTGAGTTTGAGATAGAAGGTAAGACCTTTGCTTTGTATCATGGAACAGATGAATTGAAATTGAATTCCTTAATTTATTCCAAAGAACCTTATGATTATGTTATTACTGGTCATACACATAAGAAGCTTCTAAAGAAAATAGATAAGACAATGGTAATTAATCCAGGAGAAACATTTGATCTATATGAAAATCCTACAGTGGCTATTTTAGATTTAGAAAATAGAAAGGTAGAATTTTATTCCTTAAAATAGTGAAAGAGATTTGAAAAATATGGCAATCTCTTCCCAAATCCCATTAATATCAGTAGAACTTCGTGAATATTTAGAGTCAATTTTAGGATTTGAAAAGACAAAAAAATATCTGAGTGCTATATCAACGCCTATGGAAGAATATACCTTGCATATTTTTCAGAAGCATGAGTTAGCAGACAATATTATTGAAAGAATACTAGAATGTGAGTATAAAGCTTATCAACACCCAGATTTCCTTAATTTAATAATAACTCAACCAAAAGGACCTTTTGAAATAGAAAGTCAAGAGAATTTGAAAGAAATAATTGTTGATAATAGAGCAGCGGAAATGGTCTATCAAGGTTCAGATATTTTCGTTCCTGGAGTTAAAAGAGCTAATAAAGTAAAAGAAAATGATATAGTTTATGTAAAAAATCAAAAAGGGATTGTTGTAGCAAAAGCAGAAGCTCTAATGAGTCATAATACAATTCTAACTAAAAACAAAGGACTTGCAGCAAAAAATCTCGAATCCTATTATAAGGTTCCTAGTGTTTCACAGTTGGGTTTGGATGACTATCCAATATACTTCCATAGTTTTCCCGCTTATTTAACCAGTTTAAATCTAAATCCACAACAAGGAGAGAAGATACTAGATTGTTGCGCTGCACCAGGTAATAAAACAATTCATTTGAGTGAATTAAGCAAAGGAACAGGAAATATAATCGCAGTAGATAGATCAAAAACAAGGTTAGATCATTTAATAAAAAAAATCTCAAAATTTAAAATAAAAAACATAACAGCAGTAGTTGGAGATATAATCGAACTAAGTAAACAATGGACAGTTAAATTCGATAAGATACTATTGGATCCTCCATGTACTGCTCTTGGTCTTAGACCTAGATTGGTTCTTGAAACAACTAAAAGAACTATCGAAACAACAGCAAAATATCAAAAAGCAATCCTTTTTGCCTGTAGTCAACTTCTAAAACCTGGAGGAGAACTGGTTTACTCTACCTGTACAATTACTAAAGAAGAGAATGAAGATGTGATTTATCAAGCTAGTGATGTTGAATTAGAAATTATAGATCAAAATTATAAAGTTTTAAAGACTGTGTCTACAGATTTAGAATCTCATCCCTATCTGCAAAGATTCATTCCAGGTAGAGATAAAACTTTAGGATATTTTATTGCTAAATTGAAGAAACCTCAAAGTTAATACCGAACCTTTTTTAATTTCAATTTTTTCTTTAACATGAAATGAGTTTCTTAGACAAAGATACCTGTATTCTGATTACAAGCACGAGACATAAGTATAGTCGAGATCTTGCTTTATCGTTTCATGAGAAACTGAAAAATAGGGGTTATACTTCTTTTCTTGATACTTATTTAGCAGAAACCTTAGAACAACCAGAATTAGCATGCCCTGAAAAGAAACCTTCTATAATTTTTGTTTTTGGAGGAGATGGTACAATTCTCAGAACATACGAGGTTTGGAAAAATGTTCCAATCTTTGCTATAAACTGTGGTAAAGTTGGATTTCTTACAGAAATAAATCCAGATCAGATTGATGACGCATTAGATTCTCTTGAGAACGGAAAAGGTTTCATTGAGAGTTTCAATACAATAAGTGTATCAACTAGGCATTCAGAAACAGTTTCAGCAGTAAACGATGTTGTAGTCACCTGTGATACAATAGGACAATCAGTTAGTCTTAAGCTTCATGTGGATGATCAATATGTTTATACTCTTGATGCAGATGGTTTAATTATTGCAACAAGTATAGGTTCTAGTGCATATGGCTTATCAGCTGGAGGTTCATTAATTGTTCCAACGTTAGAAGCAATTACTGCAGTACCTATATGTCCTTTCTCTAGACGAGTTGTACCAATGGTTTTTCCGCTGAATTCGAAGCTCAAAGTTACAAACTTAAGTAAAACAAAATATGGAAGTGTTGTAATCGATGGAAAGGTACATTACAATATAGGTTATCTAGAATCAATTGAAGTGAAAAAATCAGAAAATAAAATAAATTTCATTCGGTTCGAAGAAAATTACATTAAAAGGGTAAGGGAAAAGCTTCTAAGATTCAATCTTGATGATAGAGATGAGTGAAGAAGGAAGTCTGCACTATTTAATTGTTGATTCCACAGCGATAATTCATCAGTTTGTACTTGAAAACAAATTGAAAGATAATGAATTTTTAATTGTACCTGAACTATTGCTGAGAGAACTCAAATCATTTGAGTCAAAATCTATTCTAAGTTTATTAGAAGCTGAAGGGAAACTTACCCAACTAAATCCGTCTTCAGCAGCTTTAGAGAAGATTATTGAAATTTCAAAGAAATCAGGAGATTATGGGTCTTTATCTCAAACAGATTTGCATGTATTAGCGTTAGCATTAGATTATCCAGATTCAGTTATTTATAGTGATGATAATGCTGTTCAAAATGTTAGTGCGTTTTTAGATGTAAAGGTGATATCACAACATTTCAAAATAAAACAGAAAAGGGAGTATTTCTGGAAATGTACGGTATGTGGTAGTAAATATTCGCAGAAAGTTGAAGTTTGTCTTGATTGTGGTAGTCCAATAAAGCGATTTTTCAAGAGAAAATAAAAAAATCTACTAAGAAGAGTATTTTACGATAAAGCTTCCAATGCTTCAATTAACGCCAGCACAAATTTATCGTTAATTTCAGCATCTCCTAATGTTGCAACAAAGTATTGATCTGCATCATTGAATTCGTGAGTTTTGTTGAAAGTTTGAACGATTATCCCCTTACTACACAATTGTTCATATAGTTCTTTGATATTTTTCTTATACTTGATAAATAAGAAGTTGGTATCACTTTTGTATACTTTTAACCCACTAAGTATCTTCAATTGACCTTGAATTCGTTTTCTTTCTTCATTAAAAGCATTAATTAGCTCAACGAATTTATAAGGGGATTGAAGAATCTGTTTAGTTGCTAATGCGTGTATAGGTGGGATCTCTTCAGTGAAATATTTCTTTTTCAGCAAACCCACTATCCCAGAATCTGCTACAAGATAAGCACTTGATAGTGATCCTAGCCCCCAAGCTTTGGAAAAAGATCTAACAATAATCAGATTATCAAAGCGCTTAACTTGGTTTACTAAACTATATCTTCCAAACTCAACATAAGATTCATCTATTATTATAGGAAGACTTGTTTCTTTAGCTAGAGTTAAAACATCATTTTCTCTAAACTGATTGGAGGTAGGATAATGAGGTGATGTGAATACAATCGCTTTTGGTGATTTTATTTCTATCTCTTCTAGAATTGCATTTATATCTAATTCAAAGTTTTCCAATAAACTAACTTTATTGATTTTTAGTCTTTGAGTTTCTGCAATTATTGAAAAGATATCTTTATCAGGTGAGATTAAAATGATTCCATTTCTTGCTTTTGTAAGTGTCGATAAAATCCTTTGAATAAGTTGGTTATGGGTTAATCCAGGATAAAGAAATGATGTTTCAACCCCAATGAATCTTGCTATTTCATCTAGGAAAGTATAATAATCAATCGGGTAACTATCGCGGGGATCAATTGATTCTATCTTTTTTATCACAAGTTCTTGAATTAGAGATGGTGGAATGAACAAATTATCTCCGAGACTTAAATCAATAATTTGGTCTTGTGTAAGGTCATATTTCTCCGCAATTTCTTGATGTCGTTTTTTTCTTTCAAGAGCTGATCCTGTTATTGAAATTTTGTTTGACATCTTTATTACTTCACAATCTGGATTAACAGTTTATGCTGAAACTGTTAAAAAAACCTATTGGTCATAAAAAATATTTTAGATTACCATTATTTTTTTAAGTAAGGATAAAACTAAAAAAGAATTAAGTATTGGATTATTTACTTATACTAATAATATCTCTAGGTGAAATATTAATGGTTCATAAATTTACTGTAGAATTTCCTGAAAGGATATGGGATGCTGTTATGGAAAAAAAAGGACCAGGTTCAATTAAGGATTTCCTTATCAAGTTAATTGAGAAGGAGTTCGAATTAAGAAAAATCAAAACCTTAATACTAGCAGGAGGAGAAGGGGCAAGATTGAAACCATTAACTGAAACCATTCCTAAAGCTATGATTCCTGTTGGTTACAAACCTCTGCTCGAATACAATCTAGAGTTAATATCAAAAAGCGGAATCACTGATGTTATATTATTGATAGGAAAATTGGGAAATCGAATAATGAAATATTTCGGTCAGAATTGGAACGATTTGAATTTAAGTTATGTAAGTGAAACTACAAATTTAGACACAGCTGGAGCAATATATAATGCACGTAACTTAATCTCAGATACTTTTGTTGTTATGCATTCTGATATTCTGACTGATATAAACCTGAGTAGCATAATTGAATATCATAAGAAACAAAGTAAAAATTATCTAGCAACATTGTGTGGTATAGGAGTAAATCATTACTACAAATCTATGGGGAAAACTGCAGAAAAAGGTCTTTTCTCTGATTATGGTGTATTTTATGTTGATGACTTGACTTCCAATACAGTAACCAAATTTGAAGAAATCCCCACAAAGACTCAACAAAGTGGTTTCATCAATACAGGTATTTATGTTTTTGAACCCGAAATAATAGATTATTTATCTAGTGCAGAAGGGAAATCTATATCTGGTGATATATTGCCTGAGATCATTAAAGAGAAGAAAGTTAAAGCATATTTGTGTCCAAAAAATGCTTTTTGGATAGATGTTGCCCATCCTGACCGATGGAGTAAAGCTTGGGATGTTCTTTTCTCAGGAGCTTTTGAAATATAACTTGTAAACAATAAACTAAAACTCTAATAAACAATTTCTTCAAATTGTTATCAAAATATAAAACTCGTTAGTGCAAATATTTAAGAATTTAAGTAAAAAAAAAGCACAAGAACAAAGGTGTCATCTTTATGGATATTAATCGTAGTATTAGAATAGCTGTCGACACAGGAAAGGTTTCCTATGGTGCGGATTCAGCAAAACAAGCCTTACTGAATAAACAAGCAAAACTAGTAATCATAGCAAATAACGCTCCTCAAGACATCAAAGAGGATGTTAATAGATATGCTGAAATTTCTGATGTACCAGTATTAGAATTTACTGGGTCATCTCTTGATTTGGGAGCTGTTTGTGGTCGTCCACATTTTGTAGCTGCTTTAACAATTTCAGCAATGGGAGATAGTGATATAATTAAAGCTGTTAAGAAAAAATAGGCTATGGAAAACAAATAAAAGTTAATAGCTATTTCTTTTCTTTATAATAAAAAGTTTAAAAACTATGACTAACTAAAGAAAAAGCACAGAAACTTATGTTTAAATACACTTTTAAACCCCAGAATATTAAATTAAACTTGAATCATAGAAAGAAAAGCGTTTAGAATAACGCGATTTAAATTGAATCAAATATTAAAGATATGGGAGTAAAAAAATGCCTGCTGTCAAATTATCTCAAACTGAAATGCAATACATAACAATATTTCAAGGAATTGTCAATGTCACAATTAGTGACTGTATAATTGATGAAGAGGATAACAAAGTTGTCTTTGTAGTTTCAGAAGGACAAGCTGGTTTAGCAATTGGTAAGCGAGGAACAAATATCAATAAACTAAAAGAAATGATAGCTAAAGATGTCGAAATAATCGAGCATTCGTCCGATCTTACAAAATTCATAAGAAATTGTTTCTTACCAATTATTATCAAGGATGTTACTGTTCTTGAAAGAAAAAATGGAAAAGCAGTAACAGTTGAAGTTGATAACAAAGATAAAGGAAGAGCAATAGGGAGAAGCGGTAAAAACATCAACAAAGTAAAAATGCTTGTTCTCAGACAGTTTGATATTGCTGATGTAATGATTAAACAGTAACTTTGATATTCTTTCTTAATTTTCTTGGTCAAAAACTTTTAGAGAAACAAGTGTTATAATATCTCACATAATAATTTTCAGAATAATCAGAAAAAGGTTAGTTTAATGGAAAAATCTTCAATTGATGAGAAAAGTAAATTGGATAAATTACTAGAGCTTATTCGAAAGGAAGGGGGTCTTTCAGAAATTACTGAGAATGAAATGATCTCTCTCTTTGAGGAAAGAGGAAAAAAGGCTTTTAAAATTCTCAAAGAAAATAAATTGCATAAATATATTTTGAATGAGAAAATTGCAATTTGGGAGGTTGAAGGAAAAAGTCATAATTATTTGATAATTGAAGATAATTTTTGCGAATGTACTGATTATCAAATTCGGGTCTTAAGTAGAGGCGAAAAAACACTTTGTTATCATCTTCTTGCTAAAATTATAGGGGAAAACCTTCATCATTATAATATTAAGAAACTTTCTAACAAGGAATATGATAATCTGATATTGTCACGTGCTTAATATTGAAATAAAAAGAATAGAAAATTCAAGATTCACGCTACATCTTCTAACTCAATGTGAGGAGCAATACCTAGACTCATTAGCTCTTGCATCAGTAATTTGAATGCATAACTTATTACTACTCTAGAAACAGTAGTTTCCTCTTTGCAGATAGGACAATGATATCTGTCTCTGTTTCTATCATACATCGCGAGGAATCCGCACTTTGAACAAATAAGAGCATCTGTTTTATCTGATTCATCAAGTAACCTTTCCTTAAGTAGAATAGAAGTTCCATGTCCTATAAGACAATCTCTTTCCATCTCTCCAAAACGAAGACCACCTTCACGAGCTCTTCCTTCTGTAGGTTGTCTGGTTAGCATTTGAATAGGACCACGAGCACGAGCATGTATTTTATCTTGAACTAGATGGTGAAGTTTCTGATAGAATTGAGAACCAACAAAAATAGTTCCTTCTAATCTCTGCCCTGTTTTACCATCATACATTACTTCTCTACCGAGAGGGTGCATGTTAAGTTTCATCAAAGCTTCATGCAACTCACTGAGTTTAGTTTTACTAAAGGCTGTTCCATAAATCGAATCACCTGAGTGTGCGGCGATTTTGCCAGCCAATAATTCCATAAGCATGCCGATGGTCATTCTTGAAGGAACAGCATGAGGGTTGATAATAATATCAGGAACTATACCTTCTTCTGTAAAAGGCATATCTTCTTGTGGAATTATTAATCCAATAACGCCTTTTTGACCGTGCCTTGAAGCAAATTTATCACCAATCTCCGGAACCCTTTCGGATCTTACTCTGACTTTTACAAGTCTATTTCCTTCATTAGTATCTGTAAGAACTACCATATCGGAAATACCTTTTTCACCATGTCGCATAGCTTTGCTTGTTTCCCTTCTATTTTGTGGCGGTACCTCAAATTCAGTATATTCCTCTAGAAACCTTGGTGGGCTGGTACGACCTATAAGAACTTCTCCTCTATTACCATCCACGGAAATTTCTGGTTCAATAATTCCATCTTCTCCAAGATGAACATATTGTGATTCGTCTTTGTATCCTCTAACTGTTTCATCAGGGATTTCAAATGTGTCTTCTTGACCATTTGGATATTTGCGTTCTTCAGCATCGTAAGTTCTGTAGAAGGTACTTCTTCCTAAACCCCTTTCTATAGCTGCTTTATTGATTAATAATGCATCTTCCATATTGTAGCCTTCATAAGATAAGATAGCTACAACAAAATTCTGCCCTGCAGGACGACTTTCAAAATGAATAGAATCCATACCATGGGTCTTTACTAGAGGTTTTTGAGGATAGTGTAAAATATGGGCCCTTGTATCCATACGATATCTAAAGTTTGCAGAGAATATACCAAGTGCCTGCTTTGCCATTCCAGCTTCATAGACATTTCGATCTGAACGATTGTGTTCTGGAAATGGAATCAAAGAAGCACATATTCCTAAAATTGTACTTGGAGTAATTTCCATATGAGTAATATCTGGTTCCAAGTAATCTTCATCTATTGCGATGAAAAGATTCTCTTCCTCTTCAGCATCAACATATTCAACTACTTGATTTCTTATTAAATCGCTCCATGACCATTTGTTACTCTTTATCCAATTGAACATTTCTTTTGTGAATGCAGGTGTTCCTTCATTTACTATAATAAGAGGACGACGAACTCTTCCAGCATCACAATTTACTATGATTTCATTTGTATCAGAATAATATGAAATATTAATTTCATGGTGAAGATCACCTGCTCTGCGTTTTTGTATAATTCTTTTACGGAATTCTTCTGCATCTTGAACGACGCCTAGAAAACTTCCATTCAAAAATACTTTACAATACTCAGCATCAGCAACAAGTTTTGCAAGAGGTGAATTAGGTTCAATCAAATCTTTTGGTTCAATTTTATTTAATTTTAGTTCATTAATAAGTTTCTTTTCTACATCTGTGCTATCTAAACCGACACTGATGTATGCTTGGAGTGCGAGGTTCTTCACTAAACCACAATTAGGACCTTCTGGTGTTTCATTAGGACATATCTTTCCAAAATGTGTAGGATGAAGGTCTCTTGCTTCAAAATGAGGTTGGCTCCTACTTAATGGGCTTACAACCCTTCTAAGATGACTTAAAGCTGACATGTAGTTTGTTCTATCAAGAAGCTGACTTACTCCTGATTTTCCCCCAGTCCAGTTTCCTGTTGCGAGAGCATGTCGCAATCTTTCCGTAATTAAATCTGCTCGAACAGCTGTTTTGAGGTTTGGTTTTCTACCACGGACTGTGACTCTTTCTAGTTGGTATTTAATGTCGCGGCATAGAGCATGAAATGCAACTCTATAAAGCATAAGAAGTAAATCACCTGCTAGTTTTAACCTTTTATTTGCATAATGATCTTTATCATCCTCTTGTCTTATTCCAGCTTCAAGTTCTAGTAATCTTTGAGCCATTCTTGCTAAAAAGAATGCTTTCTTTAATCTTGAATCTTCATCGCTTCCGAGATGAGGAAGAAGATATTTGTCGAGGACTTGCATCGCACGATTGATACGATACTCCTTAGTTTGCCCAACAGCAACACGTTTTCCAATATAGTCCAAAGCTTCTTCAGTAGTATCAATCTCAGAAGCTTCTCTCATCAGAATAGACATTACTCTAGCACGAAGTTTTGGAGTAGGACTAATTGCCATTGCAATCATATCATCTCTCTCGATACCTAAAGCTCTCATTAGTAAAATCAGAGATATTTTTCTTGGCATACTTGGAAAACTGACTCTTAATTGACCATCATTTGTATGTTCTACTGTAACAGGAGCTCTAAAACCATGAATAACACTGAAAACTTTAGCTTCACTTGTTACATTTCCTTTACTTGTTAATCTCTCAATTAAAATCCTATTTGGAGCTAAATCTTCTTGAGTTACAATAACTCTTTCACTTCCATTAACTAAGAAATAACCTCCCGGATCTTTTGGATCTTCTCCTAATTTAACTAATGATTCAGGAGAACGGTTGTACAATTGGCATCTCTTAGATTTTAACATGATAGGTAAATATCCAATGAAAACGCTGATGGTTTCCAAAGGTATCTCAACACCATCGCTACCTCCTTTTCTGATGGGTGTCATGTGAAGATTCAATCTGGATGCATATGTGAGATTACGAATTCTAGCTTCCATAGGATAGATTGAACTTTGAGAACCGTCAGCTTCTCGAATTGTAGGTTCTTCTACTTCAACTTTTTCAAGTTTAACATAAAATTCAGAATCTTCGGGCTCGATAACCTTAATCTCTTCAATAACAGATTGAAGTCCATTTTCAATAAAGTCATTGAAAGAATCTAGATGTTGACGAACCAAACCTAGTTCATCAAACATAGAGTTAACTAACACCCAACGACTGTTAGCATCTGCTTTACTCTTTTTTTTGGCCATTTAAACACCTTAACCAAATAAAAATTACTGTCCTCGCAGTAAAGGGGGTATCTGATATATTAAAAAGCTTATGAAACAAGACCACTATTGGTGCTCTAATTATTGTCTTTTTTTACATGAAAAATTAAAGACCAAGGATAACGTACAGCTATATTATTAACAACATTCTTTACTTTTTGTTTTTCAGATGTTTGATCATAGAAAAGTAAGATAACTTTCCCTCCTCTACCTCTTTTCATTTTTTGGTAAACTGTTTTAGGAGAATTCACTAAATCGTATACAATTATAACTTCTGTCTGAGGAAGATCTATATCTCTCTCTCCAACAGGTGACAAAATCAGTGCTGCTTGTTTTTCTGTTTTTTTGAAATTATCTAAGATTTCCCCTTTATTTTTTATTCTTCCAGTTACAATAAATATCTCAAATCCTTCCTTTTTCAGTAGTTCAGATAATGAATCTACAGTTGATAAAAAAGAGCATAAAACAGTTACTTTCTGATAATTCTTTGCAATTTTAATAATTTCCAACTCTTTTCCACTAACTTCTGGTAAATCAACATTTTCTTTTCTCTCAAAATCATATCTGAATAGATAGTTTCGATATGAACTAGCTGGCATGGAATAAACATACTTTCGTAATAATAACAGACGATTCAGTTTTTCAACGAGTTCTGTTTCAACTGCAATCAACGGTAATGTATTGAAAAAATCTTTCTTTAGTTTTGCTAAATCTTTGGGAGAGGTTTCACCTACTTCTTTGATAATCTCTTCTCTTACTGCCTTTATTTGCTCAGATATCATATTGATTATTGCAGCAGTTTTTTTATCCTTTACTGGATTAATATGAACTTCTGTGTCTTGAATAAATTCTTTAATATCTGTATCCATGAAATCTTCAATTGTGATTGTCGAACTTTTTGGAATAAATTCTAGTAATGTTTTCAACTCATTTCGAAGTTTTAATTGGTTATCATCTAAAACTATATGATCATCTCTTAGTGTACCACTCATACCAATTACCTTAGAGTTTTCTAGAGTTGGCAGAAGAATATTCCAAGGAACACACAAGACTCTGCGTTGAGAAACTCTTCTAACTATTTGATCGACTTCGTTAATTATCACAATTTCAATATCATTTGCTAATTCTGGATATTTCTTCAAAGTGTTTGAAAAAACAGTAGGTAAAGACAGGATGACTCTGTTATTTTCTATGATATACTTTCTATAATCTGCATTTGTGCCACTTTTTATTGCTGCTAATTTATCAATACCTCCATATTCTTTCTCAAGATAGATAGCAGTTTCTTCAAGAGAAGAATGGGTTTGAAGAAAAATCACAACTTTGTTCTTGTTGAAAACCTCCGTAAGAAGCCTATACATCAGAACACGTTTCCCCATACCACAATCAAGTTCTAGAATAACACTCTGATTTTCATCTATTAGTGACGAAATCCTTTCTATAATGAAACTCTGATATTCTCTTGATTCGATGGTCAAATCAATCACTCTTTTATCAAGATTTTTGTATTTAAAGCAAAAGATAATTTACAAAGCCAATATTAAGTCATGTTTGTTATAATGTGCTCTTGTAGAATTTTCATAATCTTTGATGCAGATTCAGACATACCATCAAAATCTAAACTAACCGGTGAGATGCTTATACCATTTTGTTCTACAACTGCCCAAGAATCAGTATTTTCTTTGAACGATTTCTTTCTTTCACCCCATAACCATAAATAGGGGATGTTACGTGGGTCGGTTTTTTCAACCATAAAATTATCATACTTATAAACCTCTGGCGAAGTAATAAAAACCTGCGTGTTTTTTGTCATTTCTTTTGGATAATTAATGTTTAGAAAAGCTAAACCTTTTGGCCATTCTTGTTCTAGAACAATTTTTACTATTTCAGCAGAAAGTTTTGCTTTTGTTGTGAATTCTACTCCTTTCTGATCGATTAATTGAGCATCATTAGTAATATCTGTCGAAAAGGCAATTGCAGGTACATTGTTAAATGCAGCTTCAAAAGCTGCAGCACATGTACCACTTGTAAGAATTGAATGAATCGATGAATTATCGCCATAATTTATACCACTAATTACAAGATCTGGTTTTCTTTTCAGAACATGAAATCCTACTAGGATATTGTCTGCAGGGGAACCTGTTGTGCTATATCCTATTGAACCATCTTCGTATTTTAGAGGATAAAATCTAATAGGTTTATGAAAAGTTAGTGCTTTAGAAACTGCTGAACTAGGTTCTGAAGGTGCAAAACAAACAACTTTTGCTATTTTCTTTACTTCTTCTCTTAGTGAATTTAATCCCTCAGATTTAATTCCGTCATCATTAGTTAATAATATTAATTTATCTTTCACACACCACTCTTATTCTTGCATTTGTTAAATTTATCCTTCTAAAAGAAAATTTGATAAATCATAAGTTTAAAAACCTAATATTTCAGAACTTAATGTAAAGGTGTCAAATAAAATGACAGAACAATACGTTTACAAGTTTTTTAACAAGGAAATCTGTGAAGGGAGCGCAGATATGAAAAATACACTCGGTGGAAAAGGAGCAAATCTTGCAGAAATGACATCTTTAGGATTACCTGTTCCTCCTGGTTTTGTTATTTCTACTCAAGCATGTCTTCATTTTCTTGCAAATAATGAATCCTATCCTTCAGGACTAAAAGAGACTATTGACCAAACACTTGAAGCATTAGAGAATCATTTGGGTAAGAAATTAGGTGATGCTGAGGATCCACTCCTGGTTTCAGTTCGTTCAGGAGCAAGAATCTCAATGCCTGGTATGATGGATACCGTCTTAAACCTCGGTTTGAATGATGTTTCAGTTGAAGGATTAGCTAAAGTCTCAAAAGATCCACGTTTTGCTTATGATTCATATAGACGTTTCATGTATATGTACGCAGATGTAGTAAAAGGTGTAAGTAAAGAATATTTTGAGAAAGAGTTAGAAAAACTCAAAAAAGAATTGAAAGTTGAAAATGATACAGAAATACCGGCTGATGAACTTAAGAAATTAATTCAAAAATACAAGGTTATTTACAAAGAACATTTAGGTGAAGAATTCCCACAAGATCCAAAAAAACAGTTAGACGATGCTATTCGTGCTGTCTTCAAAAGTTGGAATACACGAAGAGCTATCGATTATAGAAATTATCAAGGCATCTCACATGACTTGGGAACAGCTGTTAATGTTGTTACTATGGTTTATGGTAATCTTGGTGAAACTTCAGCAACTGGTGTCGCATTTACTCGAAATCCCTCTAATGGTGATAAGAAATTATATGGTGAGTATCTCATTAATGCTCAAGGAGAGGATGTTGTTGCTGGAATTCGTACTCCTGAACCAATTGAGAATCTTCAACAAACAATGCCTGAAGTATACAATCAACTTCTAGAAATTTCTAGTGTGCTAGAAGAGCGATATCGTGATATGCAAGATATGGAGTTCACTATTCAACAAGGCAAGCTCTATATGCTACAAACACGAAATGGAAAGCGAACCGGTATTGCTGCAGGTCAAATAGCTTATGATTTGGTAAATGAAAGTAAAATTTCAAAAGAAGAAGCAATATTAAGAATTAGTCCAAGCGATGTTGAAAACACATTATTCCCATCAGTTGATTGGGGAAAAATAGATCCCAACGCACCAGTAAAACAGGTTAAGGCAAGTATTGAAGATAAATTCCTGGGTTCTGGATTAGCAGCAGGTGCAGCAGCAGCTACTGGATTAGCTATATTTGACGCTGATAGAGCGAAAGAGTTGGCAGACAAACAACAAGATGTTATCTTAGTAAGAGTTGAAACAAATCCATCTGATTTTCATGGTATGGTAGCAGCAAAAGGTATTCTTACAATGAAAGGTGGTTTAACTAGTCATGCAGCAATTGTAGCAAGACAAATTGGGAAGGCTTGTATTGCTGGAAGCGAGAAAGGTGGTATCTCCATTGATGAAGAAAAACGAGAGTTAACAGCAAATGGTAAAGTGGTTAAAGAAGGTGAGTGGATTACTATTGATGGTGATGATGGTTCTATATACATGGGTAAATTGCCCACACGTCCAGCAGAATTACCACAATCTATGAAAACAATATTAGATTGGTGTGACGAAACAGCTAAAATTGGTGTAAAGGCAAATGCAGATAAACCAGACCAATTCAAAAAAGCACTAGAATTTGGGGCTAAAGGTGTAGGTCTTTGTCGTACTGAACATATGTTTTTTGATAACTTAGATTTAGTCAGAGGAATGATACTAGCTAAGGATGAAAAAGAACGAAAATATTATGTTGACCAATTAGAACCAATTCAACAAGAGGATTTTGAAGGTATCTTTGAAGTATCTAGAGGATATCCTGTTATTATTAGATTGATCGATCCACCATTGCATGAATTCCTACCTAGCGAGGAAGAATTAATCACAGAATTATATGAAGGCAAGATGGAAGGAAAAACTGATGAAGAGTTGAAAGAACAAATGAATCTTTTAGAAGTTGTACGAGACATGAAGGAGCAAAATCCTATGTTAGGACTCAGAGGGTGTAGACTTGGAATTACAATGCCAGTTGTTACAGAGATGCAAGTAACAGCCATATTTAAAGCTGCAGCTAAGGTAATCAAGAGTGGTAAAGATGTTCTTCCAGAAGTAATGGTTCCTCTAGTAGGATTCTCTAAAGAATTCCAAGACCAAAGAATGATTATAGATCGTGTGGCAAAGGAAGTTATGGAAGCAGAAGGTATTGAATTCAAGTATCTCGTAGGGACAATGATTGAAGTTCCAAGAGCAGCTTTGACTAGCAAAGAGATAGCTGGAGGGGAAAAAGGAGCTCAATTCTATAGCTTCGGAACAAACGATTTACACCAAATGACATTGGGATTCAGCAGAGATGATGCAGGAGCATTTATTTCAAAGTATATGGAAAAAGGCATTCTAAAAAGTGATCCTTTTGTTTCTATAGATGAAACAGGTGTAGGACGTTTAATGAAAATGTGTGTAGATGAAGGAAGAGAAGCAAACCCAGAACTATCTGTTGGTATTTGTGGTGAAGCCGGTGGGGATCCTCAATCTATTGACTTCTGCTATCGTATTGGTCTTGATTACGTTTCTTGTAGTCCTTTCCGTGTTCCTATTGCTCGTCTTTCCGCTGCACATGCTACTTTAAAGAATAAGTGAGAGTCTTACTCTCCTTTTTTTATTTTTAAAACAATTCTTCTTCTAATATTTTTCTTGCTTCATTACCCTTTGTTTACATCTTTTGGAAAAACTAATATGTCTGTAATTACAACTATCTGTATTATGATATGGAAGGGAATTAAAGCTCAGATTACCATTCTGTCTCTATTTTTCACAGTTTGTTTGGTAGCTGGAACTCTTGTTTTCACCTTCGCTCCTCCTGATAACGAAGCCAATATTATTCACATCAGATTAATCGATATAACCTGGCCTCCCCCTCCAGACGAAATATCACAAAAAGAAACACGTGTTACATATGGTGTACCTATGGTGTTTGAACTCTGGAATCCTTCGAAAACTACTTACACATATACCACTGGAAATAGTAATTTACTAGACCCCCAGATGAAAATAGTACTGGCAGACAATTATTCGTTTGTTACAGGTTATATCTTCTGGATTTTTATAACTACTCACACTATTCCCCCAGGCGTTACAGTAAGGGAAGCTGCTATAGCAGTACAGATAAATGTTTATAATGACACTATTCCCCCGGTTGGCAACTATACTGTTTGGGCAGGTATTGTTGGTGCACCAGAAAGCTATGGTCATCCCCTCTTCACTTATAAATCGTATAAAACTGTCATCTTTCAGACTTCTAATGATAGTACAATAGAATATTCTTCTGTTCCTAAAAATTGGGGAAAAACTTTTCTCCGATATTGGGAGTATCTGCCTGCACTCTTCTGGTCTCTTTCAGGGGTAGAACTAGTAGCAATTGTTTTTTTATTGATTTGGAATTATCTGAAAAAGAATAGATAACAATAAATTTCGAACAAGGTGGGGATCCTCAATCTATTGATTTCTGTTATCGTATAGGTCTCGACTATGTTTCCTGAAGTCCCTTCCGTGTTCCTATTGCTCGTCTTTCTGCAGCTCATGCAACCTTGAAGAACAAATAATTCTTCTTTTTCTTTTCTATTTTTATACCATTTTTTTCCAAATGTCAAGGTAAACCTATTTGAATTTAGTAACTCCAATCTGAGTTTCTTATAAAAAGAGACACCTACTATATTTTTAGGGTCAACTTCCAAGTGATATCCTTGGATATTCATTCTTTTGAGATATTTTTCAAGGTGTTCTATTAGTTTCTTTCCAATTCCTTTTCTTTGAAATTCAGGAACTATATCTATATGTAAATGAGCTGGATACTCTTTTAATATTCTCTTTTGATTGTTTGTGGTCGGTCTATTTATTATGAAATGTAAAAAAATTCGTGATTTCATTGATCTCTTTTTTAGTTTTCTAAAATTCTCATAAAGTTGTTTAGACATATGTGAAATTTGAACTTCTTTCTTTGTTCAGTTGTATCTAAAGAACTGATTATATATCCAACAACTCTCCCAGTTTTGTTGTCTACTGCAACAAAACAATTATTCTTTTCATACCAAACATAGTACAAACAAAACAGCAATCCAAATAGATAGGGATTTGGGAAAATTTTTTTCAGATTTTCTCCCCCAGTTTCATAACATATATCTATAATCTGTTTTTCATCCTGTTCTTCTATTTGTCGAATTTCTATGTTCTCTAGATTCATCTCTTACAATTTATTAATTTCATGTAATAAACATTATTAATTAAAGTACAAGAATGAGAAAACCTTATTTTCTAATTCAGTTTATTACTTTGATTCCTATAACGTAATTATTCTATCGATGCTATCTAAGAAGAATCCCACATCTTCGATAAATTCGAAAAGCAATCTTACTAAATCAGATTTTAACGACGTTCTATGTAAAGCTATTAATTCATCTAGCATCTGTATGTTGGTTTTGGTATTCGCAAATTCGGTGTAAATACCTATTATATCCTTCTCTTGTAGAGTACTTAATAGATTTTCCAGTATTTCTAATATAAAATACATCTTGTTGTTTATATCACCTGATTCACTATAGCTTTCAAGCATGATTTTTGTTGATATTTCTTGGGCTTTAGAAGCTATATCTTCATAAGCAATATCAAGCATTTCAACAACTAGTTCATCAACCATAATTTCATCTGGTTTTTTTTCTGTAGGGACTTCAGATACTTCTAATCTGCTTGTTGTCTCTTTAATTTCCTCATCTAACCACTTAACAAAAGTTGGTGTGATTATAGGTTTTCGCTCTAATAGCGTATCTGCTGAAGTGAAATCTTCTTGCTTCGGTTTAGGATGAAAATATTCGTTTTTAATTGTAGAATGAGTTGTATACTCGGGATAGTTCTCATAAACATACTCGATTAGCTGTCGCAGACCATAAGTTCTAAAATCATAACATAAATCTTGAATGACTTGATTATAGATGTCGCCGAAGTCATTTTCGAGCAGGTATTGCTCTCCATATTCAGTGATTTGGTAACGATGTAGTAACTCTGAACCAGACTTTTCAATTTCCTCATGTTCAATATATCCATAATCTGTCAGATGTTGGATGTCCTCTTGAATAAGCTGACAGTAAGGACCATATTTGAAAGGAATAAACTCATAGCCAGTCTGAATATGATAATTTTTCTCTAAAAGGAATAAAAGTTTCTGAAACTGTACTCTCCCATTAATAAATCCCATATGTTTCAGTAACAACAATAATGTTGAATAACGGGACATCTCAATAATATTTAGGAGAGATTAATATATAAACCCAAAAAACATTAAAGACATACATGGTAAAGCAAAAACTATCTGGGAATCTGCTTGTTTCCATATCTGCTTTACTATGGGGTACTAGTTTTGTGGCTATAGAATGGGGATTTAGAGAAAGTGATATAGATCCTCTGATCTTTGTTTTTCTAAGGTTCGGTGTAGCTACTGCTCTTTTTTTACCTCTAGCCTTTTTTTTAGTAAAAAACAAAAAGAAACTTTTAGTAACTAAGGAAATAATAATAATCGGATTATTTAATGCATTATCTTTTCTGTGTCAATTTATAGGACAACAGTATACTACAGCTGGTAAAGCTTCCTTATTTGTGAATTTTTATGCAATAATTGTTCCATTATTAGCACCATTAATACTTCCTGAAAAATACACTTGGAGAGTTATGGTTGGGGCTATTATGGGTTTTACAGGTGCGTTTCTTGTGACAACTAATTTGAGCTTTGCAAATTTCAGATTTAAATCATTATCACTAATAAATTCTTCAGAGATAAGTATAAGTCAATCAAATGGTCTCATATTTTCAAATCTAGGACCAAGTATGGTGGTGGGAGATTTGTTAACCCTTGGATCCGGTATAGCTTGGACTTTGTATATTTTGGCATCTAAGAAATTTCTAGAAAAAGAAAAACAGGTATCTGGATTAGACACTTTTTTTGGAACAATTGTTTGGACAACAATCTTTCTTACACTTATCGTACCTTTTGTTTTCATCTATAAAACCTGGCATAATATTATTTCTGAATTTAATTGGCAAGTAATAGTTTCTATATTATATCTTGCTATCGTGTGCACAATGGGAGCATTTGCAATTTACATGATAGGATTGAAGAAAGCTGAAGCTGGAGAAAGTGTCATCTTTATGTTTCTTGAAGTGGTTGTAGCATTCCTTCTGAGTTGGATTTTATTTGATACTATACCAAAAGTATGGGAATCAGTAGGTGCTTCAATGATCTTTCTTGCGATACTTGTTGTTTCTCTAAAACTTCCAAAAAATATGAAGAGGAGCTTTGAAAACGCGGATTTACAAAATAATGCCAGAAAAACACCACGCAAATACTACAAAAATAATTCTAGTACACTCAAGTAGAATTCAAATTTTTGTACAACTATTTTGGCTTTAAATCTAAATAAATATGTACGAATTTAATTCATTTCGACAAAAGTTTTAATTATCTCTAAGATATAATGTATCTATTATGAAGAAACGAAATATACTAGCAATAATTTTATCAATTGCAGGAGTAGCTCTTGTAATTGCGGCATTAGTTATTATGTATTCATATCCTTATCGTAATAACTTTATAGACTACACTATTTCTAAATTCTTCTTCGAAAATCAAACTAAAACTGGAGTACTAATCTTCAAGATTATTACTTATCTAGGTGAAGCTATTATTTACATTGCAATTTTAGTAATATTATACTATGTATGGGATAAGAAAAAAGCTTATCGAGCTATCGTTGCCCTTGTATCAACTACTGTTGTTAATGCCTCTGCAAAAGCAATATTCAAAGCAGATCGACCCAATTCACTATACTTCCCTGG
>Ga0307444_1000019_pt1 | contig 77870 bp, 71 predicted proteins | sample SalMarSW160340MG_FD_202145 | JGI IMG/M metagenome (GOLD analysis project Ga0307444, IMG submission 202145) | Salt marsh sediment microbial communities from the Plum Island Ecosystem LTER, Massachusetts, United States - SW1603-40 | ecosystem: Environmental > Aquatic > Marine > Intertidal zone >...
AACAATGGGTTTTTCTAAAGAATATTCTTCATTACTTCAAAATTTTATAATAAGAAAATATGATTTCACAAATCTTAACCAAGTAGAAGATATAAAGAACCAATTACTAAAAAGAAAAATATTAATCATTAATGCAAAAGAAGTTCTTGAAAATGTGGATGTTTCAGAGCTTAAAAGACGAATAGAGGATTTAAAGTCGTTCCTACGAGAAAATGGTGGTAGTATGGGAAGGCTTGGAGATAATTATTTAATCATTACCCCAAATACACATGTCAAAATTGCAAATTGATATATTATCTTTTTTTTCTCTTTCTAAGAATTTCTATAAAACTTTCGATTTGATTGAGAACTTTTGTTTCGTTCATCTTACGTGGATCGTTCATATCACTAGTGATAACGAGTGAAGGAATATCTGCTTCTTCCATTAATTTACGTTTTAAGTCATACATTCCACATGCGTTAGGGCGGCATGATAGGTTATCATGTAGTATAACTCCATCTATTTTCCAATCTTTTACTGTTTCTTTGAACATTTCTACCCTTGTTTTTAAATCATAGATATACCAAAAACTTAAAACTAATTCAGCCATTGTCTCCACAGGTTTATTAAGAACCATCTCTTTTGTGACATTTAGGTTTGTGTATTTCGTGAAAGCATAAACGTAAGGTTCATAGACAATAATTGCATTCCATCGTTCTAAGTTTGAAAAGAACTTTAAATTATACCAAAAAGGGATGCCTTCAAACATTAATCTGAAATCTTCTTGTTCTAATGCTCCAATTCCATTATCTACACGTTCTTTTGCTTCTTTATACATTCTTTTATATAATTTTATAGGAGATCTTAATCCAGTCATTGTAAACAAAGGAAATAGTCCTCCAAATGTATCTCTTGTAGATACAGGGCAAGGAATATTTTTTCTTAATTCAAAAACATCTTGCCAGATCTTTCCCATTTCAAATGAATTTAATGCTACCTCTTTTCCCTTTTCTGGATTATATTCATGACCAGTTACCTCTGTAATAAAATCTAATAGTTCCCAAAGCTGTTCAATTATATATCTCTTAAAATATTCTCGTTGTCTGTTAGTTGTATTACTTACAACATGAGGGACATCAATAGTAAAATGCGGAACATTGAATCTTTCTGCTTGTACTTGAAACCAATTAACATGAGTATCACAAATTACGTCACTAGATAACATAAAAGTTGGTTTTCTTGTTCCACCTACACTCATTTCTGCCTGACTTAATACAGCACCAACATTAGTTTTGAAATATGAGCAAAGATCATAAGAATATCCTTCATCTTCTGCGATTTCTATAAAGTTTTGAGATTTCTTTAAAGCCGCCGAAATAGTTGCTGAATTTTCTGGTAACATTGGTTGTACATCCATAGTATATAAGAATTCGACTGGTGTACCTGCTGTTGCCCAAGCGGTAGGTTTACCATCTCTGTAAGCTTGTTCAATTGCTAAAAAATGCCTTCCCATCTCATTCTTTAATTTATTTGTTGCATTTAACATCTTACCACTTTTTTTTACTATTGACAATTTTCCTTACACCTCCTCTAAATTATTTCTGCAAATGCTTCAAATCTTGTTGCTAATTGTTTATATGATTCTCTATTATATTCCATTTCAACAAATAAATATGGAATTTCTAATTCTTTAAATTTTTTACTAAAATATGGATGTGAATATAGGATTGGTTCGCAAAATTTTTGAGCAATATTTATGACACCATCAACATTATATTTTTTCGCCAAGAACTTAAGTGTTTCAAACCTTTTATATGAAGGAAATTTTGTAGAATATATAGGTTTATTTAAATGATATTTGGCAAGAGCATTAATAGGGTCTTCAGTTTCATCTACATTATCCCAAAAATATTTAGTTCCGATACATAAATCATCTATTATAATTTGAAATCCGAGGTTTTCAAGAAATCTAATGAACTCTGTATCATCTATAACTGAACCTGTTAACAAAACTTTCTTTAAGTTTTTATCCATATGTGGTTTATTTGTCTTTAACTGCTTAAGCTTCGTTTCCAGCATATTTAAAGCTTTATCTTTATCCATTTGTTGTACTCCCTTAACTAACGCATGAAATTCAGAACCTTTTAAAATCATTTTTACTCTATATTCTGAAATTTCTCTCAATAAATCCCTGATGTGGTTCATCTTTTTGATGGCTTTACCTATTTTCTCGGATGTAATATTTATATTAAACTTTTCTTCTAGCTGAGAAATCAATTCTTTCATATCATCAATAAAAAATTTTAAAGCTATTTCATTTCTTTTCAATGGGACATTCAGAAAGAATAAAAATGGTAAATCTATACATTCTAACCATATATCGAATTCACGATTAGTGCAATCACACCCGTGAGAAGTGATTATACCCTGGAAATCGTCTTTAAACCCTTCTATAGCTTGTTGAAGTATATTTCTTGCCCAGACACAATGGTTTGGAGGTACATGTTCATTTGCTTTATCTATTCCCATTGTTGGATTTCCAAACAGTCGAATTGGGGTCATGTCACCAGCAAGAATAATCTCTTCAATTTCTGGAGTTTCCACACAAAAAACTGCAATTTTTATGATGTTTATCACATCTAAAAATATTTTTATTTTTAAAATCTTATACTTTTAAATTTTGAAATATTTAAAAAAATATTTATTTAACCCTTCTATTCAATAATTATCAAAGAATAATTTTGAGATGATTTTAAATTCATGTCTCAACCCACCATATCACGTACACTAAGTAAAGCTATTTTAAAACCAGAGGTTCGTATTAAATTAAAAATCTGGAATACGTACTTAACAGGGAAGCTTGTTAAATTTGATAATTACATGAATCTGATAGTTAAAGATGCCAAAGAAATATATTTTGGTCGAGGTGGGAAGAGAAGTAAAGATTTAGGGGAAGTTTTTATACGAGGCGGCAGTATAATCTTCATTGGTCAAGATCGAGAGAAATTAATTTTCGCTCAAGATAATGAGGAGAAACTAATGCATAGAGAAGAGACTGAAGATATATAGTTAAGAGATGATCGGAAATGGGAAAAGGAACACCTAGTAAGGGAAAGAAAAATAAAGCAGCAAGTCATAAAACTTGCCGACGATGTGGAAAACACTCTTATCACCGCCGAAAAGGATTTTGTGCCAGTTGTGGTTTTGGACATACAGCCAAACTCAGACAGCCGGGTTTTCGCAACAGATATCGAAGTTTTAATGGAAAGAAGTCCTTCTATAGATAGAAATCTTATTACTTAATAATTAGATAATTCATTTTGTTGAGGATAATTCAATCCTAAAATTATAAATATAATTGCCTAATTTACTAACTTTAAGTCTTTTAGTTTAAATTCCATTTAAATCAAATTCCCTCAGAATATCTAATTTTCCTCTAAAAATGAGCTCAAAGAATGAATTAATGTCTAAAAATCTCAATGAAGAACTTGAGAGATTAGAAAAATTTAGTGATATTATCGGTACTGCTCTAGTAAATCGTAATGGATTACTTATTTCTTCGAGATTACCAAGAGATATTGATGAAAGACGATTTGGAGCACTTGCAGCAACTATGTTTGAAGCAATTGAAACCGCTACTTCAAGTTTAGAATTCAATCAAATAAAGAATTTAACTGTGGAATATCAAGATTATCAATTCATAGTTGTAGAGGTAGATCATAATACAATTTTAGTTTCTTTAATTGATTTAAATGTAGATTTAGGTTTGATCCTCATCGAGATTGAAGAATTTGTATCAAATATCAAAAAAATTATACAAAAGTGATGTGTTATTTTAACTGAAAAACAAAAAGAAAGATACTCAAGACAAATTATATCTCCTGTAATTGGAGAGGAAGGACAAGAAAAACTTTCAAAAATTAAAGTTCTACAAATAGGAGCGGGAGGTTTAGGCTCACCTTTTGCTTTATACCTCACAGCTGCAGGAATAAACGAATTAACCATAGTTGATAATGATATTTTAGATATCTCAAATTTGCAAAGGCAAATCCTTTATAATGAAACCCAAATTGGAGAAGATAAAGTAAAATCAGCAAAATCAGTCCTATTAAAATTAAATTCGGATGTTATTATTAACACTTATAAAGACTATATTGATGAGGATTCTATCAAGAAATATGTAAAGGAAGATAATTATGATTTCATAGTAGATTGTAGTGACAATTTTAAAACTAAATTTTTAGTTAATAAGATTGCTATAGAAAATAATATTCGAAGCGTAATTGCTGGTATAAAGGACTTTTATGGCCAAATCATAACAATTAATCCAAAAGAAACGGCTTGTTATCAATGTGTTTTCTCCAAACCATTAGAAATTTCTCCAAGTGAGGGACCTTTACCTGTTATTGGCGTAACTCCCGGAATTCTAGGGACTTTAGAGGCTTTAGAGGTGATAAAAACAGCCTTAGGGCTTCCAAACTTGGAAAATAAAGTTCTAATGGTTAATCTAATAGATTTACGATTTAATATTATAGATATTGTAAAAAACGAAAAATGTATCTGCTCGTTATGAGTATATAATGTAAAAGTGGAAAATTTAAAACTCAGTAAAATCAGGATTCTTTTCAAAAAATTCTCTAAATTTTTTACCATTCTCCACATATTCCCCAGCAGTTTTCTCACCTATCAATTCCTCGTCTTCTGGTAAATTTTTTAAGAATTTAGCTGGAACCCCCGCCCATAACTCTCTGGTGGGTATTTCATTATTAGTAATTACAGCTCCCGCAGCGATCATTGAACCATCATGCATTTTAGTGTTATGAAGTACATTACTTCCAATACCAACCAAACATCCATCACCTATTTCGACGGGTCCGTGTATCATCGCATGATGCCCAATTATGCAATTTGAGCCAATAGAAACAGATGTTCCCTTTTCTATATGAATTGAAACATTTTCCTGAATACTTGTATTTTTTCCAATCTTAATTGGACCTCGATCCGCACGAATTACTGCTCCGAACCAGATGTTTGTATTTTTTTCAATAGTGACATCACCAATTATAACTGCTGTTGGAGCAATGTAAACGGAATCGTCAATTTTAGGCTTTTTTCCTGTTATTGGACTAGGAATTACAATTGGCAAAATCTTTCATTTAGAGTTATTTTTAAATTTGAAGAATTAATGTAGAAATAATAACATTGCGATAAGATTTTATTAATAAAATAAAAAACTTTCAGAATTTAATAAGAAAAAGAAAAAAATTAGAAACATATATTAATTTCAAATTTCGCGCATCATTAACCACTGAGAGTATAATTGAGAGACTTGCATCATGAAGTATGCATCGTTTATAGAGCCACTTTTTAATTGTGATATAAGAGTTACAATTTCATTTTTTTTACTTTCATGAAATTGCCGTAATCTATCAGATTCTACTATTTCTTCTAATAATCCCATATATGTGTTCCAGTTTATAGTTGTAGGAAGAGTAGTAGATACATCAGCTTCTTCTACTTTTTTTATCTTATATAAAGGATGATCCTTGTGAAATTGCTTTATATTTTCATAAATCTGTTCACAAACTTTAAGAAATTCTTGTGGATTATAGTCAATACCAGGGTCTTGCTTAAGATTTATAGATGTTATATCTACCCATGAAACATCTGTTCCTTTCATAGACAAGATGGGTATTTTATATTTACGAGAAAGTTCTAATTCATGAGCACAATCGACTGAATTGAATACCGATTTATTCGTGCCTAAGAAGAATACAATATCACTGATAGGAACATTCTTATCCATAAATTCATCAATATTTCCCGAAAGATCTTGCTCACAGAGAAGTACATCATACACTTCAGATTTAGCTTCTAAATAATTTGCTAAATTCGCTAAGTGATATGGTTCATAATCAACAACCGCATGAGATACGAAAATGGACATGCATGATCTTTGTTTGAAATAATCGCGAAGTGTATCTAAATCACGTTTAACTAATTGTTTCTCTGAATCTGATAATTGATTATCTTCTAGTTTTAAATCCTCAAGAGTTTCAAGCGGCCATAATATATAGGGTAAAGTCTCAAATTTATTTTTATTCAGATTAAAGGTTTTAATCTTAGAATATCCCATACTTTTTGGTAAGCTTGTTAGGTTATTTTCCTCCAAATTTACATATTCCAACTTTTCACATTGACCGAAAGATTCTGGTAACGAAGTTAATCCGTTTCTACGAGCATCTAAAACATTAAGAGAACATAATTTGGAGAATTCATCAGGAAATCTTTGTAATTTATTTTCATTTATGTTTAACCTTTCTAATAATGATAGGTTACAGATTTCAGAAGGTAAATAAGCTAAAAGATTTCTATCCAAAAGTAATTTCTGTAAGTTTTTTAATTCTCCAATTTCTAGAGGCAGTAATTCAATTTGATTATTAGATAAATATAATTCTCTTAATTTCTCCAATTTCCCAATACTCATAGGAAGAGATTTTAAGGCACCCTCAGTAATTTTTAAATACCATAAATTTTTTAATTGTCCGATTGATTCAGGTAATGACTCCAAAGGAGTACCACTAATATATAGATATTCTAATTTATCCAATTGTCCGATATTATCTGGTAAGTTAGATAGTTTGCAGTCACTAATAGTAAGGCGTTGTAATCCTTTCATTAATGCAAATGACTGTGGTAAAGAAGTGATATTATTCCCGCTTAAATCAAGACCAAAAACCTTATCCAAATTACATATAGATTCTGGTAATGTTTCCAGCTGATTATTCGTTAAATCAATTGTAGCTAGATTTGTTAAATTACCAATTGATTCTGGAATCTCTTTAACTTGATTATTGTCAATACGAAAGTTAGTGAGTGAAGTTAAATTACCTATGCTCATTGGGAGGCTTTCAAGTTTATTATTCTTGACAAAAAGTCTCTTAAGGTTTGATAAATTTCCTATTGAATCGGGTAGATTATGTAAATCAAGCGAATTTATTTCTAAATCCTCAAGGATCTCGAGATCTCCAATTGAATATGGTAATTGAGAAATTTGATTTACTGCTATGTCCAGAGAAGTTAACGATTTAAGTTGTCCTATTGTCGTAGGTAATTCTGTTATTTTATTATGACCAAAATTTAATTTTTTTAGATTTAATAAATTATAGATATTCTCCGGGATTTGTACTAGTCTATTATCACTCATATCAAGTTCAGTTAAAAGAGTACAAGCGCTAAGTTCATTTGGTATTTCTCGTAACCTATTGGATCGAAGATCTAATTTTTCTAGATTCTTAAAATTCGAAATCCAGCTTGGAAGTACTTTTAGCCCGTTAACACCTAAAGTGATTTCTTTTAGAGCAATACAATTTGCCATACTAAAAGGAAGCTCAAAAATTTGATTTTGAGATGCCCCCAACCATTCTAAATTAGTTAATTCCCCTATAGAATTTGGTAAACTTTCAATTTTATTTCCATAACAAAGCAATTGTTTCAATCTCTTGCAATTACCAATATTTTCCGGTAAATTTGTTAAATTTCCTCGAGTAACTTCAATTCTTATAACGTGGTTATCTTCCACTCGGAAATTATTAGCACTCCAACTTGATCCTAAATTTTGTTCTAAATCTTTAAGTACTTCTATTTCTTCAATAGGTAATGTATAATCCATATATTTGTTACTCATATTCGTCCACCTCCAAGATATTTCTTCATTGCTTCTTTTTGTTGCATAAATCCCATGAAGTATCCAGAAAGTTGAGTAAGAAACAATCCTTCACTTCCGACTTTTACTGTCTGTAGATTATTACATATTAAGGTTAATGGCGTTTCATTCTGCTTAAAAAATTCTTTCATTTCGGGTAAATGAATGATGCGGTTTAATTCCGCTTTAAATGTCCCAAAACCGATTGGTTCCCCAACCTCAGTTGCTTCCTCTTTTAAGAGGATTGAAGATTTATCTTTAAAAATATTATGAGACCGTTTTAATTGTTGAATATAGTTATAAATATTTTCACAAAAACCATCAAAATCATTAGGTGTAAATTCATGTCCTAACTCACGGCTTAGTTCTACAACCGCAAGATCGCCCCATCCAACATCTAAACCTTTCAAGGGTACTGCTTCAATACCTTGATTTTTGCCATTTTTTAATATTTGAACCATTTTAGGAGATTTAATTGATCCCGCTGTGGCAAGGAATAAAATTAGATCAGTTGCACTAAGATTAGATTCAATAGGAGGAAATATAGAAAATATTTCGCTTTTATTTTTTAGAAATTCAATTAATTCTGGAATTCGATGTGCTTTTGCATCGGATTCAGTATAGATAAGCATAATAGCTATACTCGCTCTTTGGCGACAATATTCGAGTATAGCATTTGTATCTCTTTGTGCTATTTCTTGTTCTTCTTCTGTGAAAGGATTGCCAGTAACTTTTAAATCTCTCAAAAATTCCATGGTATATATAAAATAAGGAAGATTTTTAAGTTGGTTATCAGAGATGCCAAGATTAGTTAATTTTAGTTTTGTTATTACTTCTGGTAGTTCGATTAATTGGTTGCCATTAATCCAGAGAGTTTCTAAAGATTCCAAATTCGCAACTGAAGGTGGTATTTCTGTCAATTTATTACCATTTAAGAGAAGCATATTTAATGATTTGAGCTGATCTATACATCTTGGAATCATTTCAATATTATTATATGAAAGATCCAGTTGCTTGAGTTTTTCTAACCTACAGAGTGAAAGAGGAATAGTTGAAATTTTATTTGAATTTAGGTTTAGGTTGGTTAAATTAGAAAGTTCTCCAATAGATTCTGGGATATTAGACAAACGATTTTGGTGAAGATTAATTTCTGTAAGGGATTTTAACTGTCCAAAATTAATTGGTAAATTTCTCAATCCATTGGATTCACATTTGAATATTTTTAGATTTTTCAAATTACAAAAAGAACTGGGAAGTTCAGATACTTCATTGTATAGTGGTTTATTGTCATTGGTGGACCAATCACCATCTAGATCAAATTCTTCTAATTCTTTAAGATTACCAAAAGTCTCTGGTAAAGATTCAAGTTTATTCCACTTAAGAGTTAAGAATTTTAAATTGGATAAATTACCTATACTATCAGGTAAAAGGTCTAATTCTTTCATTACTAAATTGAGTCCTACTATGTGTTTATTCTCACAAATATAACCAAAATGACCTATATTTACTGGTTGTTCAGAAACTTGTTGAGTATATTGCTGCATTCTATCATCTTGTGTCTCTTGTAGTGTTTGCATTTGAACTCCATATTGTGCAAGGATATTCTGTATGTTTTGATATACAGATTTTGCATATTGATTTGCAGATTGAATGGCCGTTTCTTCATTCATGCCTAGTAAGGGAGTCAGACCTGTAAATGTGGGGTCATTTGCTCCCAATTCTTGTATTCCAACATCAAGAGTCACTTTTAATTGTGACTGATATTCTGGTGTGATCATTGATTTATAATAATTAATACTTTCTTTTTCTAGCTCTTCAAGAGATACTTGAGAATACATTTTTTCGTTAATACTTAGAGTTTCTTTTTTGTTTATAGCTTGAAGTTTAAAGTTTTGTTGCATAAATTTAGCCATTGCTTTTCCTTTTTGTTTTGCCTTATCTTCATCCATTTCTAGCATTGCCTTCATTTGTTGCACAGATGGATGGTTTTCTCCTAACATAGGAATAAGAGAATTGAGTTGTGCTTGAATATTTGCTTGCATTGTTGGATTTACTTGTGCCATATATTGACTTTCAAAAGTTTTTTCTAACTCTTCTAAAGATAATGATGCCAATCTTTCTTGTTCAACTACTTGAGCTTTAAGAGTTTGAGCATGGGAGTTTAGAATTGATTGTGCATTCATCTGAGTAGTTTGAGGTTGGGATGTTTGGTACGATTCCGCTATTTTACGTTTTACCTCATCTCTATCTTCACGACAAGGAATCATTTCACCTATTACTTTTTCAACTTCCTCAAGGAATTCTGCTTCTGATGATACTAAAGAAACCCCGCTATATTCTTTTAATTCTTCAATAATTATCACCTAATAGAAATGATCATTAGAATTTTGATTCTATTATTAAATTAGTACTATTAATGACGCTTAAGAATTTTTATATGTTTGCTTTCATATATTAATAAATCTAATTAAATTAATTCAAAATATATCTTATCAAAAGTAATGAAAATGGAAACATCGTCCATCAATAGTAAAATTTCTAATAAAGATAATGACGAAAAAATCTCTAGCGAAGCAAAAATCTCTAAAAAAGCAATCGAAACTGTATTATCACAGCATAAACTTGAAGTGAGAGACATTGAAATAAGCCCTGATGGAAAATTCTTAATATCTTGCTCGGCATGCGAAGAACATGAAGATCCATATTTAATTGTGTGGAGTATCGATGAATTATTAGAGGGTGAAACTAAACCAGAAATAATCCTTCAAGCAGAGAAAAGGAAGAATGCATTTACAAACATCACAAATTGGCTTCTTTGCATCGATTCTGCGGTTGTAGAAATAGGAAATATTAACTGGTGGGTAATATGTGCTGGGAGTATAATTGGAGATATATACATTTGGTGCTTTAAATTTACACCAGGTACAAGGAAATGGGATTTTAAAAACTATAAATCATTTATCTTTTCTGGAGGAAGTGAAGACCCCAAGCAATATCCAAAATCTATTTTTGATATTAAGATTCAAAAAAATCTAAATCAGAATAGTTTGCTTCATATTTATTTTGTATTAAATAACATATATACGACAATATGGAAAGATAAAACTTATGATAACACATTAAATGAAATGAGAATTTCCATAGATGATTCAGGAGTGATTTCTAAAAACGAAGAAACAAAAATCATGGGGACAAATGATGTTTGGATTACAAAAATGACGATCAACAGAGATTTGGAAGAAAATTTTATAATCACTGGTTCCAAAGATGGAAAGGTAAAATTATGGAATATTTCGACAGAAACAGATGCTGTATTAATAGGGGAACATGATGACGCAATAACAGATATAAGCATTATCAACAATGGTAAATGGATAGCAACTTCTTCTACCGACACTACGATAACTATCTGGGAAAGAATCAATGCAAATTTGTATACCAAAAAGAAGGAACTCATGGGGCATACTGAAGCAGTTCTAACTATAGATGTTCAAACGGATGATAATTATTTGATGTCAGTTGCTAAAGATAATACCATAAAAATCTGGGATTTAAATGAATTTAACTGGATAAGAAGCATAGATATGCATTATTACATGAATATACATGAAGAAAATATAAAACACAAAACAAAAGAGGTTCAAGTAAAAGGATTAAATTTTGTAAAAAATATTAAAATCACTCCCGATAATCGTTATATCATTATCTCAAAATATAACAAGATTGTAATTCTACGTAATTTTGGTAGTGTATGGCACTTCATTCAACAACTAAAATTCCTAAAAATATATGATCAAGAGTTATATCGAAAGATCTACGGAGATAATTTAAAACAGATTGCTAAATATAGCCCTGAAAACTTAGATTCTCTTAATAAATTATATAATATTATAAAAAAACGTTTAATAAAAGCAAGGAAAATTGAGTTAGCAAATAAGACAGAACAAAAAATAGAATATGATATGCGAGAGCTTGGTAATTTCTTTATCCCATCTTTTATGAAGTTTGAGTCAAAATTGAAATCCCAAAAGGAATTTATGCTGGGAGTAAAACAAAATTATGAGGCATATTGGAATAGTATAAGAAATTCGATCTTCAAATTACCAGATATTCCATGGAGTTTCAAATTATATATAACAACTTCAGAAATGGGTGAAAAAATTGAGGATTCTAATTTTGTAGAAATAACAGGTCAAACAGGAGATCCCCCATTCATCATTTTAAAGGATAGAAGCCAAACTCAAATCCGATTTTTAATAGTATTAAACAAGGTTCCAGCAACCTTTATTCCATTAATAAATAACATCAACATTGATATAGAAGATGATCGAGGGGATAAAGACAATCTAGTATTTTCAGATTTCACTTATTCAAAAAATTTCCTAAAAATTTTAGCCAATCCAAAACATTCATTAGAAAAATTTAAGGAGATTAATGATCCCGAATACATATATTATTCAGATTGTACATTTCAGATTGATGAAGGTTACTGTGTTGAAGATTTTGCTAATATTTTCATAAGGAAAATTACAGTAGAATATACAAGTACATTAGAACCATCAGAATCGACCAGAAGTGATAAAGAAGATTACAAAATTATTGAAGCCTTTAAAGATAATTTCATATATCCTTTAACCCCAAAAACTACTGTTAAAATTGGCAAAGGCATAGCATCAACATTAGGTAAAATTATTGATGAATATTTTGCTAAAATCATAATTGTAGAATTTTTATTAAGTTTTTGGGGTTTTATTGAAGTAGGATTACCGTCTATTATCCCAAATTTTGAAATGCCCGGATGGATTTCAACACTCGTGAATGTCGCTTCAATCGGGATTATTCTCTTGATTTTCATTATGATGATAGTGCAATCACGTAGTGGAAAGAAAAGAGATATTGATATAGAAGAATTAGACGAGAATTTGAGAAAAAGGAGGCGAAAGAAATTTGGAAAATAAAAAATTAAATATTATCATAACCTGTTCAGTTCAGAACGATTTTATTGAACCGTTAGATAACAACATAATTGTAAATGACGATTTGAAAGTAGGGTATGAACAAGTCTCAAATAAGTGGATGGAATATTTCTTAAATCAGAATAGAGATACTAGTGAAGCAAACCTCAACAAATTTATACAATGGTTAAAGCAAAATGTTAGTAATGAGCCTATTGAGACACCTCTATCTTACCATCATATTTTAGAATATTACAGACAGAGAGTTCATGTTGATTATGATGAATCTAGAAGATTGTGGGATGGAGAAAAATTACCCCAATTTATACGAGATTTAATGAATAAAGCATCTGAATCAAATTCAAATGAAAGTAGCGAAATAGAATATCAATGCATTCATTTAAGAGATTGGCATGATATAACAGATGAAACACAAAAAGGAGAAATGGACCTTTTTGGACCTCACTGTATAAAAGGTACTTATGGAGCAAAATTTATATCACCATTAAATGAATTAATACAAAAGCATCATGATTTCAACGTGATAATAAACTCTAATAGTCTTAGTTCATTTGACGAAACAGATCTCGAATCAGTACTAGAAACTATTATCAAAAATGCAGGAAGTTCTCATAAAGAGGTTAAAATAGGTGTTTTTGGAGTAATCACAAACGTTAAAGTCTTTCTTCTAACATTTGAACTAATGATTATTCATAAATTTAAGAATGTTTATGTTTGTGGGGATTTTTGCGCGGGATTTGACAAAGAAGGTCATAAAACAGGTATTAGCTCAATGGCAAGCATTTTAGCTGCAAATATTGTAGATCAAAATAAATTTAGAGAAATCTTTAATATATTATAAGTTATTTTTTTTCTTTTCTTTATTATTTTCTTTAGTTATATTTTTTATTACAAAAGAACTTATTTTAATTTAAAATGCTTATACATATTAGATGATGTGAAATTACTTTAATTATAATATGACTACAAAACAATTACAGGAAGAAATACTCACCTTAAAGAAAAAAAATGATGTGGTAATTTTAGCACATTATTATCAACCAATTGAAATACAAGAAATTGCTGATTTTTTAGGAGATTCTTTAGGATTATCACGTACAGCAAAAGAAAAAGTAAACTCAGAATATATAATTTTTGCGGGAGTCGATTTTATGGCAGAAACAGCCTCAATACTTAATCCCAATAAACATGTACTAATCCCTAATCCAGAATCTTGTTGTCCCATGGCTGCTTTCCTTACTCCCGAAATGGTAAGACAATTTAAAAAAAAAAATCCAGGTTTACCTACTGTTGTATATGTAAATTCAACTGCAGCTGTAAAAGCAGAATCCGATATTTGTTGCACATCTGCTAATGCTGTTAAAATTGTTGAAAAAATTAGTCAAGAATTTGAGACAGATTCAGTATTATTTGGCCCCGATGCAAACTTGGCAGATTACGCCGAACAATTATCAAAAATACATACTATTAAAATGCCTGAGGAAGGCCATTGTTATGTTCATTCCCAAATTACTATCGAAGATATAAAAATAGTAAAGGCAAAATACCCTAAAGCAAAACTTATCGTGCATCCTGAATGTATTCGAGAAGTCAGAGAATTATCAGATTATGTAGGCTCTACAACACGATTGTATAATTATGTTAAAGAAAATTCTTCTAAGATAAATGAATATATAATAGGGACAGAAGTAGGGCTTTTAGAACGTTTAACTCAAGATTTTCCAGTGAACAGATTTTATCAAGTAAAAGATAAACTTATATGCTATAATATGAAAAAACACAATCTTGAATTGATTAAATACCTCTTAGAAAATTTGGATGATGATGCATTTGAGATTAAAGTCCCTCCTGAAATAGCTAAACGTGCTATAAAACCTATCGAAAAAATGTTAGATTATTCTTAGTTTATAATGAAAAATTTCGAATTAGACTTAAGAACATTATTTCTTAAATAAAAGAAGTTATCCTCATTTGAAACCTATCAAAAAGATATTTTAAAAAAGGTTTTGTGGGTTTTCCTGAAATAATTGCATTTAAATCTGCCTTTTTTTCGAATTTTACAATATCTTTATAATTAAAATTATATCGATTCATTTCTGCCTTTAATAAAAATAACCATTTTACAAAATTTTTATATAATCTTCCACTATCACTAGCTTTTGAACTATGAGTCTTCTCATAGTATAAAATATCTTCTTGAGTATATTCTGTATAGTTCCTAAAATTCTGGCCCATCCAAAAAAAATGCGATAGCGATTTTGAAAATTTGTTAATTCTACATCCAGTTAGTTTAACAGTTTTAAGATTTGGATTTTCAATTAAACTTTCAGGGATCTCTTTTATACTTATATTTCCTGAAAGATCTAGGAATTCTAGATTTCTCAGCTTATCAAGACCTTCTATTTTTTCTATATAGTTATCCCTTAAATTCAATATTCTCAAGTTTTCTAAACACTCAAGTCCTTTTATTTCTGTTATTCTATTATGTGCTAAATCTAATTCCTCAATGTCTTTATAATTTTCTTCTAAACCCTTAATATTTTCTATATTTTCAATCATTTTATTTTTTAGATTTACTTTTGAATCTAAAATTAGTCCAATTAAAGTTCCATTATAAGATACCATTTTAATATCCAAATTATTAAAATTTATCTGAGCCTTATCAAAAAATTTTAACAATGGAAAGCTTCTATTGCCTTTGTATTTGTTATAAATAATCTCAACAAATTTCCCCCTTAGCATTTGAGGAATTTTTTCTATTGCTTTTAGAAGTATTAAATACTTATAGTTGAAACGAAATTTACTTATAAATTTAGTTGTAGATTGTTTTATCTGCTTAATTGATTCAAGATCTTCTGTATCATTTAAGAATGTAATTATTCTCCTAGCATATTCATCAATGCTGGGAAAATCGATATCAATTAACATACTCTCAAATTCGTCTTCTGTTAAATAATGTAAATAACCGTTTTGTGTTAAAAATCTAATGACTGTAGGGTGTCCAGTAGCATATCTAATCGCTATTTCTTCTTTAAATTTACTTCGTGCAATAGGATCTCCAACATCAACAAGTGCTTTTAATAAAGGGAAAGCTAAATTTCGATGTAGAATTCTTGTATCATATTTATTGTCAACCCAAGCTTGTATATTTGAACAGTGTCCCCAAAACTCTGTTTCAGGAGGAACTTTACGATGGTCTCTTTCCATTGACCTATTTAATTTTATTGCTGCTTCATCAATAGATTCAATCTCATCATAATCTTCAATCCTATCTACTGGGATGTTTAATAGCAGATACATACACTGCCTAAATAATCGATTATTAACATAGATATTAGTCCTTCCACCCTCAAGCTTTAATTTAAGATGCTGATTAATCTTAAATTCTTTTACTTGGTTTAGAGATCCTACTGACATAAAAAAAATGATTCCTGATATAATAACTGCTAAAGTTATCTGAGATTGAAACATTTTTCAGATACGTTAGGATTTTTGTTAAAAGAGTTAAAGATGGATCTACTTTTCAATATTAAAACCCCAACGATTTTAAAATTTTTAAAAAAGTTAGATTCTTTTCTTCAGGATACTATTATTATTTTATCAATCTGGGATTAAAGTAAGCATATTAAAATTGAGATTTATATTAGAACCTTCCAAAATACCTTTTTTTATCAATTTTCCTTCTTCTGATAACGAGAGTTTTTTTGATTGAGCTATTCCTTCCATTAGTTTCTCTCTTTCTATATCTAAAAAACCCATTTCTATTGCATTTTTAATTATCAGATTTAATACTAATAATTGAAATTGCTCTTGAATAGCGTCCCATATTAACCCCATCTCCTTTAATTGAATTGTTATTTCTTCAGCCATAATATCAAGATCGTAAATCATATCGTATATTCCTTCTTGTAGATTAATAATTTCATCTATTAGTTTATCTTTGATGAGTCTAATTGTTGTAGTTCCCAGTAAATCCTCTTCATGAAAGAAAAAATCATCCTGTTCACGTTTAATTAAATAAAACCCAAATTCATTTTTTATTAGTTTTACTCTAGCGAGATAATTAATTGCTTCTTCTGAGACCTTATGGATTAGGCAGAATTGTTCTAAATCAATTTTGTATCCTGAAAATTTTTGAGTATTTTTCTCATCCAAATGCCAATAATTTTTTGCAAATGCACCTTGGCCAAGAATAGAGTTATAAAATATGTAAAAAAGCGATAAATAAAGATCTCTATCTTGTTGTAAGTTAAAAAAATTATCTCCTATTTTAGAAATGATTTTTATTATGTGGATTATGAATGGATCTTCTACACTTATTTCTTTATAAAAGTCTATTAAATCCTCGAGTTTTCTGACGTTTTCTTTTAATTCATTAACAATAAATATCTCATCTTTTAGCTTTAAGGGAGCTTCTCCTAATTTTTCTATTCCCTTTTCTGTAATTACATAACTTCTGTATTGTTTATTTGTTACTTTATCAGTAATTAACCGTTGTTCTATATTTTTATTTTTTGTATGAAGATTAAGATACTTAGAAACAGTTGATCTACTTAAATTCGAATATTTTACTAAATTGGTAAATCTTTGTGGACCTAAATTTCTAAGAATAAATAATATTCTCCTACTATTCTCTTCGATGTTGCCAGATTTTTTCAATAATTCAATCTTTAACTTTTTAGATATATTCCAGGTTTCCATAATAAGAATGTATAAAAGTAAATATAAAAATTTATACTTTTTTTCTGGACTTAGACTAAAAAAGGTTGAAAAAACAAATATATGTAAATTTAGTATATATTAAGAATAATATAAAGTAAAATTTTAAAAATTAGAAATTTAATGTTAGAACTTGGAAAATTATTAAAAATTAATTAAAATATTATAAGCAAATGACAATAGAAAACCCCAATATGTTAAATAGGATAAAAACCATTGAAGAAAGATTAGATAAAATTGAACAAAGGATTTCAAGTTTAGAGAACAGATTAGGACGGTTTCCATCACCTCCCTTACCAAAACCAGGACCTATACATCCTCCAGGCCCACCTGATCGACCAGGACCGCCTCCAGAACCTTTTCGATTTTAAGATATTTTCAAAAAATCGTTTAGAGCAGAATAAGAGATAAAAGTGTATATTATTAAACTGAAGTTCGGAATATTAAACGAAAATCCTTAATTTATTAGATTGATAATTTATATCTAATTCAAATCAATTTAAAAATAATAAAAAGGGTGTGATTAACAATTACTCAATATCGTTTTAGACTTACGGGGGTTCCTCCAGATCAAGCTATCAAATTGATAGAACTAGATCCAAATAGTTCAATTGCAGAAATTAAAAAAACAGTACAGCAAGAGTATAAATTAAATCCAATTTTAGCCATACAATTCATTTTTAAAGGGAAAGTACTCCCTGACCAGCTAAAATTCGCAAAGATAGGAATTCATCCAAAAAAAGATGTAATTACTGTTATGGCTACTCAAGCTGGTGGAATTTAAATAAATCGTATATAGTTAATGTATTTATCACGGGGTTATTAAGAGAAAAAAGCCGGCTTTCTTTTCTCTTTTTTTTATTTTTTTTTATATTTTAAGAAAAGGCTTCTAATATCTAGTTCGGAAGTTTTAAATGTTTATTTATCACTAACTAGATTATTTTCTGTTTCAATTTCAGATTTTTCTTCTGATGATTCTGGTTTCTGAAGTTCTATATTTTTTGAACGAAGGAATTCTTCCATTTTTTCATCTCCAATTTTATCAGCAACTAGAGCCTTATTAGTCACTAAAAATTCTTGAAAATCATTTAATATCACTGTTATGTCTTCTGCATAGAAATGTTTTCTAATGAGAAAACCTTTCCGCTCTAAAGAATGTTCAGAATACCACCAATAAAAAATCATGATTATGATGATATTCAAGAAATTGTTAACTAAATTAATCTGATTTCTATTAGCGAAAATTCCTGTTAAAGTTCCTGCACCTGTAATCATTATGATTTGCCCCTCAATATATAAAACAGTAAAAGCGAAGAGAAAAAAGGGCATATTGTTTGAATTAAATAAGAATGAATCATAGACTTTTTCGCCTAAACCCCTTAGAACCATTATTGCAGTAAAAACCAGGAGTAAAATATCAATTAGTCCTGAAGTAATATCAGGTTTTGTAGATGCTTGAGTCACATTCAATAATGCGTTGAAGAAGCTAAAAGATCTAAACCAGAGTAGAATCCATATCAAAATGTAGAACATAGAAGAAAATGAATTGGTAGAATTATTTTTTCTACTTCTGTGATATAATGTAATTAAACGCCAAGATGTAATAATTAAGATTAGAAGTATAACTAAACTGCATGCGATGAATAATGTTCTATCTCCTCCTGGAGCATATTCTGGTAAAAATCCAAAAAAAGTGCCAAATTCAATTAAAATGGGTATTATTAAGGCTAAAATCAGAAAAATAATATTGATTGATTCTTTTTTTTTCGAAGATCCAAACTTTTCAATTACTCTATCATCAATTTTTTCAGAAATATCATCAAAACCTCTTCTTAAGAAAAAGATTTGACCAAGATTCCATCCAAAATATATAACTATAAAAAGAGCTGGAAGAATCACATCCCATCCAAGAAATTGAATTGTTAAATTAGTAGACGTCCCCATTAAAAAGTAGGGGAGTATTATAAAAAAACTAATAAAAAAGTTAACAATAAAAAAAATTAGCTTCCATTTATCAAATTTTTTTTCGGAGCCAAAAAGATATTTGTTTAATTGAGGAACTAACCCTTCAAACATTAATAGGATAAATGTAATAGCCAAAACTGTGGCTAAAAATAATATTAAATTCCCAACAATTTGGTTTGGAATAAGACTTAAAAGACTAATTAATAAGGAGGATACTAAGAAAATTATAGTGTATAAGAAATGGGAATTATTGAAAATTTTATGGAAATATTTATCTAAAACTGCTTGAACTTTAGCACCAAATCGTTTTGAACTCATTAAATTTCACTTTTTTTGAATTAAATAATATTAATTTTTAATTATGATTTCTTTTCATTTTAATAATTCTTGCTATAATTTATTTTTAAGCATTATTATAAAAGGTCCTTTCAATGAGTTATAAATAAAATCAAAAAAGATCTTGAGAGAATCACATCTAATTATAAGACTCGTGTACTTATCTTTCTATAATTAATAAATCTTTAAATTTTTCAAATTTTGAAACTAAAATATTCATAATTTCTTTAGAAAAAGATTTAAAATGCGAAATTTCTCCATTAAAATCTTTTAGAATGTCTTCATAATTTTTCAAGAAGTTTTCAAGTATGGTTTCAGAAAACTTTTCTAACTGTTTTTTATCTATATCTTCATTATCACATTTAAGTACTAGATGATATTGAGATTTATGATTGTAGAAGAAAAAGATAGAACTATCCAACGTTAAAAATTTCAAGCTTTCTTTAAATTCTCTTTTTGTAAACTTGCAGATAATATCAAAGTAGCTTGCGAGGGTTTGTTCATCTTCAAGTCTATCATTATTTGCGAAATTATGGTAAAATAAAGCAATTCCTGCTTGATTAATAATCATTAATTCCTGAATCATGTCGAATAACTTTCAAATATAATTTTTAGTTAATGTTAAACTTCAATTTTTCACTGACTTATGAAACGAATTATTTTTATACTTTTTTTGAATAAAAAGAATCCTCTAGCATTAATTACACATAACTAGTATTTAAAACTATGAATTTTAAACCAAAGCTTTCTAATAGAATAATTAATAATGAATTTATTTTACTGTTGAGATAAAAATGGCGTGGGGGGGTTCGTTAAATAAAAAGGGATCTGATCATATTAGGATTTTAAGAGAAGCAGATAAGGTTATTAATTTCCTAGAAAGGATTAGAAGTGAGTTACCCTCTGATGAGCAGGTTCACTTCTCTAAAACTATTGAAATAATCACCAATTATATTTCAAAAATCTCAGAAGGGAAAGAATAAGGCTTTATATTTGCTTCATAATTTCTTTTAAGATATTGATAATCTGATTTGCTGCTTTTTGAATCGTAGATGTAAGATTGAATTCAAAGAAGGGAAGATCGATATTTTTATTTCGCTCCTCAAGTGCAATTTCATCTTCTTTATACAAATTTAGCTCAGAGAACCCCTCAAGACTTTCTGGTACGATCCCAATCATAAAAACAGTTAATTCTGGCAATTTTTCTATTACTAAATCAATAACTATATGAATTGGTATAGTATGAGTTGAAATTGGAACATAATCTTTAATATTTTCTCTTTCGAATATAGCCACAGTGCCAGGAGGTTTGCTTAAAGTACAAGTGTCTAAAAGAATTAGATGGGATGCTTGGAAGTCTATAACTTCATCAATTCTACCCATTGGATCAATTCCAGCATTAATAAATAGAAATCTATCATTTGAATAATTTAAAAGTTCACTAATAATGTATGGCCCAAAACCATCATCATTTAATTTTTCTTCTCCTATACCCATGAACACAACTTTCGTCGCATCTTTTAACTTAAATAATAGCTGTTCAAGCATTTCTTTCATATTTACATTAATTTTTGATATTTTAAAACACCTATGTAAAAATTAGCAAATTAAAAAACAAATTATGCATTAATTTATTATTAATTACATTAAAATCACATTCTCGTTAAAGATAATCTCTCTAAAATTAAAAAGATGGTAAAACTTGGATGTAAAAAATAAAGAAGGCTATATTTCCAATAAAGAATTTCAAGAATTTATAAATAGATTAGATATTGGATATTTTAAGGAGGAATTAACTGGAAAGTTATTAATTCATAATATTGCCCTCAAGAAAATCTTAGGATTAGATCCATCAATTGATTTAACTGGTTCTTCAGCATCTCAATTTATTACTGAACCTGAAATCCAACAAACATACTATAATGAATTAAAGAAGAATGGATATGTTAAAGATTTCATTGTAAAGATAAGGTGCCCAAATGGTATGCTTCTTTATATTCAAATAAATTCGCATCTAATTAAGGAAGGAGACCAAGAGCTTATAGAAGGAACCGCGACTAATGTCACTGAAAAATATATACTAGAACAAAATTTAAAAGAAACTGAAGAAAAATTCAGATTGATTGCGAATAATACTAATGATTTAATAGCAATTTTCAACAAAAATTTTGAACATATATTCATCAATGAAAATGCATATTACTCTGTGTTAGGTTACAAAAAGGAAGAAGTAATTGGAAAAAAAACAAGAGATTTCGCCCATCCTATCGATCTTAAACTAGTTTCTAATGCTATGAAAAAAGGATTGTTTAATGGTGAGCTACTAGAACAATTTAGAATTAAACGTAAAGATGGCCATTACATTTGGGTGGAAACAAAAGGAAGATTTTTAATAGAGGATAAAAAAATAAAAGGAGCCATAATGATTTCGAGAGATATCACTGATCGAAAGAATATTGAAAAAAAAATACAAGAATCTGAAAGTAAATATCGTACTTTATTTGAATCTAGTACTGATGCTATGTATTCAACAGATATGGAAGGACATTTTATCGAATTTAACGAAGCGTTTCTAAAAATGCTTGGTTATTTAGGGGAAGAACTCTTGACTTTAAATGTTCGCAGAATAACGCCGTCAAAATGGTATAAAATCGAAGATGATATATTATTTACTCACTTAGCAGTTGGTGAAAGTAAAATCTATGAGAAAGAATATGTACAAAAAGATGGTAGTATATTACCCGTTAGTATTAGATTTTGGATTCTAAACGACGAGCAAGGTGATCCATATAGAATATGGGCAATTGTACGGGATATTACAGAGAATAAGCAAATGGAGCAAAAATTAAAAGAACTTAATAAAATGAAGTCTGAATTTTTAAGGAGAGCTTCTCATGAGTTAAAAACTCCATTAGTTTCGATCAAAGGGTTTACTGATCTAATATTAACAATATACTCAGAAGAATTAAATCCTAAAATTATTTCAAATTTGAAAGAAATTGATAAAGGATGCGTCCGATTGCAAGCAATAATTAACAACCTTTTACACACATCTAAATTGGAATTCCCAGATTTGAAACCTAAACTTGAAAGAGAAGATTTATCATTTCTTATTAAATATTGCGTAGAAAATTTACATCCTTTAGCCGCGAAAAGGGAACACTCAATTAATGTGGAAATTCCCGATTCCATAATAACTAAATTTGAAAAAGAAGAAATCCATGAAGTAATTTCAAATTTACTCATAAATGCTATTAAATATACTCCAAAAAAAGGGAGGATAGATATAAGAACCGAAATGTTAGAAGATTTTGTAATTGTTTCGATAAAAGATAACGGAATTGGCTTCACAGAAGATGAAAAAGCAAAATTATTCCAACAATTTGGAAAAATTGAACGATATGGCAAAGAACTTGATTTAGGAATTGATGGAACTGGTTTAGGATTATATCTTTCAAAAAAAATTGTAGAATCTCATGGGGGGAAAATTTGGATGGAATCTGAAGGTAAAAATAAAGGAAGCACTTTCTATTTCTCACTTCCACTTTTAGATGATTAATTTTAGAATTTCTTACTTAAAGAACCTAAAAACGAATTAATCTTAAATTTTCGATATTTTTAATTATCTAAAATTTAAAATAGAGAAAAAGGCATGGAAAAATTCATTAATTATAATAAATTCATAATTAATGTTTTATGACAGAAGATTTACCCGAGAAAACTGAGAAAATTCAATTAGAGGGAATAATTGAAGAAGATAAAGTTATAATTACTGATAAAAAGGGAATTGAAGAATTCCATGACACTTCATTTATAGGAACTATTGAAACAGATAATAAGGGACAAGAAATTTTAACACTTAATCCTATTGAGGTATTACTCTTATCTGAAAGGAATAGAATATTATTATGGGAAAGTAATGATAAGAATAAGTTGCTGTATGATTTTGAAAATATATTAACTTATTTTACTCAATTTGATGAAAGATTGTGGCATAAATATATAATCTACAGCGATTTAAGAAAAAGGGGATATATTGTCCGTACAGGTTATGGCGATGGAATCGATTTTCGAGTATATAAGAGAGGAGCTGATTTTGAAAAGGATTCAGCGAAATTTCTTATCTTTCCCGTATTTGAAGGGAATCCTATTGAACTAAGAGATTTAGATAAGATGTCTAGAGTTGCTATGAGCTCTCGGAAAGATTTAATTGTTGCCACAGTTGATCGGCAAAGTAAAGTTATTTATTACTCTGTTAAAAAATTCCAAATTTTAAATAAAGAAGACAATAACGACGATTTAGATAATGCCAGATAAATTTGTTTGTGACACATCAGTAATTTTCAATGGCCAAATTCTTACCTTAATTGAGGATGGAGAGTTAGGAGAAAAACCAGAGATTTTCATTTCAAACATAGTCGTTGCTGAAGTCGAGTATAGGACCAATATTCATAAGGATATTGGATTTTTCGCATTAAGAGTTCTAAAAGAATTAAGAAATCTACATGATAAAGGCGAAATTATATTACACATTGTAGGGAAACGCCCTTCCAGAGAAGAAATCAAAATGGCTCCAGGAGGAGAATTGGATGCTATGATTAGAGAGTATGCAAAAGAGAATAATGCTATTTTAATAACCGCAGATAGAATACAAGGAGATGTCGGAGAATTTGAAGGATTAGAAGTCCTTTTTGCTTGGGAAAAAAAATCAAAGGAAGAACTCTTACCTATATCTTTAAAGATAATAGAATATTTTGATGAGGAAACTATGAGTGTCCATCTCAAACAAAATATACCCCCTTATGCTAAAAAAGGTTCTCCCGGAAGTTGGCGATTACAAAAAATCAGTGATGAACCAATATCAAATAAGTTGATAGAGGATATTGCAATGGAGATTGCAGAAGTGACTAGAGAAGATCAACATTCATTTATTGAGATTGAAAAGGAAGGTGCTGTGGTGGCACAAATGAGAGAATTTAGGATAGTTATTACACGCCCTCCTTTCTCGAAGGATGTTGAAATTACTGCAGTACGACCTCTAGTAAGTTTACAATTAGCTGATTATTCAATTGATAGTAGGTTACAAAAAAGATTGCATAAAGCGGAAGGAATACTTGTAGCAGGTCCACCGGGAGCAGGAAAATCAACTTTTTCAGCTGCATTAGCAAATTACTATTTGAGGCAAGAAAAAGTAGTAAAAACACTTGAAAGTGTTAGAGACTTACAAGTAGATCCAGAAATAACTCAATATACCAAACTAGAGGGCAACCTTGAGAATTCTGCAGATATTCTTTTACTTGTAAGACCCGATTTCACCATATTTGATGAAGTTAGAACAACAAAAGATTTCCAAATCTATTCAGATTTTCGCTTATCAGGAGTAGGGATGGTTGGTGTAGTTCATTCATCTTCGGCAATAGATGCCGTTCAAAGATTTATAGGTCGAATAGAACTTGGAATGCTTCCATCAATTATAGATACAATAATTTTCATTGAAGGTGGAGATATTTCAACAGTTTTTGTATTAAAAATGACTGTCAAGGTCCCTCATGGTTTCAGAGATAAAGATTTAGCAAGACCTGTGGTAGAAGTAAGAAATTTTAAAAATGATCGCGTAGAATTTGAGATTTATAATTTTGGAAATGATGTTGTTGTAAACCCAATCAGTTCTAAATACACTTCAAGGGAAAGAGGGATTCCCTCAAGTCGAATGAAAAAAGATAAAAGAATCGATTTGGATATCGATGTAAAAAAACAAAAAGTAATTATTAGAGCTAATCCGGAATATGCGAGCCAAAATATCGAAATTTATGCTGACAATCAACAGATCTTTACAGGATCTTTAAGCCGTAATAGTGATATATCTCTTTCATTTTCAAATAAAGAAGCAAAAAAGATTTTAAAAGAATTAAATAATGACAAAGAGATCTTTGGTAAAATAAAATAAAGTAATTTAGCTCCAATTATAAATTAGATTAAATTAACTAGATTTTATAATTTTTTTTACCTTTTCCATTATTGGTGGGAGTACTTCTTCAATTAAGTTATCAAATCTTATATCTGCTACATGATCATAAGGAGTATCACCTTTATTTAAAAGAATCAGTTTAGCACCATTTTCTTTTGCAATCCTAGGCATATTTGCTGCTGGTGTAACTACTAAGGATGATCCAATTACAAAAAACACATCAGAATTTTGAGATCGTTGCATTGATTCTTCAAGTTCATCATAGGGTAATGGATCACCGAAATTTACAATACTTGAAATTATTCTTCCTTCACAGAAAGGGCATGTTGGCTGACCTTCTCGAACTGGATGTGTTCTATATCCTGGACCCCATATATTTTTGTCCCAACCCGCTTCTTCGAATAAAATTTTTTTATTACATGATAAACATTTCATGAAATATAAATTTCCGTGAAGTTCACTAAGCATATCAAAAGGAATTCCAGATTTAGCATGTAATCCATCTACGTTTTGGGAAATTAAATAGTTTAACTTTTCCATTTCCATCAACTCCACAATTGCGTAATGATTAGGATTAGGTTTCACTTGATCCCAAGGAGGGCTCTTTGGAGGAGAAAGTCCTTTATCCCGTCTAGTCCAAACGCCATCTGGGCCTCTATAATCAGGTAATCCGCTTCCAGTAGAAATTCCCGCACCAGTAAAAATTACTAATCGTTCTGATTCAGCTATCCATTTAGCAGCTAAATCAATTTTTTCTTCAAAATCCATAAAAAACATAAAAATAATAGACTTTAAAAAGATTTTTGTAATACTTATTTAATATCGCTTAAATTCACACCTTTAGTTTCCTTTAAAAATATTAGAACCAAGAAAAAGACACCAATGAATAATAAACTAAAGATGAAAAAAGATAGTTCTAATCCTTGAGTGAATGTAATTATGCTACTTAATATAAGTCCGACAGTTATACCAACTGAACTTGTTAATGTTTTTAATCCCACTCCAGTCCCTCTTGATTGAGTAGGTATAATTTCTAATGCCATGATACTAATTAAAATACGGAGTCCCCAATATGATAAGTTTGCTAATCCTGCTCCAATCATAACCATTGTTAAAGCACCTTCCGAAAAATTAACTCCAAGAACAATAATAAATATGGAGATAGGAAATAGAATAGAATAGAGATAGCATAAAGGTCTTCTTCCAATTCTATCAGCAGTTACTCCTGTAATAAAGTACCCTATTATGGATGAAATTCCCATCACCCAGACAACTGTATCAACATCTTCCTTAGTAAAATTATCTGATAAAAAATCCTCTCCCACTAAAATGAAGAGATTATTCAGACCTATTATCAAACTTATAATAAGAATTACGATAAATTCCTTTCTTCGAGAAGACTTAAAGATTTTCTTTATATTTTCTTTAAACGTTTTTGGTTTTTGTGTTAATAAGGAGTTATCTTCCTTTATTTCTAGATACTTTGAAGTTTCTTTAAAAGTAAAGAAGATGATTATGCTTAATGGAATCCCTAATAATATTGCGAAATACGTCATGCCTCTCCAATTTATAATAATATCATGAAATGCAGGTATTAATAAAGCCCCCACAACTCCTCCAATCAGAACTAAGTTTGTATAAAAAGCTCTTTTATCAGAAGGGCTCTCTTCATTAATATATATTACCCATATATCTGAATTGAAGAAAAAATACAATAAAAACAAAAATATAGTATACGTGATTATATTAGTCGAGAAATTAATTAGTAAGGAAGCAATTCCCATTCCAAAGACAGTAAAAACTAAGAGTAATTTTCTTCCTACTCTATCAGCTAAATATTGATTTAAAAATACAAAATACATTCCCAATGTTCCTATAGCTACAAAAATTTGAAAAATTGAGATTGCTGCATTCGAGGATAAATCTGGAAAAAATTCTCCAGATATTTCGGAAACTACAACATTTAGATTATTTGTTGTATACGTATCAAGTATTTCAACAAATATTAAGATAAAAATCATGTATTTAAAATAATTTAAGAATGGTCTTTGTCCTTTTTCATTATCACTCATGTTTATATATTTCTACTATGATACATTAAAATCTTTTTATTTTGATGTTAAAAAAAAGAGTATTTTATATAGATTTTTTTAAAGGGTTAGTCAAAAAGAGAGATTGTATTTAAATGAATAAAATAGTTATTATAAGACGTTGTAAGCTTTTGTATTAGTCAAAGTTTAAATAAAAAATGTTAGATATTATAATAAGTAAAACAAAGGTTGAGGATTATTTTATCGTATACTCTTAATTTTAATATGGGAGCCTTAAGGCATACTGAAGAGGATTATAAAAATATTGAATGTACGGCAAATCAATCCAAATTTATTGAAGAAATATCCAGATTTTTATGTTTTATCATAAAGATTCCCGAATCTGCTATTAAGGGTATCGTCTGGAATGCATTAATAGATTGGCAATTAAAGAATAATAAGACTATAGCTAAAATAGCAGAAATGCCAATTGGGGAAAATTTGAATGCTGTTAAGGAGATATTTCGCTTTGGGAGAAATATTTTAAAAAGAATGTTAATTGATCCCAAAGCTAAAAGTGAGATTATTATTGACATCGCATTTGAAAAAGCGTTTAAATATTACCTTAATTACTTAAATAAAAATTGTTGTTAAACACTTTCAGGCAAAAAACAAATAACTATAAATTCATTTTAAGAATAAAGATTTTTTACTGTGTCTTATATCTAATACATTTATAAGAATTTCGAAGTTTCTTTCAAGGTTATAATACTTTATCATCTCAAAAGGTTCATCAATATTATCCAGAGTTCTTAGGTCATGAGAATCACATCCAATTGCAACAGGAATTTCATATTCCCTTAATTTTTCAAAAAATCGTTCATATTTAGGAGAATAAAATGAAGGATAACTTGAGTTAAATTCAAAATAGATGTTGTGTTTTTTGAGAAATAACATTAATATATCAAGGTTTCCCATAATGAAATAAGAAGGATCGAAATGTGCTAAGCCAAATATTGCGAATTTATCTAAATCTGTTAATTTCCAATAATAAATTAAATTTTCAATAAAAGCAATTGACTCAGGGCTTTGTAGATACTCAAACAAAATCAGATCAAATTTATCTGCCTGAATATACTTTCGTATAAATTGCATAGAGCTTGAAAGATCTACTTCTATACCTTTTAGAAGAGTTAATTGTTTATGATTTGCTGATAAATATTCCTGACAAATTGAAATTTCGTTTAGATAAGTCAAAATTATGTCTGAATTCTTCAGAGTCGATACCCACGCTTTCCAAGAGTTAGTAAAATGATCTGTTATAGCAATATAATCTAATTCTAGCTCAAGTGCTTTTTCTATAATTCGTTTAATTGTTTGATTTCCATCAGAATACCTCGAATGAATATGGAGATTAATTTTTGGAAATTGCATTTTTCTTATAGATAAAAAGGAACAGATTATATTCCCAATGTCTTCGTTTCTTTATTAATGTATAAATTAAAGGGTCCACTAAACAATAATGTCGCACCAAGAAAGATCAAAAAAGTTAGAAATAAATATTCTCCAGTTGCTTGAGCTATAACCGTACTACCAATAGTAATACTATCAATTGAAATTATCTTAGATACAAATAAGGAGACTAAAGCAAAAATGAAAATAGCAGAAATAATTTGAATAATGCCAATAATGATATTCGCATAATAAATAGATTTTGCTTTAACTTTTTTGAGTTCGATGATTCGTCCAATTCCTATATCTATAGCTACTTCATCTTTATTGATCTTTTTGATAAAGAAATATACTAATTGTTTTAATGGAATAATATCAAAGAAAATAGTGCCGGTTATAAAAATACAAATAATGATTAAAATGCGTAATAAGATAAATGAAAAAACAGCAGCAATTCCAGGTATTGGTGAATATAGAACGCTTAAATTATTTAATACCCAAATAAAGACTCCAACTAAAATTATAGCAAAAAATTTTAATCCTGCCAAGGTTAAAATGATGGAATGACGATCTGCAATTGTAAGTAAGTAATATGTTATTCCAATACTTAAGATAATTAATCCTAAGAAGATTGCACTTATGTCTAAAAATAAAGCAAGTATTAGACAGAAAGACATAACGATCACTGGTAAATATGGATAAAATGGAGCTTTAAAAGGTCTATCAAGTTCTTTTCTCTTACGTCGTAGATTAACTGCAGCAAAGTTTATAAATGCTAATCCTATGAAATAAATAAATGTAGTAATGTTTGCAGAAAATCCAATATTGGCGAACAATAAAGCTAATATAGTAAATGAAATTGTAATTAAAATCGTTAGAATTAAAATATAAGGTTGTACATTTGTTTTTTTATTTACTTTTAAAAATTTCTGCGATACATAATGATCCCTAGCAAGAGCACTAAAGACTGCTATCGCAGAGCCTAAAGCAGCATTCATAGCAATAAATGTCGAAATTATAGCGGCGAGACCCATAAGTATATATCCTGGAAAACCCATTATATCACCAAATATTAATGTTAATAAAATAGAAGATTTACCTAACTCTGATTGTTTATTTCCAAGATTAATCAGTACAGTAAAAGTAGTTAAAAGATATATACTCAATGTTATTATAATTGCGAGAATATTAACTTTAGGAATATTTCTTGAGGGATTTTTTAAGTCTGCATTTAAGTATGCCACGTTTGAGGTAATACTTGTAAAAAAAATGAAAGTAGATGCAAAAACAATAATAATCCTAAAAAAATCTAAATCTGAATGTAAAAAACTTGGATTATAACTTGGTAAATTAATATTTGGCGCAATAATTAAACCTGCAAAAATAAATATACCAAAAATTATCAATTGAATTATTGTTAAAGTAATTAAGGTCCTTAGTGCTAATTTTTGGGTTCTGAATACCCCAATTGCGATGAACAATATTGATACAATTGCTATTAATAGAATAAAGGGTGTATAAAAGGGTAAATTAAAAAATTCTTGAATAACGATTGCTAAAGCTTGAGCTGAAAATGAAAATGATGCTATACTAGCAATCCATAGAAAAAAGCCAATTATAAAAGCAAGGAATCCTCCTAATGCTTCTTTACTGAAATTATATGCACCACCAGAAATAGGCAAACTAGTTGATAGTTCACTAAAATTTAAAGCAGTAAAAAATATCAAAATTCCTCCAAGAGATAGACTAATTAATACACCAGATCCTGCGTCATTTATTGCTGATCCTAATAAGATAAATATTGATCCTCCAATTCCACATCCAATTCCATATAAAACACCTACCCATAATCTAACAGTTCGTGTTGGAAGAATTCTTTTTTGCTCTTTTTCAGTCAAATTTATCTCATTTAATTAATGTTTAAATTAAAAATTACAATATTATGATATGAATTTAATATATTACGATTTTTCTAAATGAAATATACCTGAAATAATCGATAATATAGCACCAATTAATAAGAATAAACCCATTAAGTAGTTATTTAAATTACCTAGATCAATGATATTAAAAAATACACCCATAGCCCATATTATGAAAAAAATACCAACACCAATTAAGATACCTCCAAAAAATTTAGAAGCACGATAAATGGCCGATAAAACTTCTAATCTATGAATTCTGCTTTCCTTATCTCTAATCTCTTTCTCTTGACTTTCTAATTCTATTTTCAATTTTTGCAAGATTGTTCTAGAATCATTGGTACTGCTTTCAATTGCTTCTTTTGCTTTACTTAATTTCTCTTGATCAGTTTCCAGACGTTTCAATTTTTCTGTTAATGCTTCTAAGCGCTTCTCTCGTTCAATGTATTCTGTATTTGATGTTTCAATGCCTTTTTTTAATTCAGTTACTCGTTTTTCATTAGCTTCGATTAAATTTTCCTTTGAAATGATTTGTTCAATCAAAGAATTTGCTGAGCCATTAAGTTCTTGTATACGGGATTCAATCTCTATCATTTGTTGTTGTTTATCAGCTAACTGTATTTTATATTTAGCAAGAAGTTCCTCATATGTTTCTCTTTGTTTTTCCATTTCAGGAAAACCTTCTTTGTATTCTTCGAGTCTTGATTCAATTTCTTTAATTCTTCTTTCTTTTTTATCAATTTGTTCAGTAAGCAGATTTTTTTCTTCTTCTTTTGCTTCAATTTCAGAATTTGAATGTTCTAATTCAATTTTATTCTTGCCAATAGAGACTCGCAAAGTCTCATTTTCAGCTCGTTGACTCTTTAATTTCTTTTCTATTGTTTCCGCTTCTTCTCTTTGCTTTTCAAGTAAGTCTTCGCCTGTTTGGATCTCTTGATTCATTTTAGATAATTTAGTGCGAAGTTCATCTTGAGTAGTAACCTTTTCTTTTATTGAATCTGTAAGTACAATTAAATCTACTTGTCTTGTCTCGTACTGTTTTACTAATTGTTCATTATTTTTCAAAAGTTCCATGTATTCTTGTTCCAAATTCTCTTTACTTTCTGCAGTAATGCTTAGTCTCTCCTCTAAATTATTCATCTCATCAGTTTTACTATTATATTTTTCCTCAAGCTGTTTTATTGTATCTTCTATCGCACTAAGATATTCCTCTTTGTCATCTACCTTTTTAGTAATAGAATTAAGTTTTTCTTGAGTTTCTTTTACCTCTTCGCTAATTTCTTCGATAGCTTTCTTCTCAGTCTCTTTTTTTTCTACTGCTTCTCCATTTGTAATGGTTTCTGATATATCTTCAATGCTATTTTCAAATGTTCTTAATTTTTTATCTATCATATCTCTTGAGTTTTTAGCTTTAGATAAAAATTCCTTATCAACTCTGTCCGTTTCCTTTTCCGACTTGCCTTCCTTTTCTTCTCCTTTAAATTCGTCTGTCATTTTATTATTGTTGGATTATGATAATTAATACCTCATATAGAATTAGAAGATGTAAATTTAATTAATTTTTGCAAATGTAAAATTTTTGGTTAAATATATCTCGATTTAAATAATCGATCATTATAGATATACACATCTAATAAGTTTCTTATGTTAAAATACTTATTCAGATATTTAAATGTTGATTTTTTCTGTTCTATATTTAGGCAATAGGATAAAATCAATGAATAAATTTATATATGATTATGTTTTAAATGATAAATTGGATTATTCTAAATCCATAAACAAATATTTATGGGGTTTATGTGTCTTTTGACCGGATTGAATGATATCGGTAATACTTTATCTACGATTCGCGTTTGAACAGGCACACTAACCCCTCTTAATTTCATTTCATTTTATAGGTTTTGCTAACCTATTTCGCTTTTCATCAAAATATACTACATAGTTTTTTCCTAAAATTTTTTCAAGAAAAGGGTGGAATTAGGGATTTTTATTTTTCAACCATCTCATTGCATGCTTCATTGTCCAAATTAATCTTTTTTTTTCTATGCTTAGTCCAATTTCAGTAGAAAGTTCAGCATGAACTTTGATTTGTGCTTTATTAATCCAGGATTCCATTAAATCCAAGATCTTCTCGGGCATATATTTTGAAAGATCTTTAAGATTATTCCCTACTGATTTTCTTACATAAATAGAAGGATCTTTTCTTAAAATTGTGAGAAGTTCTATAATTTTATCATTTTTTGTAGGATCTCTAAGCCATTTTACGGACACATGAGGTCTAAAGCTTTCTGAAACAAGTCTTCTGAGATTTTCATTGTTGCTTTCAGCCCAATTGGATAAAAATTCAAGGGTTTTGTTTGGAGTTTTTTTTAAACCTACTAAAATTGCATTCACAATTGTCTCTCTAACTATCCAATTACTATGACATGCGTATACTTCTATTAATGGTATCATTTTTTCAAATTCTTCAGGAAATGATGTTATAAATTCTGCAATAATATGTAAAGCATAAAGCTGGAGTATATTGCTATCTATATTTTCTCCATAATCAAATATTTTCTCTACAAGTTCAATAATAAATCCTATGTTGGTTCTTTTCTTATTAATTAAGTTTTGAAACACACCTTTAGCGACATGGTTAGATATAAATTTAATTCCCTTGCCAATTCGTTCTTTCTCTGGAATCATATCAGACTCTTTATTAAGTAAAACATTAATTTGGTCGAAAAATGTGATATTAATTTGCCAATTTCCTATTGTTTTACAAAAATCTAACGTTCTCTCTTGAATTGATTTAGCAGAACTAATTGACATATTTATCAATCAATCCTTTTCATGAATTTAATAACATCTTCGTATGAAGTATTAGCCATAGGACCAAAAGATTCTACTTTAAGGGCCCCTACTGCATTTGCAAAAGTTGCGATTTTTTCCATATCCCAACCTGCTAAGTATCCAATGATAAAAGCCCCTCCAAAAGAATCTCCTGCTCCAGTGGGATCTCTTTCATCTACTTTAAATCCTTTTACTTTTTTACCCTCACTTTCATCAGAAGTAAAAATAGTACAGCCTTCTTTTCCTTGCTTTAACACAATAATTTCTGGTCCCATTTCAAGTAGTTTTTGACATGCTTTTTTTGATCCATTTACTCCAGCTAACATCTCAGCTTCTTCTCCACTTGGGAGCAAAATTTGAGTAGTTTCTAACACTGGTTTACTTATTTCTAAAATAGTTTCGATCCCTAGCATTTCTGGTCTAAGATTTGGATCAAATGTGATAATGACATCTGGATTAGATTCTTTTGCAATTTTAATTGCTTTATAACATGCATCTCGAGAATTATAACTTATAGAAAGGGCACTTCCCATAATATGAAGATTTTTTATGTTCTTGAAGAATTCTACCTTAATATCATCTGGAGAGGTTTCACCAGCAGCACCTTTTGCAAAAATAAATTTGCGAGAGCCATCAGAATTATATTGATTAAATGCTATTCCAGTTGTGAATTCTTCACTGATTCTTATTTGGGAAGTATCAATTTCATCAGTCTTTAATTTTTCAATTATGCATGACCCAAATTCATCATTTCCTATTGTTCCAATAAATCCGGCTGTAAATTTGAAATTCTTACCCATACGAGCTGCTGTATCAATATATATTGCTGGAGCCCCACTAGGGAATGGCCCCCTATATATAGCGCCAAGTTTTCCATGCGGAGTATCTTTTTCTTCACGCATTATTTCTACTAATAATTCACCAAGAGAAATAATATCTGGACACATTCTTACCATTGGAATTTTATCTAATTAAATTATTTTAAAAAAAAGATTTTCTGTAAAAAAAAGTTACCAATAAAAAATCATTTAATAAATTTCTGTTTAAAGGATTCTATAGTGCTTGAAATTTCATTAATATGAAGTTTTAATTCTTTAGGATGTAATTCTCTCAATTTATCTAAATTATCAATGATCTCTTTCATTTCATCAATCCATATATTCATGAGAATTTCTTTTTCTTTGTTTTTACATGCTAGTTTTATTTCTTCATCAATCCACTCTTTTGCAGTTTCATATATCTGTTTTTTAAGTATGTCCACAGTTATTTTAACTAAATCTTGTTCGCTTTTAAGATCCTCCAATATAGGTTTCAGATTATTTTGATATTCTATATTTTCTTCATTAAATTTTTTAAACATATCTCTCAGAACATCCTCTTTAGTATCAAACTCTTCTTTAAAGACACTCAACTTATTTGAATAATCATTGTTCAGTGCTTTTATATTATCTTTAAGAATTTTTATTTTATTTTCAAAATTATCCACATATTTACTTAATTGCGTATCAACAGTATTAAATTTTTCTTCTACTTCTAATTTCAGTTTTTTAAAGGTTTCATCTAACTTCTGATAAAGAGCATAGTATTTTTCTTTTAATTCTCCTTCAAACATATTCGCTAAATCTTCAATTTTCTTATTAGTTAAAGTTCCTTGTTTATCCACTTTCAAATCCAATTGTGTGAACTGTACTTTCATTCTCTGTTCTAATTTATTGCTCTGCTCAGTTAGTTTTTTCTCGAGGTTGTTAATATTATCATTTAGAGTTCGATTTAAATTAATTATTTGATCTGATAATTTTTTTTCAAGATTATTGACTCGATCACTTGCTTTTTGTGGAGACTTTTTACTTTGCTCATTCAATTTCTGGTCAAGTTTATTAACTTGTTCCTTTAATTTCTGGTAATCTTTTATATTAATTTCTTCCGACATTTTATTCATCCTTTATGCATATTTTTTGTAAATATCCTATTTTCTCAGTAAGGATTCTATCCTTATTGTTATGATTGATCATCTTTAACTTTAGAGATGATATTTACTAATTCAAATTCTTCTATATTTAATTTTGATAATGTATCTACACTTACTTCAAAATCTTTTTTAGTGGTTATAAAAAGATTTTTTAAGTTATTGATTAAATCTATACCTGATTTATTAGATGTCTTTTTTATATGGTTTATCGTTTTATCAAGTTTAGAAAGATTAATTAGAAATTGATCCATAACTTCATTTTTATGAATTGCATTTTTTTCTAATTCTTGTTTAAGAAAATCGTAATATTTTATTTCATGAATTTCTTTTTCCTCTATGTTTTCATCTTTTTCTTTTGGTATTTGTTTATATTTTGTTAATACTGAATCTATATCAGTGATATTTATAACAAGAGCCTTCAATTCTTTTTCATTTTTTCCAATTAATTCTAGGAAATTCTTAGCTGTATTGTTAGGTACGGTGTCAGGATCCATCATTTCTATTTTTCTTAAATAAGTGTGAATTAATAATTCAAAACATTCATCTATGTTTTCTCTTGTTTTTGCTGATGTAAGCATTATATGATCTCTTTTATTTAATAAGCAATTTATAGTGCTTTTTACTTTTTCTCCTTCTAATAGCAAATCTAGTTTATTCCCAACTATAATGGAAATAAAATCTTCAGAGTGCTTCTGTATTTTTTCAAAAAATTCTTGTTTGATACTTTCTAATGTTTCTTTTGGTTTAGATAAATCAAAAACGAGTAGAGCCACGTCTACATTTTTAAAGAGAACGGGATTGAAAGGATTAAATGATCTTTGACCTCCGAAATCCCATATATTAACTCTAATTTTTGTATTCTGTTTTTTTAAATTATATTCTTTTCTTTTCGTATTACTTCCTATAGTTGGTAGATATTCATTAGAAATCTCGTTATCCATAAATGCGGAAACTATTGAGGTTTTACCTACTCCCCCTTCCCCAAGGATGACTAGTTTTAAATCAATAGTCCGTTCCGAAATAAATATCGCCTAAAAAAAATATATTTAATTTTATAAGGAATAATATTTTTTTTAAAATCTACTTATAATTTATTTAATACTTAAAAACTAAATAGGATACATATATTTAAATTTATATTTAACAAGTTTCCTTTATAAATTCTAAATTATTTTAGGATTGTAATCAAGCAAATAAAGTTGATTTTTATTGGTTAGATTTTATAAAATATTTATCCTAAAAATATGCGAAAACCAGAAAGAACAATTAAACTCATCTATTATGTTAGGATGTGATTTGCATTAATTTTTTCGATTTCTCATAAAATTCCTTACATACTCTATCATCTCCTATTTCAATGCATTATTCTGCTATGTTTTTAAAAATATTTGCAGCACAGAATAAATCTGCATTTTCTAACGCTTTTTGAGCATAATTTACTAATGAATGACGCTCTAACAGGAGTTCTAATAAAGGAGAGTCTTTGACATTCATATCAAGAATATCCATAATAATTTGAATCGTTTTATCTCGGTTATTAGGGTCTAACGCAACCATTGAATACGTCTTAATTAATTTTTTTAGAATTATAATAATCTTGCTTTGATAACTATACAATTCTTTGAACTCTATATAAATGGTTATAAACTTTTTATAACCCCTATATTTTCTCCAATTAATAATATTATAAATATTAATTATGTGTATAGGGGTATAAGAAAATGGTATTAAAAACGAATATAACTGAAATGCTCGGAATTAAGCATCCAATTATAGCAGCACCTATGGGCCCATTTTACACTAAAGAATTAACTGTTGCTGTTTCCGAAGCAGGAGGATTGGGAGTTTTAAGTCATACCAATCTATTTGGGAAGAATAGTTTAGAAGAAATGAAGAAGGATATGGAGTTTGTTATCGAACATACTGATAAACCATTTGGTTTTAATGTAAGAACATCACGAATACAACTAGATGCTCCAGGACTCTGTCGTGGAATTTCAAGATTTATTATGGATAATCCGAAACTAAAAGAACAATGTGTTTACGCAGTAACAAGTGCAGGGTCAGCTAAACAATTACCAAAAACAAAATCATTTCAAAGATTAAGAGAAAGCGGTTCTAATATTAAACATTTTCATGTTGCTCCAGCATTATGGCTAGCTGGAAAGTGTATTGACGCGGGAGTTGATGGGGTTGTATTGACAGGATACGAAGGTGGAGGTCATCAGTCTTACGAAAAAATTAGCACATTGGTACTTCTTCAACAAGTTAAACGAAAGTATCCAGATCTACCGTTTGTAGCATGTGGAGGATTTGCAAGTGGAGAAGGTTTAGCTTCAGCATTAACAATGGGAGCAGGAGCAATTGCTATGGGGTCAAGATTTATCGCGTCAAAAGAGAGTGAATTTCATGAGAATTATAAAAACATTGTGCCATCTGCGAAAGCAAGTGATACAATATATGTAACAGGGGTATTAGGCCCAATAAGACTTTGGAAAAACAATTATTCTTTACACCATGGAGTTGTTTCAAGTAAGGAAGAAAAGTTAGCAATGGAAGCACAGATAACTCCTGCAATGGCATTAGAAGATCAGAAATTTTATGAAATAACTTATGATGGCAATATTAATGATGGAGCAGTTCTTTTAGGTCAAAGTATAGGTATAATTAATTCGATAGAATCTGTTCAAGATATCATTGATGATATCATTAAAGATGCGGAAAAAACGCTAAAAGAAGCTAATTCATATATAATTTAGAGATTAATTCAATAAACACTTAAATTATTTTTTTCTTATTTTATAATATTTCCTAATAAAATTTTACTTTAAGAGAATGAATTCAAAAAAAAAAATTCAATTAATTTTAGAAATATTGGATAGATACGATGATGGTGTATGTTTCTACTGCGGGACCATCCTAAATGGTGACATGGAAGCAGATGATTTTGATGGGGGATATCCTGATGATTGGTGTCCTGAGTGTTGCGAAAGTATTGATCCTGATAATGATTGGGAAGATGCATGTTTAACTGCAATAGAAAAAGTTATTCATGATGAAAAATTTAAACCATAAATAAAATTTCGAAGTTAAAAAAAGTGTGTAAGACATGGTATTTTTAGAAACAAGAGTGCTCCTAGAAGGTTTGTTATTTCCAGAAAGCCCGCGATGGCATAATGATAAATTATGGTTTTCTGATATGGATAACCATAAGGTAATGACTTTGGATCTTAATGGAAATACAGAAACAATAGTAGAGATACCGAATCGTCCTTCTGGTCTAGGTTGGCTTCCAAATGACAGACTATTAATAGTTTCAATGGAAAATTGTTCTTTACTTCGTCTTGATCCCGAAGGAATAACAGAACATGCGGATTTAAGTGGTCTTGCAACATTTTATTGTAATGATATGGTTGTGGATAAAAAAGGAAGAGCTTATGTTGGGAATTTTGGTTTTGATTATTTTAATACTAAACCATTCAAACCTGCAGAAATTGTTCTTGTAGACTCTAATGGAGATGCCAGAGTTGTTGCTGATAATATAGCTTTTCCAAATGTGGCTGTTATTACACCAGATGATAATACTCTGATTGTTGGAGAAAGTTTCGCTGCTCGTCTTACAGCATTTGATATTATGGAAGATGGTTCTCTTATAGAGCGTCGAATATGGGCTAATCTCAAATCACTTGCCCCTGATGGTATTTGTTTAGATATTGAAGGCGGAATTTGGTTAGCTGCCCCAGGTAGACATAGGGTTGTACGTGTTATTGAAGGGGGTAAAATTACTCATAAAATAAAAGTTGAAACAGATGCTTATGCATGTATGCTTGGTGGATCTGATCGTGATATCCTTTTTATTGCCACATCAACCCATGAAAGGATAAACGGACGGATAGAATATGTAAAAGTAGATATTCCCGGTGCGGGGCTTCCTTAATTTTTAAACTTTTTCAAATAATTTTATTAAAACTAAAAATTGATTTTATAAAAATATGTCAAATAATAGAAAAGAAATTGGACCGTATGATTATATTGAGTATTTTAAGAGAAATACAGCGTTAATGGTCTCGATGGATAAAAATGGAAACCTCAATGTTATGGCTTTAGATTGGAAGACTATTGAAGAATTAGATAGTAACCCTGTGATTAGAGCACAGGTAGCTTATAGTCGATATACTTATCAATTACTCACAGAGGGAATAAATGAATTTACTATAAATATACCCTCAGAGAATAATTATAAGGCACTAGATATTGCGGGTTCTTATTCGGGTAGAAATACTAACAAATTCAAACAAGCAGGATTGGAAACCATTCCGGGAAAAAAAACAAAAGTACCTACAATAAAAGATTGTATCTTAAGCTATGAATGTCAAATTATTCATACGAGTAAATCAAATATGAGCAGTCACCATTATTTTTATGGAAAGATTCTAACTGCTTATGCTTCTGATGAAATTACTAAATAATTTTTTATTTTAGTGTAAATTTATTTTTCACAAAAACACCCTGAACTATTTAAAATCTTTTCACCACAAGGGCATTCTTCAGGATGCCCATATTTTTCACAGATTTTATTTATTGTTTCACATGAAAAAAGTAAGCTAAATTTTTCACTTTCATTATGAGCTTTAGTTGGATGGAGTCCTAATTCATTATATAACAGAACTTCGAGAAGCCTGCTATGTCGGTTCAATTCTTTTGCTAATTCAATACCGTTTTTAGTTAAATTTACTTCATGATATGGTTCATAATTGACAAAATTACGTTGTTTTAGTCTTTTAATACAACTACCAAGAGTAGAATGTGGTAGATTTAACTCTTTTTTTATTTCGCCAATTTTCATTGATTTCTGTGATTTAAATAAAAAGTTTATAACAAAACAATCTAAATCTAGTATTTTATAAGCTCCTCCAGCATTATTGATTGGTTAATGTTCATGTCCTCCAACTATTAATATAAAGCCCATAATGATAATACCTAACATTACTAAAATTAATTGTTTTATGATTTCTTTTGTACCTGTCTTTTCATGTAATTTTGGTGTTAAATCCGATAATGCTATGTAAATAAAACTAGCTGCTGAGATTGCTAAAAATATTGGTATAAGAAAAGCAAAAATACCAATTATATAATAGTTAAAAATAGCAGCTGGTATTGTAGATAAGCTAGATATTAAATTAAAGTACACAAAAATATTTATAGTTTACGATCAATCGTAAATTCGAAGAAGAAGAATAATTCTATTAACCTCTCTCCCAAAAGAATAACTCTTGTTAAGAGAACTTAATAATAAGTGAAATCAATTATTGATTAAGTCAAATTTATTATCTATATTAGAGGTTAATTCATCATTAAAAGACCACTGACCTTAACTTGTATCGAATGCAAAAAAAAGTTTGAATTTACCTCTATTCATCATAAATGTCCTGAATGTAATGGATTATTATGGTTTGACGTTAATTTAGAAAACTTTAACCAAAAATTCTCTAAAATTGAACTTATCAATAAATTTTGGGATTATAAATTTGCACTTCCTCAAATACAAGATGATTTTATTGTTTCATTAGGGGAAGGAGGCAGCCCATGTAGAAATTCAAAAAGATTTGGAGAAAAATTAGGATTAAAATTCTTATTTTTTAAAGACGAAACTCAGAATCCAACGAATTCTTTTAAAGATCGTGCAGCAGCATTATTAGTTTCTCATGCACGTAGTTGGGATTATAAAAAAATTATCTGTGCTTCAAATGGTAATCAAGGTGCCTCATTAGCAGCCTATGCTTCTGTTGAAGGAATGGGTTGTTTGAATATCATCCCGAAAATAATTGATGTAGGTAAAAAAGCTCAAATGATCGCTTATAACTCCGAATTAGAAGTAATTGGAGAAACTGTTGATGATGCTATTGAAGAACTGTTAATACGAAAGGATGTTACAGATTTCTATCAAGGTACTCCCGATTTAAATCCGCTTACTCTTGAAGCCCAGAAAACCATTGCTTATGAAATAATTAAACAGATTGAAGATCCAAGTTGGATTTTAATCCCCATGGGAAGTGGAGAATTATTAGTAAGTTTATGGAAAGGATTTCATGAACTTCAAGATGCTAATGTCATAAATAACATTCCAAAATTAGTAGGTATACAATCTCAAATATTATCTCCCATTGTAGATGATTTTCTTAAAAAAGAAAACATTAAACCAATAAACCAAAGATTGAATAAATCGCTTGCTTTAGGAATATTAGTAAAAAAGCCAATATACAAAGATTTGGCTATTAGATGTATAAGAGAGAGTGAAGGTACTGTTATAACAATTCCAGAAGATAACATTTTGAATTCAATTGATAAACTTATACGATATGAGGGAATTTTTGCTGAACCCGCTTCTGCTTTAACAGTAGCAGCATTGCAATCCTTAAATCAAAAAAATACTTTTGGAGTTAATGAAAAGATTGTATGCTTAATTACAGGAAGTGGATTAAAAGCACCATATGTGTTAGAAGCAATTTCATCTCAAACTAAAACAACAGGCAAAGGATCAATCATTATTACAAAATTGAAAATTTTATCGCAAATTTCATTAACGAGTATTAAGGGAATTAGTGGTACCAAAATTCAAGAAATTATGGGAACTATTAGTTTAGCAGCAATATATCAACACTTGAAAGAATTAGAATCTAAAGGATTGATTTCTCGAAAAAAAGAAGGAAAAAATGTGTTTTATTTTATTACTGAAAGTGGTAAAAAAGTCTTGGATGTCCTTGATGTTTTAATTACACTACTTTAAAGTATACCTTATTCAATGTTTCCTTTATCTATTTGAATAAATACTTTATTAAATATCTGTGGTAGAGCTTGAATTATGTTTTTTCTTGAAGCAGCTATAAGTAAAATTGAACCTATTGCAGCAAATCCAAATTGAAAAAAGTTACCAGGCATCTCGACTAAAGCTACAGCAATTCCAAACTGGAGTATAAATGCTTCATAAATAAAATACCCCAAAGGAATTAAAATTCCACCAGTTAAAACTGCAATTATATCACGATAAGAAACTCTCCCTTCACAGTCTTTGGGATTTGCAATAAATCCAATTAAAAATCCCTCGATGCCTTTAATAAGTAGAGTAGCAGGAGCATAAATTACCCAAGGTGAGAAAACATCTGCTAACATAGGTCCTACGCCACCTGCGATACCACCTATAATTGGTCCAAATAAAAGAGCCGTGAACATTACGGCGACATCTCCAATATTAATGTAACCTCCAGTAGCGGGAATAGGAATCTGAATCCAATATGTTACTACAAAATTTAAAGCTATAAAAATACCAATCATCGAAATTAAGAATGCATTATTTGGTATATAATAACCAAGAAGACTTTTTTGAGTAGAAGACCTTTTTTCTTTCACTATTTTACTTTCTTCTATCACAATTTTTCACATCATATATATAAGTTTGAACTTATATGTAAGTTTCAACTTATGTTTGTCTTATCTTATATTTAAATGTTTAGATTAGAAGCTAAATTAGGAGAAAAGATCGTTATTTAATACATAATTAAGAAATTACCTTAGAAAAAAAATAGGAATTAAAAATTAGAATACACCATAAATTTGTTTCCTGAGCCAAGACTATAGATTTCAAAGTTCGTTCCACGCTTGGTAGTCGCCATCATTTGTATCATCGGAAAGAGATAAATCTGAGATGTGATTTGGGCATCTTTATCCTTTTCATGTTTTCTATAATCACTCTTCGCAGCTCCTATAGTCTTACTGATATTTTTATTCATATACCCTAAAGATGCTTCTGTTTTGGACTCTAATTCTTTGAAATCACTGAATTTTATTCCTTCGACATCTTCAATCATTTTATGAAGGTCTTCTCCAATTTCTTTTTCATATCTTGTTTGAGCACTACTATGTAAAATTGGGATTCCAGTTACTACAGTTTGAAAAGGAACTGGAAGAATTTCATATTTATACATACTTTTATGGCCTCCACATTCCTTGCATGGTTCTGTTCTATTACCCGTTCCATAACACGCACCACACGGATAGGAAAAAGTTTTTTTTTCTTTTTTTTGTTCTTCACCAACTAAGACTGTAACAGTTTCCTCGATTTTTCCCGTTCCTTTACACGTTTTACAGTTCTCTTCGAGATATCCTTTTCCTTTGCAGTTTTTGCAAGGAACAGCTTGAATTGACTCAAAATGAGGTGCTTTTTCATTACCTTTCCAATTTTCCTTATTAATCTTACCAGCACCTTTAAAGGAATAGTATTGTTCTCTTCCTACTCTTGGAGCTGTAACTAAGTTTTCTTCTTTCCCTGTTGGAGCAGGTCCAAGTGATTTTTTAACAGCAAAATATATTGCCGCTTCTTTCATTGTATCTTTAACATATTCTGCTGCACTTATAGCATCTAAAGAAAAAACTGCTCCTTTGGTTCCAAATTGTTTTTCCATCTTTTTTCGATCTGTTCTTGCAGCTTTCTCCTTCCATTTCACCCATATATCATCAAGATTGGGTGTTTTTATTCTGGTTGACATTTTTTTTCACTTAAAAAAATTAATTTTAAATTTGATTAATTTTATTTAATTGATTTAGAATTATAAAAATATAAAATAGAATGATTTATATTTTTATATAGAAGAAAATTAAAAAAGTAATTAAACACAAGAGAAAAGTTGAATAAAAAATGTCCGCTGAAGAACGTCAATCTGTTGAATACTTCCTTGAGTGGATTAGGAATCAAGGTCTTTCGCAATGGATAGAACATTTCCTAAATCAGAGCGATGAGGCTAAACTTAGGCAAATTAAAGAAGTTTATGATAAAATTAAACAAGTTTTTGGATTCTAATTTTTAATTTCTTTTTTATTATCCTAATTCTAAATTTATTCTAAATTGATATTGGGTTTTTTAGAATTTAGTAAAATTGAATTGTTGGTATTCATTCTAATTTAATATTATCTATAAATTGTTTCACATTGAGTGTTCCTTCAAAATCTTATTTCATTGTTTTGGATAGAAATCGTGATTATAAAAAAGAAATGCTTTTCAATGTAAATTTCTTTTACCTTAAATCATTTAAAAAAAAAAGATTTACATTTACGTATGTAAATGAACCTTTCTTCAAGGGTACGGTATTATTCGGATTAGATTTTAAAAATAAGATGAGGCCTCTAAATTTCAATAAAATCGAAATTGATGGAAGTACAAAGCCTATTGATCCACATTTACTAAGAAAATTTATCATTTCAGAGAAAAACAAATTTATTGCTTTCTCAAGCCAGACTATGCCTCAAGATATTTTGCCAGTTAAAGAAATGTTAAATAGTTTTCAATATGATAAAGATAAGATAATTAACTTAACTATATGTGATTCTTGTTTGGATAAAAAAAAGTTTACTTTGCTAAATGAGAATCTGCAAATTAGAGCTTTAAAAAATCAAATTATTTGTTCTAAATGTGCTTATGATATTGTTGTGAATAGAATTAAACTTACGGGGATGATTTCTCAAGAAAAAATCAGTCCAAAGTTAAAAAATTTTTTAATGCATATGTTACTCAAATTTAGAGATATCAGAAAAGTATTAAGTGCTTTTAATGCAGATTTCAATCCAGTAAATAATAAGGAAATTACACTTTATGATATTGAAAAAGAAACTCCGGTTAGTAAGAAATATCTTAATATAAAAATAGAAAATCTAAATATCCCTCTTGAACTTAAAGAAACACTGAAAGGGTCAAATTTGTCTACCCTGTTACCAATTCAAGCAATATCAGTTGAAAAAGGTTTGTTAATGGAACGTTTTGATCAATTAATTATGGCGCCTACTTCTGGAGGCAAAACTTTAGTAGGTGAATTGGCGGGTATTTCGAGTGTTTTAAATAATAGAAGTGCTAAAATGTTGTATTTAGTACCGATTGTGGCTTTAGCTAACATAAGAACAGAAGAATTTAAAGAAAAATATAAAAGACTTAAATTGAAAGTTATCAAGAGAGTTGGAGAATCATTATTTGGAAAGAAAGAGGAGGATAATATTCAAGATTTAACCAATGCCCATATCATAATAGCAACTTATGAAGCAATTGACTATATTTTAAGGAGTGGGAAAAAAGACCTCTTAGGAAATATTGGAACAATTATTATTGATGAGATACAAACATTAATTGATCCTGAACGTGGATTTATATTAGATGGTTTAATCGCGAGACTAAAAACACAATATAATTCTCAATTTTTGTATTTGAGCGCAACACTAGGAGAACCAGAACTACTAGCAAAAAAATTGAATTGTCAATTAATAAAATATAATAATCGCCCTGTTCCAGTTGAACGCCATTTAATACTATGCTTAAATGAAACCCAAAAGCATAAATATATTTCAAAATTAGTAAAATCTTCTTTCTATGAGAAATCTATATATGGTTTTAAAGGTCAATCAATTATATTTTCAAATACCAGAAAAAAATGTGAATTAATAACATCTTATCTACAAAAAAAAGGTATAAATATTTCCGCATATCATTCGGGTTTAACTAATGAAGAAAGGAAAGTTATTGAAGAAAATTTTCAAACTCAAAGAATAACTGGTGTAGTTGCAACAGCGGCTTTAGCAGCGGGAGTAGATCTTCCAGCGCGTCAAGTAATTTTTGAATCGTTAGCAATGGGCATAAATTGGTTATCAGTTGCAGAATTTGAACAGATGCTGGGAAGAGCAGGGAGATTAAAAAAGCATGAGAAGGGTTTAGCATATATTCTTGTTGAACCTGGAAAAGTATATTCTCCTAAAATGAAAATTACTGAAGAAAATATTGCGATAAAACTATTAAATGGTAAGATTAAAGATTATGAGCTTGTCCCCGACGAAGATAAATCTCAAACAGAGATTCTTGCATTTATTTCTATGTTTAATCAGTGGATTTCAAAAGAACTTATCTATGGTTTTTATAACCATTTAATTAATGTTCATTTTGATTTAGAAGAAGTTTTAAAGAAATTAATAAGCTTTAAATTAATAAGGATAAAGGAAGATTCAACAGTTAAAACTACCCGTTTAGGAAGGGCTATAGCTAATTCTTTTTTAAGCGTTAATGAAAGTCTTGATATCATTAAAAAATTGCAGAATAATTTAGCTACTCCTTTAGATATTGCTTTAGACTTAGAATTTCTAAGAAATGTTTATTTATCAAAAAACATAGTTGCAGATTTATCTAAGAATATCAATATGAAATATTTTTCAAACAATTTATTCAGTGCCAGTGTTTTATCCTTAATGAATGCTGACTATGTTAAGAAAAGAAAAACATTTTCACGTGATTTTATTGATTTTTTAATGAAACTAACAAGTGATATATTTAGTTGTACCTGTAAAGATAATCCTTATTGTGATTGTGGGCGTTTAAATCTGGAAAACTTAATAGTTAATCTACGTATTAAAGAAAATATGACAATTGAAGAGATCTCTAATTATTTGATTGAAGAATATAAGATCTTAGTTTTTAAAGGAGATCTTATCGATTATTTAGAGAATTTAATCTATAGTCTGGAAAGCATTAAAAATATTGCAGATGGTATATCTAATTTAAATGAAAATTATGTAAGAGAGATTAAAGAAATTCCAAACTTAATAGAAAGCATAAAGTATTAGGTTAAGTGTATTTCTACTATATCATTGTCCTTTAAAATGTAATCTAAACCAACCTTTTTACGCTTTTGTCGTTCTCCTTCTCGTATAACTATAGCATGGTCAAAAGAATCATAAAAACTTCTATGAACTTTTAATGCAACTTCCTTAACAGTAGGAATCTCGTCCATTATCAATGGTGTTTCAGCAACAATTCCACCACTCATAGTATATATCCTAATTTTCTTTAAGAATTTTAAAATTCTTTCACCAAAATCTCTAGGAAAATTCTCTTTTTGATAACTTGTTCCTAAAATTATAGGAAATTTATCTGAATACTTGCTTTTTAACTTTTCAAAAATGTCTTGAGTATAGGAAAGATCTCCTTTAGTTCCTAGTAAGATTACTTTCTTATATACAACAGAAGGAGTTAAAACGTCGATCACGTTATCAAGAGATATTTCCCCATAAATTTTTACAATACCATTACGAATTCCATTTTCATGTATAATTTCTTTTATTTCTTCTGTTAATTCATCTAATCCTTCAATCTCCTGTGCCTCTTTAGTCATATAGAGCACTTGGATTTTGTGTGCTCCTGTTTTTTCAATTATTAAAGGCGGGGGTGATACATTTATTCGAATATCAGCCCTAGATAATTCATTTAATAATAAATTCATCTGTTCTTCAATATTTGTTGATAAGTCAATACAAAAACATAATAAATCGGCTGCTCGAAGTTGTGATAGGATTTCTTTTCCATTTCCAACTCCATCAGAAGCGCCTTCCATAATGGAAGGCATGTCGACTATTTGAAACCGGATTTTTTGATATTGATAAATTCCAATTTCTGGTAAAGCTGTAAATTTACCAATTTTTTCTTCTGCAGCTCCAGTTAGAAAATTCAGAAGTGAAGTTTTTCCGACTCCAGGAGTTTGAAAACTGCTGATTAATATCACTTGAATTCCTTCCTTTTTTATTGAAAAAGGGCTAATAATTTTTTGTGTAATTTTTTGTTTTTGCTTACGATTCTCTAATTCACGCTTCATCTTTGCTAAGCGGGATTTATTAAGCGCGACAATTTTTTCAGTTGCTTTATGTTTAGGAACTAGAGACAAAAATTCCTCTAATTTTTTGATTCTATCTTCTAAAGCCCCAGCATCTAGATACTCTTGATATTTAGCTTTAGCTAGAGGAGGTAAATTGGAACTCAATTTAAAATCCTTTTTTTATATTTAAAATAAAGAACGAAATCTATCTTCTGTTTTGAGTTTTAAATCTCCTAATGTTTCATTAATTCGACTTTCAAATTGCTTAAAATATTTAGGTTTTTTCGAAAATATGTCATTAAGTGGATATCGATTGAGAAAATAGGACAAAATTTGATTTAATTGATCTTTTACTATTGATGCATCTGTTCCTTTTTCTATTATTGCATATGATAATAAAGGTTGTTTATTTTCAGCATCATCATTAGGTAATTGAATCATCTCGCAATAGCAAACTAATTTAAAGGAAGCCAGACTGATTATTGAAATATCATCGCCAAACACTTCAGTAGTAAAACTTTCAAGTGCAGTTAAAAATCCAGCGCGTAAGTTTGGATCTAATAAATTGTCTGAAGATGAATAATACTTAATCTCAACTAAATTTCGCATTCCTAAATTAATTCCTACTTCAAGAATTGCCATTTTAATAAAGGATGTTTTTACTTTATCTAAAATATGATAAATTTTCTATTCTTGTTTAATGTTTATAATTAAAGTTTTTAGTTCTATTTTTTTTTTAAGCTTTAATTAATATTATTTTTATCGTTTTTTTAGATTAAAATTGATATTATAAGTACTAATATTCAATTAAATTCTTCTATAATTGATTTAAATTCTTAAAAGAAGAAGTCTAATAGTTACATTTTGGTTAGATTCAATTGTTTTTTATAAGCTGTAAAAGTATTTTGAAGTAGAAAATGAACTGTGAGAGGCCCTACCCCGCCGGGAGAAGGTGTTATCGAAGAACATTTTTCAAAAACATCTTCAAAATCAACATCGCCACATAATCTACCATCAATTCTGTTTGTACCAACATCGATGATCACAACACCTTCTTTAATTCTTTTTTTTGTTATAAATTTTGGTTTACTTACTGCAACAATCAATATATCCGCACTTTTAATATATCTATCAATATCTTTTGTTGATGTATGGCAAATGGAAACAGTGGCATTCCTTTTTAAGAGTAAGAATATTAGTGGTTTACCTACTAAATTTGATCTATTTATAATAACAATGTCTTTCCCCTTAAGTTCTATATTATAATTTTCTAACAGTGCGATTATTCCTTTAGGAGTACACGGAGCTAATTCTTCATTATAATCAAATAGTTTCCCTCTATTAACTGGATTTAAACCATCTGCATCTTTCAAGGGTGATATTTTCTCTTGAAACTCAGCTGTAGCCACTTTTAATTTTTCTGGAAGTGGGATTTGCAATAAAATACCATGAATAGTGGAATCTTTATTGAGTTTGTCGATTTCATATAGAAGTTCTTCCTTTGAAATATCTTCTTTTAACTCAACAATAATGGAATCAATACCTACAGCTTGGCATGTTTTATGTTTAATATTTACATAAACTTGAGAGGCGGGATCATTTCCCACAAGTATAGTAGCTAATTTTGGTTGCTTTCCTGTTTTCTTTATTGCTTTTTTAATTTGCTCTTTTAATTCTGAATTTAATTTTTCTGCTAATATTTTTCCATCTAAGATTTTATTATGCATGATTCTTCTTGTGTATAATAAAATTTGAAATTTAAAAAAAACAATTATATTAACATCAAAATATTGTATGAACCCAAAATCTTTATATTCTTGTTCTTCTCCAAAGAGATATAGCTGCTACAATAACTAATCCAATAGAAAAAAGAACTATTCCTAAGATCCAGTAATTAAATTCTACCATCCAAATTTCACTGAGGAAACTAGATGAAGAACCTAATATTTTTAATGTCTCAAATGCATAATAGCTGGCTATAATTGAGGAAGTTTTTTGTTGATATCCCTCAGTGTTCTCTGCAAATCCACCATCCATGAAATTTTGTCGTGCTAACACCCATGTTTTTATAGTATTTTTAAATAATTTGGTACTATCAATTAAAGAAACTGCTTTTACACAATAATATGTGCTACTCAACAAAGCAATTTGAGCATAATCATCTGGCACATATCCTCCATAATTTTCAAGATCCGCAGAATCTATAACATAGAAAGACTGGAGATACCCTATTGTTTTAATAACACTATTTAAAGCTTCTATTTCTCCTAATTCCTCTAAAATAAAAACTGCAAAACAGGTATCTACCATAGTAGAAGGAAGACTTTGATTGCTTCCATATCCACCATCACTATTATAACATGAAAGAACCCAGTTCTTATGTATTGTAATATTTTCTATTGGTTTTTCTATTAATGAAAAAAGTTGAATACTGTAATAGGTTGAAGTTAAACTAATTAAGTTGGTAGTGTTTGAATAAGAAAATCCACCTGTTATTTGTTCAGTATCATTTAGAAATTTATAAATTTTATTTTCTAAATCAAGATTAATTTTATAATCCTGATCTAAAATATTTAGCGATTTCATTAAAAAGAATAAATCATATAAATTTTCTTCATAATTATTAAACATATCCTCAATATTATCTTCTAAAGTGCTTTTAAGTGTTTCAATATTATGTGGATTTACTGCAAAATAATTTAATATGTCTAAAGCATAAGCTGTTGCTTCAAAAGATATACTATCATCGCTACCAATAGCATTAGTAAAACCCTCACCTTGGATTTCATTTTGATATATAAAACTAGTTAAATAATACTGTCGTGTTTTTCCTAACACACTCGTCGGGATTGCGTTCATTGCTAAAAATATTACAATTGTACCTATGATCAAACTCCGATATTTATGCTTCAAATAATAAAACCTATCTGTTAACTTAAAATTTAATTTTAAAAATATATCTTGAAATTAAAAAGTAACTATATGTTTAAAGAATTTAAGGGAATATTTCAATTTTACATAATTAAGTAAGAAATACAAATAAAAATCCAAATATCTTATTTTTTACTTAAAGAATCTCGCTAATATCTCTATATAACAGATCCCTATTTGTTTGGAATTGTTCATAAGTAATAAATAACTGTTGGAAAGAAGGTAAACTTCCTAAAATAGCTGCACCAGTAAAAATAGCAAATTGAAGGTTATCAGGTACAAAAAATTTGATTATTTTATTAGCAGATTCCATGAATTCAGAAAATTCTTTAGCAGGTGATTTTTTTGAAATTTCTTCAGGGATTTCAGTTTTTTCTAAATTTTCCATAGATGCTCCACAATAAGGACAGAAAAGTGAAGATATATCAGTTATTTCTCTTAGGCAATGTGGGCATTTATATCTTTTTTTATTATTTTGATTTACTGCACCAATCTTTATTTCAGGTAAAATTAATACTCCACCACATGAAGGACATAATTCTTTTCCATCATTTAAGTTTACTAAACTGCCACAATGTGGGCAAGTATCTTCTTTTTTCTTTGAGATTTCAACAGCTTGTAATTTAATTAATTCGCTTTTCATTGCAGAGAGAGGTGCGACGGGTTTAGGAATCCTACCTAGTTGAGAAAGAAGTGGATCCAATTCTGATTCAAAACGTTCTTGAAAACCATTATAGGAAAGATTTCCTCCGGAAAATACTATATGTGATAAAAGATCATGCCAATATTGATTATCTATTGCTCTTAGACTAGCAATAACTGCTTGAGTTATATTCATTATATTTGTATAGCCTAACATAGATGGATTAAATAAAACTTCTGGAGCTTGATAGAGAATATAAGTCGGAACGTTGATGCTTGAGCCATCAGGCATCGGAACACTGAACATTTCTCCTGTTGTAGAAGGTTTATTAGGATCCAATACAAAATAGCAATTCTTTTCTTTTATCTCTTGAAGAATCTCATCAGCAGCACTAGAAGAAATACTTACACCTTCTCTCATTAGGAGACTTTTTAAGTTTTGGTTAACGTCTACACCCGCTAGTGGAAGTTTCTGAACGGCGTGTTGGACCATCTGTCCATTAACTATTGGAACTATCCATGTCATTCCATCTCCACTTTCAATTACGAGCGCAGTCGTCAATCCAACGCTAAACATAGACAATAATGGTGTTGGCATCATAATTAAACTTTTAACTTGATGAGTTTCAAAGAAAAGTCGTGCAATATACTCCTTAGTATCTCTAAGCAAAAAAGGAGATTCACAATAAAATACAGGATAATCCGATAGATTCTCTATTCTAAGCAGTGAATAAAAAATATAATTTAATACTTCATAGAAACTCTCCCAATCCATGATCTCCCCCCTTGCTATTGGGTGTTTTATTTTAAGAACGCCACGCATTCGAGATACATCATTTCCAACATATATACTTCTAGCACTTACATCAACCATCACAGATTTATATTTTTCAGTTCCTGTAATGCAGGGAAAAACAAATCTAGGTCCAGGCTCTCCCGAGAATCCTATTTTAACATATGCTGAACCAATATCAATTATAATTGGTGTGCCAGGAAAAGGTAGTGCCATTTTCTATCAATATTGCAATTTATATGGTTTTTCTTATTAATTATCTAAAAGTAATGATTTTTATAATTTTTTTATAAAATTAATAAATAAGAATTCTTTTAATTATTTTTGAAAAAATTCAAGAAGAGTTTTTAAGATTCCATTTTGTATAACTAAACCAACTAGCTCTTTTTTTTCATCTACAACAGGAAGTCTTTGAATATTATTATCGAACATTATTTCTAAAACCTCTTTTAATGTGTTATTTTCTTTTACAACAATAGGTTCTGGTGTCATTAAATCCTTCACAGTTGTATTTGGTGAATTCAAACTCATCGCAAATCTAGCCAAACGTATATCTCTTTGTGTAATAATACCAACAAGTTGTTTGTCTTTACGATCTTTCACAACAGGAAGTCCACCAATATTTTTCCTGACCATTAAAAGTTCAGTGGTACTGATTTTTTCTTTTGGAAAAGTAAAAAGTGGATCTTTGATCATAATATAGCAAACTTTTATTTTACTTAATTGCGTTAAACGGTCTTCCATGTAAAAACCCCATTTTACATAATTCTTTGAAAAGATTTAGTTATTTAGCTCCTTATTGAAAGTAATCAATAATGAAATTAAAAGATATTTATTAGCTGATCTTCATTGTTTCTCCAAGTTTTTTTTCAATTTTTGTTATTTCATTTAGATACTTCTGATAAATTTCTAAGAGATATAGTCCCCAATCAGTTAATTTTACCCAACCACCTCCACCACGACCTCCTTTACCCGTTATCACTATAGCTTTACCTGTTCTTTTTTCTATTCTTTTTAGTATATTCCACGCGTATTTATAAGAATAATTACACTCTTTTGCTGCGTGAGATAATGAACCTTCTTTATTTTTCTCAATATTTTTTAGCAACTTCGCCCATCCAGAACCCAATATACTTTTATTCTCAAATTCCAACCAAAATTTCATTCCTAGTTTTATTTTAGGTTTTAATTCCTCAAGGTTGGGTTGATTCTCCATACTATTATAAGTTAAGTTTTGTATACTTAATAATTTTATATTTTGGAAAAGAAAAACATTAAAGTCAAGTCTATTTTATCTTTTTAAAAAACTTTTATTGGTAATTTCATTATGTTTTTTTCTAGTACTGACTCTGAAAAAAAGGGAAAAGAAGTAAGATCAAATCTATACTATTTTGCTGAAAATCAAATGTTGGATTGCAATCAATACATTATTAAAGATCCAAATACGAGTGATTTAGCTTTATTTGATGCAGGGAATGGTATATCTCTTAAAGGATTATTCAAAGGAATGGAAAAATTTAATCTTAATCCATCTAATATAACTAAAGTCTTTTTAACTCATGAACATGTAGATCATGTTTTAGGCCTCTATCCCTTAATGAAATTAAGTAAGAGCAATCCTATTGAAATTTTTGCGTATGGTGAAACGGCAGAAATCTTGACTGAAGGAGATGAATCTCGAATATTTCCCGGAAATTTTGGAATGAATCCTAAAATGTTTGGAGTCGAAATTATTCCATTAAAAGTTACAGATTTGATTAATATAAAGGAGATTAAAATTTCTTCTGAATACAAGTTTCAAATCCATTATACGCCCGGTCACTCCTTAGGATCAATTTCTTATTATGATTCTGATAAAAAGATTTTAATCCCCGGAGATTTGGTTTTTACGGGAGGTAGTTTTGGAAGATATGATTTTCCAGGAGGTTCTTTAAATACATTGATTAATTCAATTAAATATGTAAATAACTTGGATGTAGAATATTTACTTCCCGGTCATATGGGGATTAGTGATAAAGGTAACCAACAAATTGCGTTTTCCTATAAAATGATACAATCTATTAGTTTCTTTTAGTAAAAAGACTCTATTTAAGGCATATTGAAAAGATACTAATATTTAAATAACACATCTATCTATTATTTTTATAATCTTCTTTAAATTAAAATAAATAATTAGTGAAAATTTATTATGTCTACACAAAAAAATCGACCAAATGAAATATATTTAAGGACCTACCCCAAAGTTATCTTTTTCTGGCCTTTACTCATCACAAGCTTCATTTTAATGTTCATCCAAGCATTAAGCGGCCCTAGTCCAGTACTAGGATATATCTGGTTTATAGTGTTCTTTGTAAATATATTTGTAACTGCATTTGATTTCTCATCCACTAAATTTTTTGTGCTAGTATTAGCTATTGTTATTGTCCTCTTAATTCTTATTTTCTTAGTTCTACCGAATGTCACATTCCAGATTACGAGTATAGAAATAAATCTAGCTTTGCCATGGGAGTTCTATATGGTGATGACTTTAATTTTAGCTTTTATCCTCGGGATAATTCTTATTAGTACGAGATTCGAATACTATAAAATTGAAATGAATGAAATTTATCATAAAACGGGTATTTTCAGCTCAGCCGAACGATTTCCAGTGAAAAGCTTACGATTCAAAAAAGAAATTCCTGATGTCTTTGAGTTCTTCTTGTTAAGAGCTGGAAAATTTACTATTATGCCTGGACAAGCCGATGAAGTTATGATCCTCCCTACTGTATTGAATGTCAATAAAAAGGAAAAGCAACTTGATTGGTTGCTTTCTCACGTATCGGTTGAACCCGATGAAATAGACCAATAGAAATACAAGAATTTATTCTACTTTTTTTTTAATATTTTATTCTTTTACTAGTAAAACAAATATGGATAAATTTAAGTTTTAAATAGCTTTTTAAAACACACTTATGTCTCACCCACCAATAATTTTATTTGATTTTGATGGAGTTATTATTACTCAGAAGGCACTTGAATATACAGCATTAATCCATTTAAGAAATAAATTTTACAAATGGCGAAACACAGAAGGTTTAAGACTTATTGATTATGCTCGACTTTTTGAAGAATCAGATTCAAAGAATAGATTGGTGGCTTTTAGACGTATAAATAAAGCATATAAACCTTTTATTCCCAGTATCTGGAAGAGAAACTTATTTTTTATAAAATTTAGGCGTATGTATCCCAAATATGAGAAATATGAGGTTTTGAAGCCAAATCTTGAGGAAATTTTAATCCAACTTAAAAAGATGGGAATAAAATTAGGAATCGTTTCAAATACAAGTAAAAAGAGATTAAGTTATTTTAGAAATAAACTAAATTTAGATAGATTTTTTACTGTCTTTGTGTCTCGCGATGATACTCCTTTTAGAAAACCTAATCCATATCCTATTGTTGCAGCACTAATGAAATTTAAGAAAAACCTTAATTATTCAATAAATAAAGATAAGGTATATTATATCGGAGATCTTCCGGCAGATATTGAATGTGCTAAGAATGCAAAAATCAATAGTATTGCTTTACTTTCGGGTCATGGTACAAGAGAAAGTTTGGAAGAATCTAATCCAACATTTTTGCTCCTAGACATTAAGGATATTATAGAAATTGAACAATTCAAAAAATTCTTATTGGACTAAACACTTAATTTAGTTAAATATGTTTAATCTTGAAGAATTTGAAGACAGCTTAATTCTTGAAAAAGTTGATCAACTTAACAGATATTTAAAAAAAAAAAAAACTGATAAAGTTAAAAAATTAGTAGAAGAATTTCAAAATTTATTGGATCATCAAGAATATGTTGTAAAAATTACATATATTTTAAGTATTTTAGCAGAAAATCGTATAGATCTGATTAGTGAAGGATTATTACAGAAAATCAAGGTTTTTCTTCACTCTGAGAATATAAAATTAAGGGTAAACTCATTAATAATTATAGGATTTTCTCTGATTGCTAAACCAGTTTTAATTAAAGAATATTTTTCTATAATTATCGAACTTCTAACAGATCAATGTGAGGACGTATGCGATAATGTTCACTATTTTTTGGTGGAGTTATTTAAGAAAAATCCAAATTTGGTAATGTCTAGCATAGATTTTTTACTTGAAAGTCTTAAGATTGAAAAAAAGGATGTTAATATTATTTCTTTATTAAATTTTCTTGATTACTGTGAGGATTTGGAATTTGATCAATTATATAATTTAAGAATTATCTCAAAATCTTTAATTACCTCATTTGATGATAATAGAAACTCTAAAATTTATAATAAATTAGTAGCGCTATTGAAGAAATTTTTCCCAATGCAAGATGCACACGAAATGGAGTATCAAGATGCTAAAAAGATTATAAAATCATTGGATAGGCATTTTTTAATGAAAAAGCACAATTTTACGGCATTAAGTAAGAATACGGGGGTATCATTAAAAGAATATTTAAAAATTTTTGCCAAATCAAAACAAAAGGATAAAAAAATCTATTTCTATGTAAAAACCAAGGATAATATAATTTATGTCTATGAATTAGAAAAAGTTAAACTAAAAAGATTTTTCGCGGAAGAAGTAAAAATATCTGATGAAAACCTTTACAGTACATTTTATCAAATTATAGATGATAAGTCAGAATTAAAAATTTTTATAAAAACATTAATTTCTCTAAAGCTCATTGATGGTTACTATTCGAATATAGGCTTTTTTTATCCTTATGCATATATAAAATCAAAATTTTTAGAGGATTTACATATCAATGCTTCTATAAATATAAGAAGGTTTAAATTCCTCCCACAACATTTTATTGATAAAATTATTACAGATATTTCAAATTCTACTAATCAAACATTTTTAAAGAGTAAAGACCAAGAAACTTATTTCTCATTAAAAAATATTCAAGATCAGATTAATTCTGAAGCAGCAAAAAGCAGTATAATAGAACTAAAATCATACCGTGAGACATTATTAGAAGAAGATTTTATAAAATTAGTTAAAAATATCCCTAGAGCATATCTTTCAAAATTTCATAAAGGTACACAGTGGTTGACTAATCTGGGTAAACAAAAAATTACCAATGAAGTTCAAAATTCTAGAATTGTAGGTTATTTTGACATATCTAAAATTTCAGATAAATTAAATATAGGAGAACTTTTACTGTTAGATGTTTTTGAACAATTTGTAGATTATCGAAGCGGAATTTGGAATAAAAAAAAAACCATTTTCTACTATTCAAAATTCCTAAAAGAGAAGATCAAAGAAATTAGTATAATTTCTGATGAAAATAAGAAATTACAGCAAATTGAAAAGATCTCAAACGAGCTAGATATTGATAGAAATCATATTTTATCTAAAATAGATGAAAACTTACAATTAATTGGGGAAGAAATAAAACAAAAAGATCAAATAAAAATAGATGAATACCTTGAAAAAACTGGGATGGAAGTTAACATATTTTTAAAATTTATTGATGATTTGGGCATTTCCTACTTTAAAAAAACTGATTTATTAATATTTAATCTGCAAAAAATAGAAGACGCTAAAAATGATATAAGATATATGTTAATTGATAAAGCAAAACATGATGATTATATTTCTTTAGGAACATATGATATTACGTCAACTTTAATAGAAGATCTTATTAATAATTTATTAGCTGATGGAAAAATAAAAGGGATTTTTTATGATAATGACGGAGAAGTTATTTTTTATACTGAACGCGGGATTACTAATCTGTTATTAGAAAATAGTTTTCTTTTTTCTTTTCATGATTTATTTTATGGTAAAGACTTAAATGAATCAGAGATTAACTTGATAAGAGATATTTTTGATGATTTAGTTAAGACAAGAAAGCTAACAGGTATTTTTGATGAAGAGACTCTAAGCTTTTCAAGTAATGAAGTATTGTTTGCTAAAGATTATAATACAGTTTTATTTGAATTTGAAAAAATGGTCAATAATTATATTAAGAAGTTTGAAATTGAATTTCAAAAAGTTAGGAAGATCCTAACAAAGAAGGAAGAAACTATTTATCCACAGGAAATAAGGGTTATTCAAAATATAATTGATAAGATTAATGAAAAATACGTCAGTTGGAGAAGCAGTTTGGAAGCATTCATTCGTAAGACTAACAAGAAATTATTAAGAGATCAAGGTGTAAGTGTAAAGCAATATAAAAATCTTTTTTCAGGAGAAAATAAAGAAGAAGTAAAAGCTTTAGAAGACGACCCTGAAGTTAATGAACTTTTAAATAACTTTAATAGTTGGATAAAAAGAATTAATAAATTAGAATTAAAATATCCAAATATAATATTTTACCAAAAACGGTTAATTAATAATCCAAATGATGAAGAATCTAAAAATAATTTAAACGATTTATTAATAGATTTAGACTTATTCTAAAATTCAGCTTTTTTATTTTTCCAAATTTGAGAGAGTACTTTGTCAACATCTATTTTATCATTTGATATAATCTTATAGGTTTTAGGATTAGTTATTCCATTTAACGTTAAAATTCCTTCTTCTTCAAGGCATTTTAAAGCTCTCCAAATGAAATTTATCTTAGAGCGATTTGAGGATTTAACATTATAACACCTTCTAATTCTCTTAGTATTTACGAGGGTTACATTATTTTCTATTAATTTATTTATCGCTTCAAGTGTATCTTTCAAGTTATCAAGAAAAAAATCCATTTCTAAAAGAGCTCCATCTTATTAAGATATGATTAGATTAAGTCTCCTCATTTAAAATATTAATTTAAAATGTCAAATTCAAAATATTGAGTATTATAAAATTATCTTTTGAAATTTATAAACCTTTCTTACTACAAATACTTTTTTTCAAAAAGATTAATTCTTAAAGATATAAAACCAAATTAATATTAAGTTTAAAGCTTTTTAATGGCGGAATACTCTTTTGCCACAAAATACTAAAGCACAGCCTAATTCATCTGCACGTTTAATTACAGCATCATCTCTAATGGATCCACCAGGGTTAATAATAGCTTTTGCCCCAGCTTCGACTGTAACCTCTAAACCATCAGGGAATGGAAAAAAGGAATCTGTTCCCATAAAAGAATCTTTTAATTCATCTTTATGGCCAAATTCTATCGCTTTTTGAATAGCTAATTTAACTACATGAACTCTACTTTGTTGTCCAGCTCCAATTCCTATGGAATAAATTCCATTATCATAGATTTGAGCAAAACATGCCGAATTCGATTTAGCCCATTTAGCAACTTTATATGCAAAGATTAAAGCCTCCTTTTCAATATTATTCACCTTTTTCTTGCTTACAACGTTCCATTCTTTAATAATAGATTTACTATCATATTGTTGAATAAGGACTCCGCCTAAAACACTTCTAATTTCAAGATTTTTGTAGATATCATTTCTTTTATCAAGGAAATCTTGATATTCAATTATTATCATATTTTTTTTTTGTTTTAATATCTGTAGAGCCTCATTTTCATATGAAGGTGCCATTAATACTTCCACGAATATTTTTTCTTTATTTACAATAAAATCGGCTATATCTTTTGTTAATTCTTTATTAACACCCCAGATTCCTCCAAATGCTGACAATGGATCTGTGCTGAATGCTTTTTTTACCGATGATAATTGATCCTTTTTATCAATTGCTACACCATTAGGACTTGTATGTTTTAAAATTGCCGTTGTGTAATGTTCTGTTCCAAAATCCAGAAGAATTTGCATACAGGAATCGATATCTAGATAATTATTAAAAGAGATTTCCTTTCCACTAATTTGTTTTAAGTTATGAAGACCATGTTTTGCAAAAGAATCTTTGTAAAATGCTGCTGTCTGATCCCAATTTTCTCCATATCTACAATCTTGTACCTTTTCATATACTTTTATAATTGTCTTGGGTAACAAAGCTTTTGGATTGTAATATTTTTGGAGATAATTGGCAATCGCAGCATTATAATCTGCCATAATTGAAAAGACCTCTTGAGCGAGGAGAAACCGAGTGTTTTCAGTGATAGCTCCTTTATTTTTTCTTAGCTCTTCAATAATTTCTCCATAATAATCAGGGCTTGGAACCACGATAACATCTGGAAAATTTTTTGCTGCAGCACGAATCATCGTCGGTCCTCCGATATCAATCATCTCCAATGCATCATCAAGAGCTATGCCTGGTTTTTCAATTGCTTCTTTGAATTGATATAAATTGCACACAACCATATCAATTGGTTTAATATCATATTTATTCGCGTCATCAATATCTTTCTGCAAACCTCTACGATATAAAATACCACCTTCGATTTTTGGATGTAAAGTTTTAATTCTGCCATCAAACATTTCTGGTGAATCAGTAAACTCAGAAATTTTTGTATATTTAATATCATTTTTCTCTAAGAGGGCTCCAGTTGTTTCTGTAGAGAGAATTTCAACTTTGAATTCGTTTTTTAATACCTTAGCTAACCCAATAATCCCACTTTTATCAAAAACACTAATAAGAACTCTTTTTATAGCTTTCATAAAAATCTAGTTTGAATTAATTTACTTAAATAATAAAAATAATTGTTACAAAGAAAAGTTTTTTGTGGTTAATACTTAATTAATAGAGCTTTAATAAGTGAAATTAGGGTTAAGATTGTAGAATTTAAAAAGATCTACTATTTTTAAATATCGTCACAAATGTATAACAACAATTTAAAATTTTCCAATAAGATCGTGTGGTGATGTTTCACGCTGCCCAACAATTGAGACAATTCCAAGGGATGCTTTTTTCATCTCTTCAATAGATCCCGCACCAGCATAAATCATTCCATTAGTTAACCCTTCTTTTAGGGTTGCTAAAACTCTAGTTACATCCCCCACATAGGGCACATAATCGCTAACACCTTCAGTTAACATTTTTGAGTCTTCTATATAACGATCTGCGATATATCCTGACACTCTCGCATCTTTACTTCCCATTCCACGATAAACCTTTACCTTTCTTCCAGAAATGGTATCTATAAAACCAGGAGATTCATCAGTACCAGCAAGAAAATGCCCTGACATTATCATATCTGCACCAACAGAAAATGCTTTTGGTAAATCACCTGGTTTAGTGAAACCCCCATCTGCAATTAAAGATAGTTCCTGATTATAATCTTGTATAGCATCAGCTACTTGTGCAGTAGCATATAATGTTGGAGCACCTACACCTGTTTGTATTGAAGTTGTACAAATTGACCCAGAGCCCATTCCCACCTTTAATCCAATAAACCGTTCCTCTACAAAATCGCATTTTGAGATCAAATATTCAGCAGCTTGATAAGTCCCAATATTCCCTAAAACAAAATCAGATTCCAAAAGTCTCATTAACTTCATTGTACCATTAATATCATCCCTTTTATAAAAATCAGCTACATCTATAAAGAAAATATCTACATATTTATCAATTTCTTTCAAAAGAGCTTGAGCTTGAGAAGTTTCTGGAAATCTAGGGGACAAAGCTATAGCACATAATAAATGTCCTTCATCATCTTTAGAAGCAAATGGAAATTCAGGGGCTAAATCTTTCTTTGTGATTAATCCTTTCAAAAGTCCGTCTTCACCTATAATTGGTAATTTTTCTTTACGTGATTCATATAAAATTTTCAGTGCTTCTTCTCTCGAAGCTCCAGGTTTGATTGAGATTACTTGTTTGGTCATATAATCTTTAATTGTCCCGTTTTGAAGGTCTTTTTCAAAGAAAGGAATATCACGCTTAGTGAAAATGCCACATACTTTATTTGCTTCATTAACTACGACAATTCCACTAATATTATAATTTTCCATCATAAATTTTGCTTTAGAGACTTTTGCATTAGGGTTAATTGTTGCTACATCGTCAATTACAAAAGATCTAGCTCGCTTAACAATTCTTACCATTTCTAATTGCCTTTCATAAGAACAATTGCGATGTAAAACTCCAAGACCACCTCTTAAAGCCATACTAATTGCCATACTTTCTTCCGTGACGGTATCCATAGCTGATGATAATATAGGAAGTTCCAAATGATATTTTCCTAAGTTTGAAGATATATCAACTTCATTAGGTGAGAAATTCGTGAATCCTGGTAGTATTAATATATCGTCGAAAGTAGCTATAAGATCATTTGAATGTATTTTTTCACGATAATAATTTGACATATTGGTTAGCCTCGTTGAAGATCTTATTACATTCTTATTATAACGTAAAAATATAATTATAATATTAAAGATATTCGTATTATGACAAACTTATAAATTTTTGGTATTGCCTATTTAATTAGTAGTTCTAAACTATGTATGAGTTGGAAAATTTTAAAAAAATAGAAAAAAATATAAATTTAGACGGGAATATCCCGTTTATTGAAGATTACTAATGACCCCAAGGCTAATATAATAGTATAACTGGAAAGAAACACGATTTTTATAGGTATTGCATCCCAATTACTATTAACAAGGAGATTTGACATGTCAGAGTAGTAGAAAATACTAATATATTTAATGCTTTCCATACTCTCGCCAAAACTCTGCCAGAATTGACCAATTGCATAGAAAAAGATAATTGTACCAAAACTTAAAACAAGAGATTTCTTAGTATCCATGAATGTCGAGAAGAAAAACCCAGTAGTAACAATGCCTAAATTTAATAAAATCATTACAAGAAAAGCTGTCAAAAATTCTGTCCATGGAACTTCATTAGCAGCAACATTTGGCATGATAAAAATACCTAGAATTACTGCCAACATTACTCCTAATAGGATTATAATAGCTCCCATAATATGATATAAATATTTCCCAAGCGAAAATTCCCATCGTTTAATAGGTTTAGACAAGATTAGATCGATTGTTTTATTATCAATCTCTCTTGGAATGTCTTGCGAAGCCTTTAGTATAAAATAAATTCCAAAAAAGAATAAAGACATCGAAAAGAGATAAATGTTCATTAAACCTCCAATAGTGCTTAATGAATAAAATTCACCTATCATCTGCCTTATTGCTTCTGGATAAGATTCTAGCAAAGATTCGAAGTCTGCAAAAAATACAGGATCAAAAATTGAAACGAACCACATGTAAAATAGTCCCATTAATGCTGTATAGAGAATAATACCTTTCTTGCTTGACGTAATTTCTTTCTGCATAATTTTAATCACTTTCATACAGCATCACCTCCTTCTGTAGTACTATCTTTGTAATATTGCATAAAAATATTCTCTAAAGTGGAATGTGTAATTGAAATATCTCTTATAGGAGCCCCATCCCAGTCTTTCTCACTAATTTCATGTAAAACTTTTCGAGTCTGTTCTGGGGGGACAAGAAATTGAAGCTCGACATGGTAGGATTGTTTCACAATAGCTTCTGGAACCTCAGATGCTAAAAAGTTAGTAAATACTTCTACACCTTTCGGTGTTTCAAAGATTAATTCAATATTTTTCAAATTCTTCGCTTTAAGATCCCTTACATCTGAAATCTCCACAATTTTTCCTTTTTTAATGATTGCCACTCTATCACAGAATTTTTCTATTTCTGGAAGGACATGAGAACATACAAAGACAGTACAATTTGATTCTTTTTGACGCTCAGATATAATTCGATAAAACTCACTCTGATTTAATGGATCAAGTCCTGAAGTTGGTTCATCCATGATTAATAAATCGAACTTGCCCATTAATGCTACTAAAATTCCTGTTTTCTGCTTATTGCCCTTGCTAAGAATGCCCATTTTTCGCTCCATTTCGATTTTAAGGCGGTCAGCCACCTCATCTACAAAACTCCAATCAATTTCGATTTTGTAAAGCTTCGCAAAATATCTAATTAATTGAGTAGCACTCATCTCCTTGTAGATTCCAAGCTCCCCAGGTAAATATCCAATTCGATTTCGTATTTCTACATCCTTTATGGGATTAATTTTCTGTCCAAGAATAGTTATATCACCTGCATCAACATTTAAAAATCCAAGTAAACATCGAATCGTCGTAGTTTTTCCCGCTCCATTTGGTCCAAGAAAACCAAATCGAGAACCTTCTGGGACTGCAAAAGAAATACCATCAACAGCTTTAACTTTTCCCTTGTTATAATATTTTATGAGATTTTTTATTTCTATTGCGTTCATACTTATCAACCGTTAGAGTTTTTTATTTTTCATGAATAATAAAAAACCTAATAAAATAATATGAAACTGTATATAAAAAGGTTCTTCATTCTTCATGAAAGATGAAAAATTATAAATAGTTGTTCGCACATTAATAATATTAAGAAATGATAGATAAGAACCTTTTACCTGGAAATCATAAATTCCAAGGAAAGATTAAAGAATATGAGCAAATTCTAATTGAATTTGTATTAGATTCTGGAAGATCGAAGAGTGTTGATCCAAATCTTCAATTAATTCTTGGTTATATTGGAATACACAAAAAATTAACTCAAAAACAGTTAAAAGATTTAACAAAGCTTTCTGCAGGCACAATCTCAAAAAAGTTGAGAGATATATTAGCTCTTGGTGTTATAAGAAAGGAAAAAGTTTCAAAAACAAATAAATATCTATATTTAAATGCGCCCGAAAAGTACGGAGATACAGCAGAAGCAACACTAGAGGAATTCATAGAAATTAATAAATTTCTTAAAAAAAAGATTATTGAGATCGAGAAACATAGAGATAAAAAAGGAGCTAAATTTCTTTCTGAACGAATAAAAAGCTTAATAAAAACTTTTGAAACAGTTCAAAATATCTGGTCTGATATAGAATTCATATTTAAACAAAAAAAGGAAGAAAATTTACAATGAATATAGAAGAGAAATTTGATCTTGAAATTATAAAGATAGAGAATGAGATAATTGAAACATTATTAAAATATACTATTTTTTCTGTTCGGGGTGAAATAACTTCAAAAATACTTTTCTATTTTATAACTCGAAAATATTTAACTCAATCTGAACTCCAAGATTTAACAGGGATTTCTGCTGGAAAAATTTCTCAAGAGCTTAATGATTTTCTGGAGCTTAATTTAATAAAGATTTCTAAAAAATCAAAACCTTGGCTTTACTCCATGGAATCAGTTGTGGCAGAAACCTTTAGTAGAGCAATTGGTCTCTTAAAAACAAATATCAAATGGGAAACAAAATTCCTCGAAATGAAAAAAGATTTAGAAGTGAATAGAGCAGAGCTTACAAAATTAAATGGGTATGATGAAATAAAGGATTTTATTGATGTAAATTTAATGAGATTTTCTGGCTATAAGGTTGTAATTAAACTTTGGGAAGATCTTAAAAAAAAATATGAAAATGAACCCTATTTGGAGGATTAGAGATTTTTCTCTTTTTAGATGATTTCGAAAAAGTTAATTAAAAACTTCCAAGCAGTAAAATAAACATAAGATAGGGACACTTGGTGATGATTATAGAAATTATATAAAGCGTACTAAAAAGATAATTCCATTTATTTATTGAACCTTAAGCCAAAATACTTATTTTTTTTATGAATATTAATTTTTAAATTTCAAATTTCATGAAAACTTTTAAATATTTGTTTACCCTAATTTAATTAAAAAATGACAGTCGAAGAAGATTCTGAAACTAATGGTCATCTTTTCAGTGATAAACTACGAAAATATGAAGATAAACTTGTGGAATTACTCTTGGATATTGCTAAAAGTAAACATGTTAATCCCAAGATCTCAACAATTTCCTCTTATTTATTAATTCATGAAAAATTAACTCAGAAAGAATTAAAAGAGTTAACTGGGTTTTCGATAGGATCAATTTCTACCTTTTTATCAGTTATGACGGGTACAGGAGTTTTTCAAAAAGAACGTATCCCTCATACTCATACATTTACATATTCATTTACTGGAAAACTTGAAGATCTTACGATTAAAGGGATTGAAATCGCATTGAGTTCTTTTGATCCTTTAGGAACTTATTTGAAAAATAAAAAAGAAGAATTAATAAAACTAATAGAACAATCTAAAAAGGGAGCACAACATCTTTTAAAAAGAATTGATGAATTGCTTGAAACTTTTAAAATTTATAAAATTTTATTCCCATTGATAATAAATAATTCAAGCAATGAAACATTAAAAAAGATAACTTCAAAATCTTTCAAATTGGCGAAAAGGGAAGAACATGTGAAAAAGATTTCTTTTGACCCAGAAGTTTATTTAGTTGAGGAAGATATGTTAAATCAACTCGTAGTATCTCCAATGTTTTCAAGTCGAGATCCTATGTTTGTTAGGATTCTTGGATATTTTATTACAAGAAAATATCTTACTCAAAAAACTATACAAAAGATCACAGGTTTATCTGTAGGGAAGATTTCTGAAGAAGTCAATTTACTCTTAGAAAATGGATTAGTAGAAAAATCAGAGATTTCACCTAATGGCAAAATTACATATGGTGCTGAATCCGCAGGAATGATCCTATTAAAATTCTCTAGATCAGTGATTAATAGATTTGCAAAATGGAATGATATGTTAAAAAAAATGAGAGTAGAATTAGAAGATAATAAAAATGATTTGGAAACATTAAATGGCTATACCCAGATTTACAAAATAAATAAGTTCCTTATAGACTCAATATCTAATTATAAGATTTTCATTGATACTTTGGATAAAGTTCTTGAAGGTTGAAATAGACGTTTTTAATTCTATCCTCAAACAATCACATTCTTGTTAAGTTTTTTCTTGGCAGGTTTTGGATTCTTGGGTCATTAATAAAAGAATCTAATGTCTTTATAAACATATCTCGATCTTGTTTTATATTTGAAGATTCTATTGTACAATAATTAGATACATGGTCGTTAAAGACTTGAGAAATAACATTTTCACCTAGATTAGCTATGATATCCCTTTCCTCTTTTATATTCTCTAAAGGGCTCAACAATTCAAATACTCCAGAGTTCCATTCATCCCATAGAGGAGTTCCAGGCAAAATATTTAAAGTTCGGAAGCGAAAAATGGTTGGGTTAATTTCAGTTAACACTCTAGCAGTTTCTTTCACATGTTCTTCCGAATATTTATGGCTACCTAACCCTAGAATGATGTATAATGATAATTTAATTCCAGCTTTTAAAATTTTCTTTCCTGCTTTAATCATAGATTCAGCATTAGTTCCTTTTTTCATAATTCTTAATATTGTATTTGAACCACTTTCTAGGCCCATATAGACAATATCTAATCCTGCGTTAGCTAATGTTTTTAATTCTTCATCAGATTTTTTTAAAATATCTAATGATTTAGCGTAACAACTTACTCGAGGAACATTTCTTAGCTTAACTCTTACATATTTAATGATTTCGGCTAAATATTTGGTTGGTGCCGAAGTAGGATTCCCTCCCGCTAAAAAAACTGGAAATCCATGATAATTCGATTGAGCATATTTATCAATATCTTTTTTAACATCTTCTAAGGATCTTATAGCATAATCTTGAGTAACACCATAAACGCCTTTATATGTGCCACAAAAACGACATTTGTTCCACGAACAGCCACCAGTTACAGGTATTAAAACTGAATAAGCTTCTACTGGAGGTCTAATGACAATTTCTGAAGGAGGGATTTTAGTTGTCATAAACACTTTTTACTAGCTATCTTTAAAAATTGCAATATCACATTTACTATTTTATTAAATCAAAATAGATTTTTAGATATTATTATTATATTTTACAAGAAGTTAATCAATGAAAAAGGAGAGTAATTTTGAATAATATATTCAATTGGGATTTTAAATATCCTTCCAAACGAATGCCTATTTTAGCAAATAATATAGTGGCAACTTCTCAGCCTTTAGCTTCACAAGCAGGACTTCAAATGATTCTGAAAGGAGGAAATGCAATAGATGCGGCTATTGCTTCAGCAATCGCATTAACTGTCGTAGAACCCATTTCTAATGGGATAGGTAGTGATGCTTTTACAGTTTTGTGGGATGGTAGGAATGTTATTGGCCTAAATGCATCTGGTAGATCACCATCAGCATGGACACTAGAACACTTTTCACACTATAATTCAATACCTATAAACGGATGGGATTCTGTAACCATACCAGGAGCAGTTTCAGCATGGGTTGAGCTTTCGAAGAAATATGGACAACTAGAATTTAAAGAATTATTTCAACCTGCTATTAAATATGCAGAAAATGGATTTTTAGTTTCACCAATTGTGGCAGAAATATGGCCTTTTCTCTCAAAAAGGTTTAAACGACAAATATTCCCTGATTTTCATAAATCTTTCATGCCAAATGGAATAGCTCCAAAACCTGGTGAACTTTTTAAATTTCCCGCCCAAGGAAAAACATTAAGACTTATTGCAGAAACGGAGGGAGAAGCTTTTTACAGTGGAGTTTTAGCTAAAAAGATAGTAGAATATGCTAAAAATACAGGAGGTTTAATTACACTTGATGATCTAGAAAATCATAAAGCAACGTGGGAAGAAACTCTTACAATAAAATATAATGGAGTTACTCTTCATGAAATACCTCCTAATGGACAGGGATTAGCAGCTTTAATTATGTTAGGAATTTTAAAAAATATTGATTTAAGCTCGTATGAATCAGATTCGCTAGAATGCTTACATTTACAAATCGAAGCGATGAAATTAGCATTTGCTGATGCTTATAGATATATATCTGATCCCACAACTTTAGAGTTTGATCCTTCTTTTCTATTAAGACCAAGCTATTTAATTGAAAGAGCTAATTTGATTGATTTTAATACAGCTAAACAATATGATGCAGGTATGCCAAAATTTGGTGATACTGTATATTTAACAGCTGCTGATGCTGATGGAATGATGGTTTCATATATACAATCAAATTATGAGAATTTTGGGTCTGGAATTGTTATTCCCGGAACTGGAATAAGTCTTCAAAATCGAGCGAGAGGTTTTAATTTAATCGAAGGTCACCCAAATCAAATAGGTCCGAATAAGAGACCTTTTCATACAATAATCCCGGCATTTGTAACAAAAAATCGAGAGCCCTTAATGTCATTTGGCGTTATGGGCGGGTCAATGCAACCACAGGGGCATGCTCAAATGATGATTAGGATATTTCAATACGGTCAAAATCCACAAACGGCAATAGATGCCCCCCGTTGGAGAGTAATGGATGATCTTAAAGTAATCCTTGAAACGGGATTTGAAAATAATATCTATAAAGATCTATCAAGACTAGGACATCAAGTATCTAAAGAGCGCTTCTATAAATTTGGAGGAGCCCAAATAATATATAAATTTGAAAATGGTTATCTGGGAGCATCAGACTGGCGTAAAGATGGGCAAGCAGTCGGATCTTAAATATATTTTATTAAATTAAAAAGTATTAACATTTTCCACTTTTGAAACTCTTATTAATAATATAGAGTATCGACATTTCAAGCAAATTATTTAAGGTTCACATAATTTTCTCAATTAAATCTATTGAATAAATAATTTTATTTGGTAAATCATAATAAAATTGAATTGAATTTAAAATAATTAAAGAGAATATGAATCTATGGGTTATGATCGAAAAGATATAGTATTTAGTTTTAAAATAGTAATATGTGGCGCCAGTTCAGTGGGCAAGACATGTTTATTTAACAGATATTGTTTTAATTCATTTAATTTTGACACATCCCCGACTATTGGGATAAATTTTCATTCTGTATATTTAGAGATTAATACTGAAAAAGAATCTGAAATATTGAAAGAGAATTATATAGTTAATTCCATTTTTGATTTTGGAGGACAAGAAAGATTTGTCCCATTGATTCCTAAATTTATAGAAGGCGCTAATGGAGCTTTATTAGTATTCGATTTAGTTAACTACCCCTCCTTTCATCAGTTAGATTTCTGGTATGATAAATTAATTGAGAATGCTGTCGATTCAAAGATTCCTATTCTTTTAGTTGGAAGTAAAAGCGATCTAATAGATAATACTCCCGATTCTGAAATTATTGCTGAGGAATTAATTTATAACTACGTAAAAGAGAGAAAATTAGAAGGATTTTATAAAACATCTGCCTTAAAGAATCATAATGTTTTAGAGGTTTTTAAAGAGTTAAATAATTTGATGTTAAAAAGACAACATAAACCATATATTGTTGTGTAAAAGCGGAAGAAATTTTTTAGTAATCTCTTTGAATCACAAAATCTGAAAATTCGTTAAAGAATTTTTTTTGTTCTTTGTTTAAATCGGGATAAATATCTTTTAAAGTATTTTTAGATTGCTCTACTAGATTTTTAGCTAAGTGCTCCGCGATTATTAAAGCATTGGTTTTAGTAATTATATCTTTAACTTCTTCAATATCATTCTTAGTTAATTTATCTTTATGATATATTTCATTCATTCTTTTAGATTGGTCTTCATCCGTATTGCTAATAGCTAAAATATATAATATTTTTTTCATTTTTCCTTTAATATCTTTTTCTAAATCAAGAATGTCATCACGAATAGAATGAGCTTGTCCTATACTTAACATAGCATCACTTAAAGGTTTAATTTGATAATGAAGATTTCCTTTAGCTAAAATAGCTCCAATTTTTGTAGATTTCTCGAATATTCTTGCTCTTTGGTATTCCGCAATATTTAAATATTGTTCTAATGTCATAGTAATATTATTATAACTCATGTACTCTTCTATTAATTGTCCTTTCAATAAATAGTCCATTGCGTTTGTATACTCATTAATTGCTAATAGTTTTAATTGTTCTGGAAATTTAGAAGATTTTAATATATCCAAACCTAAGAGATATCCTTGCGTTCCACCCAAAATTGACATATCTCTTCCATACAATCCACCTATTTCATCTTTTTTTGGGAGATCAATATCTTTATAAACCTGTTCTAATTCATTCTTTAATTGTATATGGAAAGTAGGTTTACCCCTTCTCATCATATCGTTATCTAAAAGATCATCATGAATTAAGTGTCCATTATGTAATAATTCAACTGCTATGGATACTTCGCGAATTTGATTCATTTGATCTTCTAAATACAGGGGATTTACAATTCCAGCAAAAGCAGCTGTTAACAGAATTGGATGAATTCTCTTTGCTTTCTCATTTAAAATGAATTTCTCTAATTGAGTTATAAAATCCTGAAGAAGTATGTCTTTTTCTATTTTGTATAATTGATTAAAATATTTCTTCAATTCATTGTTAACAAAGGTTATTTCTGTTTTAAAGAAATCTTCGATCATAACTAATTCACAAAAAGTTCATTATTAATATAAAACATATAATAATGTAATTTAATTATATCTAATTCAATTAAATTTTAAACTAAAGACGATGAAGTTAGCAGTTTTATCAGATAGTCATGATCATATGAATAATATATTGAAAGCAGTATCTATAATAAATCAAAGAAATGTGGATGCACTTATTCATTGTGGAGATTATGTGGCTCCATTCGTAAAGAGATGGTTTGATAAGTTAAATAATTCGATAAAAAAGAATTTTTATGGTGTTTTTGGGAATAATGATGGAGAGAAATTATTTTTAAAACAAAATTTGGGACAAATATGTGAATTTGCTGAAAATGGCAATGAAATGATTTTAGAATTAGGAGGAAAAAGAATCTTTGTATCCCATATGCCAAAACAAAAAACGATCGAAGCTTTGGCAAATTCAGGACATTTTGACATAATTTTATCTGGTCATACACATTCTTTATCAAATAAAAAACTAGAAAATGGTATTTTAATTGTTAACCCTGGGGAACTATGTGGTTATTTAACAGGAAAAGCGACTTTTGCAATTATAGATACTGATAAAATGGAATCTGAAATTATTGAATTATAGAATTCATTTTTTTTTTTTTTAGAGACATTAAATTTATCAATAAAAAATTTGATTCACAGTTCATTATTGAAGTAATAAGTAATGCTAGCGATCATGTAGATTTTTTTACAGACTCATCTTGGATTGTTATCTGGAATAATAATGAATATGAAATATTTAAATTAAGTAAGTTAGGAGATATTAAATGGATACAAAGAAGTAAGAAAACTTATTTTCGCTAAATAGTATTAAATAAAGATATATATTTCTATAATCTCAAACTTTTCCTCTATACTTTTATTTTATCTAATTTTTTTAATATTATGTCATTACCTTTAGAAGGGAAAATTGTATTAGATCTAACGAGAATGCTACCTGGACCATATTGTTCCATGATACTTGCTGATCTTGGTGCTAATGTCATTAAAATAGAAGATCCTTATTACTTCTATGGACACCCACCTCCATTCTTTCAAAAAGGAAGATATCGTGAAAGTGCTTTTAATTTTATTCTTAATAGAAATAAACAATCTATTACACTTAACCTTAAAAAGGAAAAAGCAAGAGAGATTTTTTATGAATTAGTTAAAAAATCTGACGTTGTTCTTGATACTTTTCGACCTAAGGTAACATCTAAACTGAAAATTGATTATGATACATTAGCTTCAATTAATCCATCTATAATTTGTTGTTCCTTGACAGGATATGGCCAATATGGACCCTATGAGCAAATAGCAGGTCATGATCTCAATTATATAGGAATATGTGGAATATTGGATTTAAATAAAGAACGAGCAGTATATGATGATATAAATAAGGTTAGAAAACCGTTGAATCCAGGTGTTCAAGTTGCTGATATTGGGGGAGGATTAGTATCAGCAATAGGGATTCTAGGCGCAATAATTGAAAGAGAGAAGAATCCTGATAGAAAGGGACAATTTATTGATATATCTATGACAGATTGTGTGTTTTCTTTTATGCCTCTTGTAGCTGCATATCATTTTTCTAAGAATTTAAATGATGGCGTCGAAACCCAAAATCCCCTACATGGTGATTTTCCTTTTTACAATGTTTATAAAACAAAAGATAATAAATTTTTATCTATTGGTATTGTTGAAGTTAAATTCTGGCGAGAATTCTGTGTAGGTCTTGAACGTGAGGATTTAAAACCAAAACAATTTGTTAAAGGAAAGGAAAGAGAAGATCTGTTTAAAGAGTTACAAAAAGAATTTTTAAAAAAAACTCAAAGAGAATGGATGGATATTTTTAAAACCTTAGATGCATGTGTTATGCCAGTAAATTCATTTGCGGAGGCTTGTAATGACCCTCAGATTAAGGCACGTAATATGGTCTTAGAATTGGAACATCCCAAGTTTGGAAATGTCCAAAATGTGGCTTCGCCTATAAATTATTCACGAACTCCTTTAAAAATCAAAAACATTGCTCCAAAAATTGGACAAAATACAAAAGAGATACTTAAAAACCTAGGCTATTTAGACAATGACATCAGAGACTTCAAAAAAAAGGGAATTATTTAAGTTTTTATCATAATATGTGGAATTCGATAAGTAATATCATAGATGTAATTAAAAGAGAAAAAATGGTAAATACTATTAATATAATAAACATGGGCCAATCTTTTAACTGTCCATAAAACCCTGCTGCGTTTATCGTAGAATAGATTACCATTCCAATAGCTATAAAGAATATAGCCATACCCCAAGGTTGATTCATTATAAATCCAATTCCTCCGATTATTAGCGTAACAGCTGTAAGAAATTCAGCAACTAAGTGAAAAAATATTTGAGTTGGTTTGGTTTTAAGGTCTGGTACTTCTCTTTTTATTAATAAAAGAAACCACATACCGAGCATTGTGATTCCTATTATAATTGTATATAATGAAGCAATTAATTCAAGAACTATATTAATCACCTTCAACGATTTAATTGAATCAAAATTATTAATTATTATATTTACTTAAAGTTTCTGTAAATATTATAGCTTAAATTATTGTCCAGTAATGAATATTTTATTAATCTTTTGAATTTAAGAACTTGAATACAACTTTGACAGCATGAGATTCAGATTTATTAGCTAATGTATCAAATGCATCCTTGTAAGCATTAAGTGGAAATTTATGAGTAACTAGCATCTGAGGATCTATTAATTCTTCTGATAAAAAATTTAAATAATGCTGAAATGCATGCAACGATTTATCACGGAATATTTCTATCCCAAATGCATTTGAACCAATAACTTCGAGTTCTTTAAAATAATGAAGCGTATTTTCAAACCTTTTTGGAGGACTTGCACCTAAAAACACTAATTTACCTTGAGTGCAAAGTATTCTCTCTCCAATTTCAAAAGTCTCTGCTGAAGCGATAGTATCAACTATACCATTCACGCCATCTAATGTCCATTTAAGACCCCTTTTAGGTGTATATAATTCAACATTGTTATATGCAGCTATTTCTTCAATTAATAAATCACCTGAGCTTAAAAAAACATGTTCAGCTCCTAATTTTATAGCTAAATCTCTCTGAAATTGATATCGTCCAATCCCTATTATATGTTTTACTCTAAAAATGTTCTTTAAAGAAAGTATTGTAAGCAAACCTATAATACCTAAACCATAAACAAGAATTTGAGAGTTAGGGTTAGGATTTAGCAATAATAGGGAATGAAAAGAAACAGAAAAAGGATCTGCTAAAACTGCTTGTTCAAATGATAGTTTTTCTGGTATCAAAAAACATTGAGATTCATGAACTGATAAGTATGGACTAAACCCTCCATATCCACTTGTAACACCTAAATGCATTCCTACCGGAAGATTTCCCTTCTGGAAATTTTGACAATGTTTAAAATCACCTAAAGAACATCTTGAGCATATGGGTACGATTCCTCGAGGAATGCATGAAAACCACGGATTGATTACCACGCGATCTCCCTTTTTAAATTTTTTAACTTTAAGCCCAACACTTTCTATAATACCGACAGGTTCATGTCCCATTATCTGAGGAAAAGAAATAAAAGAACGTATAGGATTATCAAGTGACCCCTTAAGTTTTAATTCAGTCATGTCACTACCACAAATTCCACAAAAAACGGTTTTAACAATAACCCAGTCTTCTGCAATTAACTTTGGATATGGAATATTTTTTAGAGATACTGGTCCTCCCGATTTCCAAAACCCTTTAGGATTTATTTTTCCTCTGATAAATGACTTTAATAACTTGAATTTTTTTAATTCGAATATTAATGCAGGGATGAAACCATTTTCCTTTTTTGAATTCATATGAATTTATACTCCGATTTTTAATCAAAATAAAATTTAACTTTAATAGATTTAAATTTCTCTTGATTTCTTGCAGTTACAAACGCTTTTTTATAATCTTTTAAGAGAAATTTATGTGAAATTATTGGTGTTGGATCAATTCTTCCCTCTTCTAATAATCGAAAATAATGATAATATGCATGCTCTCGAGTACCCTCAAAATTTTCTATTGCAAAGGCATTACTACCAATAATATTTATCTCTTTAAAATACCATGGGGTCCATTCAAACCTCTTAGGAACATGGACTCCTGTTAATACAGTTACTCCGGATCTCTCCTTATTATTCTTAAAATCTACTAATCTTGATTTTACGATACGTAAACCCGTTTCTAATGTTTCTGCAGATGCAACAGTATCAAATAAAAAATCAATTCCTTCTAATAACCAAGGTTTATTTTTTTTTAAATAATAAATATCACAATTTAAGTAGTCTCCAACACTTTCGATGACTCTGCTTGGAGGAGATGACTTGATTACAAGATCTGCACCAAATTTCTTTGCCATTTCTATTTGATGTGGAAATCTAGCAATAGCAATTACAGTTATATCTTCATAAATACTCTTTAAGAATTGAATTGTTAGTAGCCCAAGATTTCCACACCCATAAACCCCACAAATCGATCCTTCTCTAAGATCAACTTTTAATATAGAATGAAGCACCACTGAAAAAGGATCTGATAGAACAGCTTGCTCCCATGACACTGAATCAGGAATTTTTATTGCCATAGTTTCGTGCGCCGGGAAAAATTCTGCAAAGCCTCCTGTAGCATCACTACTAGTACCTGAATGAATTCCAGGGGTGAGAATACCTTTTGTAAAATTTCTACAAAGATATTTGTTTCCATCTTCACACGCACTACAAATCGGTTTAATTTCTCGCGGTTCGCAACTTATCCATGGATTTAAAGCAACTCTATCACCTGGTTTTAAATTTGATGATTTTCCGACTTTATCGACAATCCCAACAGCTTCATGTCCTAAAGTTTGAGGCCATGAAAGTAAAGCAGTTATTGGATTATCAATGTTTCCATCAAGAAAGATTTGTTTCTGATCAGAACCGCATATCCCACAATATTTCGTCTTCACAATCAACCAGTTGTTACTTTTAAGCTTTGGAAAAGAAACTTCTTTCAACCGTACTGCTCCAAGTTTAGAAAGATATCCTTTTAGATAAACTGTTCCCAATATTTTAGATAATGTTAATCTGTAAAGTTTGTAATTAAATACGAGTGCTTTCATAATCCGTATTCACTAAATAAGTATAAACAATTAAACTTTTAATAATTAAAGATGTTTACTTAATAATAAATATGATTTCCTTAAAAAGTGTTAATTAATTAAAACTAAATCTAACAATTGAGATAATTTTATTCAAGAGAACTATTATAATATTTTAAAGATTTTATAATTCATTTTTATAATTACATTTATAATAATATTTATTGAAAAACCTTAGAGCTATGAATATTGATATCGCATTATATGAAATGATTAAAGATTCTGGAATAAATTTAATTTTATCATTACCTTGTATTTTACTAAAGGGACTTTTAGAAGAAATTGATGAAAGACACGAGATTCAAAATATTCCAATAACTCGTGAAGAAGAAGGAATAGGAATTGCTGCAGGTGCCTACTTGGGTGGAATAACTCCAGCATTGTTAATACAGAATTCAGGTTTAGGCAATTCAGTAAATGCTATAAAATCATTACTACAATTATATAAAATTCCAGTTGTTTTTATAATGAGTCATAGAGGTGCCGAGGGAGAAAAAATAATCGCACAAATTCCAATGGGTAAGCTTACTCCAAGTCTTTTAGATATATTAAATATTAAAAAATTCATTATTGATTCATTAGACAAAATAAAAGAAATCAAAA
>Ga0307444_1000020_pt1 | contig 75422 bp, 70 predicted proteins | sample SalMarSW160340MG_FD_202145 | JGI IMG/M metagenome (GOLD analysis project Ga0307444, IMG submission 202145) | Salt marsh sediment microbial communities from the Plum Island Ecosystem LTER, Massachusetts, United States - SW1603-40 | ecosystem: Environmental > Aquatic > Marine > Intertidal zone >...
AATGATTGATCAGCTTGAAAAATTTGGAATCAGTAAAGTTGAAAAGGGAATCATTGTGGGTCCTGAGGCAACTGTATTAAACGAAGCATTAGTAAATAGATTGAATGCTTATGCTTTATTTACTCCCGTGTTAGAAATCCCTACTCCAGAGGGTGCTGCGAGTATATTAGAAGTTTTAAGCAGAATTTATGACTTAAAGATTGATACTTCATCTCTAATAGAGCAGGGAAAAGAAATAAAAGCTAGGATGTTAGAGCTAGCACAAAAAGCTCAAGAGTATCAAAAACAACAACAATTACCTGGATCTGGAAAAGAGTACACCGGATATTTCCAATAACAAAAATCGTTTTCAAATTCATTTTAAATATTCAATCTTATTTTTTATTAAATGTTCTCTTATTTTAAGTAAAACATAAGAAATCTATGTATCTCCGAAGTTGACTTTTGATAAATTATAAAAATTACGTTTATAATTCACCTTTATTTAGATAGCTTGAAGGAAAATAAGGATTAAATTAAAATTAATTTTTGAGGTAATTTACTATTAAAGAAAAATTTATACCTGTTCAGATTGATCAGGAGTTGTGTTTAAGATGTGAACGTTGTTTACGAGCTTGTAAAGCTAAAGCAATATACTTTGAGCATGGAATAAGAAAAGTCGATTATATTAAATGTAAAGCATGTTTAAACTGTGTTCAAGTATGTCCAAGAAACGCAATAGAAGTAACTTCTATTACACATGCAGATCAAATTGTCAGTATTAAGATAGACCACGAAAAATGTAATATGTGTGAAATTTGCCTTGATGAAAATGGAAAATTCTGCCCAAAAAATCTTTTTTATAAAGATATTGTAAAAAAAGTAGGAAAGGAAGAAGAAGGAATAAGGTTTAAATTTAGAGAGATAGCAAAATGTCAAGGTTGCTTAAAGTGCGAATTGTCTTGCCCAGAAGGGGCAATAGAACCAGTGAAATTTGAAGCTTAAATCTAAAATGAAATTTTTAGCTTTTCTCCTTAACTTTTTTCAAAATTAGTTTTCTAATATCTTCAAATTTCTTTATTACAACAATCCCTTCCATCTGATTTAATTTTTTTATATTTTCAATTTCAACATCTCTAATTTTTAAGATTAAAGGAGAACCGTCAGGTCGAGAAGTAACAATTGGCTCAGTATCTTGATCCGATGGAAAAACATAGACTATCTGTCCTCCTTTAATGGCTTGAGCCACACAATTTGTTATTAAAGTATCTGCGATACCATATACAATTTTAGCTACACTATTAGCAGAAACTGGGCAAGCCATAAATAAATCGTAATTCCCGATTTGCAGAGGTCCAGCATAAAAAGGAATATTTGGCGTTTTTTCGACTTTCACCTTTTTGACAACTTCAGTGAGAACTAACCACTTTTTATACCACTTAACTACAGCACTCCCTTCTTTTGATAAAATAACAGTTAAATCTATATTAAAATCATCTTGTAATTCTTTCATCAAATCAATGGATTCTTGAAGAACATAACCCGTTCCTGTTATACCCCACATTAATTTAAACATTTCAAATACTTAGTTTTATTTATTATTATATCTACTAATAAGAAGAATTAATAATTTAAGCATAATAAATATTTAATGAGAATAACCTAAAATTATTAGCTATAGATTTAATATGAATGATTCAAAATATATCTATCTTGATAATGCTGCGACGACTCCAATGGATCCTAGGGTTATTGAAGAGGTTACTAAACACTTTAGAGAGACTTATGGAAATTCTTCGAGCTTGCACTCAGTTGGGCAAAAAGCAGGGCAAGTATTGTTAAAATCACGCGAAATTATTGCATCATTAATTAATGCGAATAGAGATGATATTTTTTTCACTTCATCAGGAACAGAGGCAGATAATATTGCTATTTTTGGTGTTTCTTCAAAAAATAAAGAAAGAGGAAATCATATAATTACAACTTCAATTGAGCATCATGCAGTAGAAAACCCATATAAAGAATTAGAGAAAAAAGGATTTGAAATTAGTTTTTTACCGGTCGATAAATATGGATTAATTGATCCAAAAGATTTAGAGGGTGTAATTAATGATAAAACTATCCTAATTAGTATAATGTTTGCTAACAACGAAATTGGAACAATTGAGCCAATTAAAGAGATTGGTGCAATAGCGAAAAAACATGATGTTATATTTCATACTGATGCTGTTCAAGCATTCGGAAAAGTTCCAATTGACGTAAATGAGATGAACATTGATTTGTTATCTGCTTCCGCTCATAAGCTTTTTGGACCTAAAGGTGTAGGTATGTTATATATTCGTAATCAAGGAGTAAGAGAAGGTTGGGGTAAATATATTGCACCTATAATGTATGGTGGAGGTCATGAAAGGGATATAAGACCAAGTACAGTAAATGTTCCCGGTATTGCTGGTTTTGCAAAAGCTGTAGAAATCGCAAAGGAAGAAATGGAAAAAGAAATGGAAAGACAAATTAGATTAAGGGATAGAATTATAAATTTTGCAACTACAAATATCGAAGATTGTTATTTAAGTGGACATCCTACTCAAAGATTGCCAAATAATGTAAATTTAGGTTTTAAATATATAGAAGGAGAGTCAATTGTATTAGATTTGGATGCAGAAGGAATTGCAACCTCTACTGGCTCAGCATGTTCATCAAAATCATTAGACCCTAGTCATGTATTGCTAGCACTAGGATTAAAACCAGAGGACGCTCATGGTTCATTGAGAGTCTCAATAGGTCGGTTTACAACTGAGGAAGATATTGATTTTTTCCTCAAGAAATTACCCTCTGTAATAGAGAGATTGCGAAAAATATCCCCTCTTAAAAAGGGAGTTAAATATATGTTTGATGAAACAGCGATAAATCATCATCATTAACTCTTTTACTCAAAGAATTATTGATAATTAGGAAACCTAACGATATATGTCATTAGGGGGCTCGGTCTCTATTATTGTATGATTTCCACTACTCCAAGAATTAATAGTTCCAGACCAATTTGGAAATAAACTAAATCTCGGTCTTAGGTAAATTTTAACCCAATCATGGGGTGCAATCATAACATGCCTTGCTAATTCCATTTCCCAAAATGCTGATTTGAAAAGATAATGTTCGACCACTAGTATAAATGGTGCATTTCCAAATCCTTCCCAAACGGTACTCTCATTAATTTTAAAATTCGAATGATTGCTGGATAAATAATTGACAAAAACATCTCTCATTAATTCGATTGTGGGTGAAATATTTGATGTCCAGTTTAGCACCTGCACTTTTGCATAATCTTTTTTGGAGATCCTTCCACTGCTGGCTACTGCTTCAATTTCAATTATATTATTGAGATGAGTTACATTAGGATATAAAAACACCTCAACTATCTTTCTTAATGGCTCATTTTCCCAAATTTTATATTCTAATTCAATCGATATGTTAGTTTTTATCGATATAGATAAATTAGACATTAATTCATTGCTATTGGTTCTTATATCTAAAAGCAACCATGCTGAATGATTTGAATATGATTTCATTTCTTTAGGCGTAAATTCAATTTGGAGGTTTTTTTGTTCTGGCGTATTGAAAATTATAAAAAAAACAATTGGCATTGAAGCTATAATCAACGTAATTCCCACTATAGACGCAATCGTATACTTTTTATTCCATTTCATAACAATTCAACTAAAAAAAAACGATAATAAGGCTAAATATCCAATGGAAAAAATAATATGAATTATAGCAAATGTAGCACCAACTTTCAATAATCTTTTAAAATTTAGATTTTCCACATCATTATTTTGAGCAATTTTAAGTGTCATTACATCACAAGCCGCTCCTTGGGGTATAAGGTTTCCCCCAATATTTACTGCTATAATTAACGAATAATATAAAGGGATTGAAGGGAATCCAAAGCCAGCGGGGATAGGAGCCACCAACAAATTTACGATTGGAATAAAAACTAATGCTGTAGGAGTATTAGCAACAAATCCCGACACAAAACTAACAAGTACCAATATAATTAAACTTACTAAGAAAGGATTTAAAGTTTGAAACGGGATTCCTTTAAAAAGTTCATCAAAACCAGCTACTCCTAAACAACCAACAACAACATATAATGAAATAAAGAAAAATATGATTTCCCATTCAATATCTTTTAAAAATTCACCCATTTTTTTGTGAGTAAATTTTTTATTAATTAATACTAATAAAAATGCTGAAAATGCTGCTGTTAAATAAAGAAATGGTAAAATTGCAAAAAGAATGATAGTAACAATTATTGCAATACTATTAAAATAAAACATTCTTTTATCTGATATCATTACTTTAGCATCTACTAAATCCAAAACGTATTTTTTTTGAAGATCTTCTATTTCTGGTTCTTTACTCAATTGGAATTTATCTAATAAAAAAATTGTTATGAATAAAAGGAAAAAAGAAAATACCCAATAGTAGGTTATGAAATAAATGGTATCTAGATTAAATGCAGCGGAGATAATAATATTTTCTCCACTAGAGAATGGAGTTATAATTGATCCTATATTTATACAAATTGTCATTCCTAATAAATAAGTCCCTGCTCTTATTTTTAAAAAACGACATAAACGTATTACAACTGGTGCTAATATTAATACAACAACAACATCACTAATAATAGATGCTAAAATAGTTGTAATAAAACATAATAAATAAAAGAATATTTTTCTATTTCCCTTTGAAATTTTAAAAAGTTTTACCGCTAAAAATTCTAAAATATTCGAATCTTGAGCGATTTTAGTGATAATACTCATGCACAAGATAACTATTATGGCCTCAAATTCAATAAATGATACAAAAGTAGATATTGTTAAACCTTTCGTTATACCAGTAATTGTGCCAGCTGTAAAACAACATAATAAAGAAATGGTTACAAAATCTAATTTCTTTGACGAATAACTAATTAATATAATAATAAAAATAATAAATATTACAATAAGGAGCCATGGATCTTCCAACATACGTAATTATAAAGGAATTTATTTATAAAATAATTTTTATTAAAGTTAATTAATAATTTAAATTTGATTAATTATTTTCGCCTTATTCCTTCTTTTTCAAAATGGAAAGTAAGAATTATTTAAATCAAATGAATTGCAGATAACACAATAATTTCGAATTTTCTTAAAAAGAGAGTATTCCTAAATATATTTTATTTAATATAATTCAACTTACAAGAAAATGTCTGGTGAAGGAGAATCCTCGGTTTTTTTTGACATAATTTTATCTATTGCCATGATAAAATCTTCACTCGAAATAATTTCAGAATTTCTTCTAATGGCATACATTCCTGCTTCTGTACAAATACCTTTAATGTCAGAACCTGTTGCACCTTGAGTATGAGCACTTAAATACTTTACTTCAATATTTTCTTCAATATGTAGATTTTTCATATGAACCCTAAAGATTGCTTCTCTGGCTTTTTCATTAGGAATGGGAAATTCTACTATTCGATCAAATCGACCCGGTCTTAATAAAGCTGGATCCAATATATCTGATCTATTTGTTGCCCCTATAAATTTTATATCACCTCTTTGATCAAACCCGTCTAATTCACTTAATAGTTGCATTAATGTTCTATTTACTTCTCTATCACCTGAAGTATCATCTTGCATCCTAACAGCACCTATTGCGTCTAATTCATCTATAAACAAGATAGCAGGTGCTTTCTGTCTTGCTAAACTAAAAATTTCTCTGACATATTGAGCACCTTCACCTATGAATTTTTGAACTAATTCTGTTGCAACTACTTTAATAAATGTTGCATTTGTTTCATGAGCAACAGCTTTAGCTAGTAAAGTTTTCCCCGTTCCTGGTAAACCATAAAAAAGAACACCTTTAGGTGGTTCTACCCCAATCTTTTGGAATAATTCAGGTTTTTTCAATGGTAATTCTATTATCTCTTTAACTTCTTGAATTTGATATTCTAAACCTCCTATATCATCATAGGAAACACCAGTTAGACTTTCTATTATTTCCATACCCCTAACAAATGGGTTTAAATTGGAAGGTAATAGTTCCATTACTGCATAATTTCTTTGATTTAAGGCAACATGTAAACCGGGTACAAGCTTCTCCTTTTGCAATCTATTGCTAATTCTAACAATAAAACTAGCGCTAGGTGAACTATCTACAATAGCACGATCATTATTATCATCTAATATATCAGTTATATGTCCCGATAATAATGGAAGTTCACTTAACCGATCAATTTCTTCACGTAAACTTTTTATTTCAAATTCTGCTTTTGTTAACCCATTATTTAATAAATTTATTTCGATTTTTCTTTCTTTTATTTTTTCTTCAAGATGCCGTATATATGAAGTTATTTTCTCAACGTTTTCTGGATCTTTTTTACCATTTTCAATTTCTGTTGCGGTCATTTTATTATAGGGATATGATATTCTAAATATAATTATGTTAATCCAATTCTTTTAATTGCTACTTCTAAAATCTTTTTTAACATTTCCTGGTATGGAATATTTGCAAAATTACACATTTTTGCTAGATGACCATCCCAGCACCAACCAGGATTAGGATTTACTTCTAAAAGCTTAGGATTTCCTTTATCATCTAAACGCCAATCAAATCGCGCATAATCTTGACATTCTAATCGTTCAAATAATTTAAGAGAACAATGTTCAATAATTTCAATAACATCATGTGAAAGATTTGCAGGAATGGATTTAATATTCCAATAAGGAGAATCTGGTAACCATTTTGCCTCATAACCACATATTTTTGGTAAATCTGAAGGCAAATTTGAATAATCTTCCTCGATTATGGGGAGAATAATAAAATTATCTGTTTGATTTCCAATAATTCCAACCGTGAGATCCTTACCAGTAAGAAATTGTTCAACTAAAACTGGTTTATCATAGCCAAAATTTTCACGAATCTCTGAAATTGCACTTAATAATTCCTCTCCATCATTAACAACACTTCTCTGAGTAATTCCATAACTAGAGTCCCCAAAATTTGGTTTTACAATTGCAGGAAAATATAAGGGTAAATCTATTATTTTTTCTTCTGGTTTAATGAAAATAGCTTCAGGAACGGGAATCTCTAATTCTTTTGCAATACCTCGTACTAAGGATTTATCATAACAAAAGGCCAAACATTGAGGTCCAGATCCTGTATATGGAAGTTTCAGAATTTCTAGTAAAGCGGGTATATGTAATTCCTTCCTAGCTTCGTTGTAATAACCTTCATCACACAAATTAAAAACAAAATCAACTTTTCCTTTCAAATTTAGTAAATCTTGAATAAGAGTACTGTGATTGTTTAAAAATGAAAAATTATATTCATTAAGCTCCTTTAGTGCTGTTTTTAATTGAAATATTGTAAAGAAATCATCATCATCGAATTTATTTAAGGGTTTAAGTATATCGGGTTTAGTAGGGTCTCCAAAAATAACAACACTATTTCTCTTAGCTTTTTTTTCTTTCTTTTTAATCTCTGTCCATTCTTTTTTAACGATAGCGCTAACGATAATCCTTTTTTCCATCATGCCTAAATCTTGATCTCGTTGAGAATCAGGAGTAATTGAACCATGGAATTTTACATCACTAAAACCTACGTTTTCTAATAACTCTGAAATTGTTCTTTTTGAGTATAATCTTTCCGCATAAAACTGATCCACTAATACTCCTTTATTAACATGGGTTATTACTTCCCGTGAAATCAATTTTTGTTTGTCTAAAGATAAAGATCTTTCTCGACAAACGAAAAAATTCTTATCAATCCATTCCCATGAACGTGGTTGAAAATTTTGTTTAACGTAATCACCATCAGTTATATCTATTAATATTTTTCCCCATGGTTTTAAAACACGGAAAACTTCTTTTAATACCAGAAGATCATCATTAATTGATTCAAAATATCCAAAGCTATTACCTAAAATCATGACAAAATCAAATGTATCTGGAGTATATTGTAGTTTTCTCGCATCACCTTCACGAAATTTGCATGAAACCCCACTTTTTTTAGCGTTTGATTTGGCTTTTTGAATTAGAAACCTTGAACGATCTAATCCACATATATTTTTAAAATTATTATTAGCAAGTTCAATAGAATGTCTACCTTGACCACAACAGAGATCGAGAATCTGATGTTCTGGTTGAAAATTCATTATTTTCAAAAAATAATTCACTTCAAATTCAGTAATTTTTTGATCTTCTACTACATCCCCATCTGTTTTTAGATAATAGGCGTTAAATATCCTTTTCCACCAATCTTTTTTGACATATTCTTCTAAGTCAACAACAGGACCAAGACATTTAGATGAATTTTTTTCTTTACTTTCAAAATTTCTTTTTTTATTACTTATGCTTTCTATTTGAGAATTCATTATGGTTTTACAGTTAGAATTTTAATTTTGATAAAATCTGAAGAAAGTAAAGACTTTTTACGTTGAATGAAGTTTTTAAGAATTTTATATATTTACTAAAAAGAGTTACACAGAGATTAATCTCTTTTAAATTTTCAATTTTAATATTATATATCATCTATTATTTGATCGATTATCCTTAATATGTTATTTAGATTTAATTTTACTTCATTCTATTAAAAATTTATATTTGAAATTAAATATAAATTAACTCATTTAAAAACTTTTCTCTTAGATTTTTACGCTCCAAGGCATATTTAAATTAGATTAGATATTTTGTAATTAATAAATTAGTTCTTCAATCTTAGAAATCGGATATAAAATTAATCTAATGAGATAAATGTGAATTTAATTTAACACCTTCTCCTCTTTTTATATGCATATTGGGATATTAGGTGTTTTCTCTAAAAATGTTTTTTTATTTGCTTTCAAAAGTGATTATTTTATATAAGAGATGATTTTACATTTTGAATTTAGAGAAGAAAATAAAAAATTACTCGATTTTATAATAGATTCTAAAAAGATATTAAATTTTTAGAAATCAATCAAGAACTATAATTAATTTTTAATTAAAGGAAACAGCATTATTTTACGTATGATAAAAATTAACTGTTATAGTTGGTAAAAGTATACATAATGAATTTTGAATATTTTACAATCTCAATTAATCTTCTTAATTTTAATTAATGTTAATAAAATTAAAAAACTTTATATATTTAATAAGTCTTTTATCGTAATTGAAAATATATCATTATTTTAATCTATTATAAATAATAAAAAAAGAGGTTAAAATCATGAATACAAAACGAAAAATTGGAAAGAAAAAATTCGAAGAAGAAGATTATTGGGATGAGGACGTAGAATACGATGATAATAAATGCTGGGATGAAGATTGGGAAGATTATCAGGATTTAAAAGAAGACTTTTTCTAATTGACTTCAGAATGACATTATGCCTAATTTTATTAATCTATAAAATACGAAATGCTTAATTGATCCAATTTTTTTGATAAATGATTTAATAAACTAAAATAATAAATTTAAATAAGAAAATGAAAAATCGAAATTACTTAGCAATTCTAATATTAATCGGCGGAAAGAGCACTCGTTTTGGTACTGAAAAAGCGATTATCGAGATATATGGTAAACCTTTAATCTTACATCAATTAGAAATTTTAGCTAAAATTGATCAAGATATCTATTTAGTCGCTCATTCTGAAGAACAAATATATACTTATAGAAAACTAATAGATTTTCCAAAAGATATTAATTTTATAGTAGATGATAGGGATATTTTTGAACATCCTAAGATTTTCAAACCAATGTTAGGTATATATTCTGGATTAAAAGAATTGAATAGATTAGGCTTTGAAAAAGCATTTGTGTTATCTTGTGATATGCCTCTCATTAATCCCGATGTAATTAATTTAATGATAAATGAGTCTAAGGAATTTGAATGTTGTATCCCAAGATGGAGTAATGGCTTTTTAGAATTGTTTTTTGCTATTTATCCGGTCGGGAAAGGATATCTAAAAGCCAAAGAAATTCTGATAACTGAAAATTATGGATTAATAAATTTCATTGATAAGAATTGGAAAATAAATTATGTTTCAGTAGAAAACACTATTCAACCTTTAGATAAAAATTTATCAAGTTTGATAAACATTAATGGACCAATAGATCTTGATAAATTAATAAAATTAAATAAACAACCCTTGAATTTATAAAAAAAAATTTAAAACTGTGTTAGTATAATGAGTGGAAATGACTACAAATACTGTAAATTGGAAAATGACGTTATTTATATAAAAGAGAATTTTAAGAAAAAAGGAAAAGAATATGGCATTGTGAAATTAAATAAAAATCAAATTAATGCACTAGCACAATGTATAGATTTACAATCCGTAGCAGCATTAGTTTCTCCAAGATTTAGTCAAAGAATAGAACATTTTCTACTACCTCGAATTGATGAAATAAGTAGAATAGTATATGCATTAAAGCCATTTCCTGATGAATTGGGAATTGAAATGTCAAAAGAAAATTATACAGATATTCTTAAAGGACTTAATATTGGTAGTGTTATTAGAGGTTTAAGAGATAGAGGTTACTCTGTAGAGGAATTAAATACAGCACTCAAAAAAATCAAATTTTATAAGTAAAATAAGTTTTTTAGACTCTCAAAATTTTTTTTTTCAATACATATCTTTATCATAAAATAATTTAAACATTTCTTATCTACGCAACAAAAATTATCAAAAAGTAATAGAAATCTAAAATTTCTAGAATACCGATTAACTAAATTGTTTAAATTTATAGTTCAATATTTCTAAAAAATGAAAATAATAGATAAGTTTATTAAGCTGATACTCTAGTTAAAATATTCAACGGAGTGATATATTTAAAATTATTAAAATCTTTAAAAAGTGATATTGTAAATGAAAAGTTATAGAGAACAATTGAACTTTAGAGAAAAAACAGAAGATAAATGCTGTGAAGATCAGTGTATAGCTCTTAAAGGGGGTAATAAAGTTTGTTTGAATTGTGGAATGGTATTAGATGTTCATTTGGTTGAAAATGAAAGAAGAGCTTATAATAATGAAGAAATTGAAAAAAGAAAACAAAATGAACCTAGATGGAGAGAATTTGGATCGAGAACAGTACTTCCTAATCACAAAATAGACTATAAAGGACATTATTTGAATGCTGAAAAGAAGACCTTATTTTTACGTTTATCCAAAATTCAAAATTCTTTAATTTCAAGCATAGAAAGAAATTTTTGGGAGGCTAAACCAAAAATGAAACAGCTTACTTCAAAATTAAATATTCCTGAATATATACACGAAACAGCGTGGAAAATTTACACTCTCACAGCAAAAAAGAAATTGACAATGGGACGTTCAATTGAGGGATTTATAGCTGCTTCTTTATACGTTGCTATTAGAGTCCATGAATTTCCAAAAGTATTAGAAGAAATTAGTGATGCTGCTATGATTCCCCGAAAATCTATAATACATTCATTAGGTTTACTTCTTAAAGAGATTTTACCCGAATTAAACCTTAGTTATAAGCCTATTAGTGTTAAACAATTGATATTTAAATTTGGAAATGAATTAGGACTTCCGATAGAAATCCAAAAGAACGCTTTACATTTAGTTTCTATCACATCTAAGAGGGGACTCGCTTTAATAGGTAAAGATCCAAAAGGGCTTGCCGCTTCAGCTATTTATTTAGCTGTAAAATCAACAAATAAAAGGATGACTCAAACTGAAATTGCTAAAGCTGCTAAAATAACAGAAGTTACATTAAGATCACGAATAAAAGATTTTAAGAACAAACTTGCTTTAGTTGAGTGATTCCATAACTCTAAATTTAATAACTTTTATGGCCTTATTTTTCTAAAAATGAGATAACTGGTTTTTTTTTAAAAATTAAAATATAATAGTGAAATAGGTTAAATAGATGACTCTTTTTATTGCATTAATGGAAAATCCAATTTTTTCTCTTATTATTTTACCTTTATTGATACTTACGGCTCGCGTTTTTGATGTAACACTTGGAACTTTAAGAATTGTTTTCATATCTCAAGGGAGACGCAAATTAGCTCCAATTGTTGGTTTTTTTGAAATATTCATTTGGCTATTAGCAATGGGTCAAATTTTCAATAATTTAACGAATTTTATTTATTACTTTGCATACGCCGGAGGTTTTGCAATAGGCAACTATGTTGGATTAATAGTTGAAGATAAAATATCTTTAGGTTTATTAAGTTTACAATTAATCATTAGAGAAAATCCGGAAAATTTAATTGGGCTATTAAAAGAAAATGGGTATAGTTTAACCATAATGTCTGCTGAAGGGGCAAGAGGTATAGTAAAATTAGTATTATTAATTATTAAACGAAAAAATCTACCAAAAATCCTAGAGCTTATACGGCAGAATAACCCAAAGGCATTTATATCAATTGAACAAGTAAAATCTGTGAGAGGAGGTAATTTTCCTTCACATACAAAAACTAGATGGGAGCTTTTTAATAGAAGGAAGAGATGATAGCTCTAATTTAAAATAGGGAGCCATATTCTCTTTTTAAATTGAAATTAAATTAGTATTTGCTATTAAGAATTATTTATTATCTAATAATGAAAAGATCTGTTAATTGATATTAATAAACTTAATTTATTATCATCTTTACCTTATAAATAAGAAGGATGAGATAGTTTTAATGTTTTTAGTGTTAATAAATTAATTCCGGAATCGATAAAAAAAATAGTAATTGTTAATTTACTTGACAAATATCATTAAATAAATGATTGTTGAGGAATTTAAATTTTTAGAAAAAAAAATTCCAATTGAACGAAGAGAAGAATTTAGCTCTTCTTATAAAATCAAATCTTATGAAATAAAAGTAAGATTCATGGAAGAGAGAAAAATTCCTCAGAAAAATATTGAAGATGTTCTTACTCATTTTTTCAAGATTAATATAAACATCTCGAAAAAAACAAAAAACTCAATATCTAAAATAATATTCTCCCAAAAAGATAGAATTTTAATATTAATTACCCCTTCTGGGAAAGATATTATTCTAAATCGAGATAGATTAATTAAAGATTATGGATGGTTCTTTTTCATAGAAAAGCCAGAAAAAAAAGAAAAAGAATTAAAAAAGAAAAAGCCTAAAAAGAAAGAGGAAAGAAAGGAAGAAAATACCATAGGTAAAGAAGAATTTCATTTTGAAGAGATAATAATTCCTTTAAAACAAAAGGAAAATATGAGAGCATTATATAGAACAAAAGAATATAATCAATACCTAAAACTAATTAAATCCGAAGAATTACCTCAAATTCCTATAAAAGATGTTCTTGCAGATTTTTTCTTTAAAGATGAGCTCGTTCCAGCTGAAGAAAAAAAAGGTATTAGAAAGATTATCTATTATCATAAGGAAAAAGTCATAGTCATTAAATCTCTTGTAGGTGATGAAATGTATGAAAACCTGGAGAGATTAGTTAAAAGATATGGTTGGTATTTTTATATAACTGGAGTTTCTGTAGGAAAATGTGAAATTTGCATCGCAATTGATAAAATAGAAAAAAGATTTGATGCAGAATATTTTTCTAATATCTCTCTTAAAAATAATAATGAAAAAGATATTAGAGTAAGTATTTACCCCATTGTTCTTAAACCGAATCATAATTGCCATATATTAGGATTAGGAAATCTGAATATCTTATTGGATTGTGGACTTTCAGAAAAAGATGAAGAAAATGAAATTGAAGGGGATATTCGGCATATTGAAGATTATCTTCAGAATTTACCACGGTATCTTTTAGAAGAAGAAAAAATTAAAAAAAATATTACCAATAATGATCAAGATGAGATAATTCTAGAAAACATTCCAAAAAATCCTAAAATTAATGCCATTTTTATATCACATAGTCATTATGATCATGTTTCTGGGCTAAAGGAATTAATTAAATTATATCCAGATGTACCTATTTTTAGTTCTAGAATAAGTCTTGATTTATATCTCCTTAGGGATTCAAACTTCTTAAAACAAGAAAATCATACGGAAATTGAAGAAGATGAATACCTAAATATCATTAGAAATATAGTTTATGTTGAAAACGGTACTAAAATCGACTTTAAAGAAAAAGATTGTCATCTTTCATTTTTCCATGCTGGTCATATGCCCGGGGCTTTGATGATGTTGGCAAAAACAGATGATTTTAGATTCTTATATACAGGAGACTATACTTACATTGATATTACACCATTTGCAGGCACTAGACGATTTTTAGAACAAATATCTCGCCCTATAGACTATTTACTTATTGATGGTACTGCCGCTCAAGAAGATTTTGGAAATATTTCTGATCAATTTCATAGTTTAATCTTGTTTTTAGAGCAAAAGGCAGAATATGGAGATAGCTCTCTCATTGGGGCAGATCCATCAAGTTTGGCTATAAGTTTTATGTTAACCTTCTGGAGATATTTTAGAAAACTTCAATTACGGCGTGGTTTCAAGAAACGCCCTAACATTTATGTAGACATGATGGTGAGGAAAAATATCCAAGTTATCAACCATCGTTATGAGTACATTTATGGTCCAATTTCAAGATTAATTAGAGATAAGGCAAATCCTTTTAATAGCATAAAGTTTAGATGGTTTGATCACTCTAATTTAGACTTTTTACGTAGAAAAAACAATATCATTATTTCTCATCCACCAGATCTTTCTTATGGATTAATTAGAAATATTATTAATATTATAGGACGTAGCCCTCATAATTTTGTTTTTCTCGCAGGCTCTATTCATGAGTCTCCTGGCGCAGAATTGGTTGAAGGTGCTGATGAAATCCAGTTCTCTGAGACATGGAAAATGCCATTTCGTGCATTCTTGCTTAATACTTTTGCACCTCATATTAAAATAAAACTACATGCCGATAAAAATCAATTAAGAGAAATGATAAAAAGTCTAGAACCAAAAGAAGTCTGTTTTTTCCACCAATCTGCTAAAAAATTAACAGAAGTAGTAGAATATGTAAATGAATTAGGTGTTGAAAGAGTTACATTACCTATAAAGAGAAAACTCCTAATATTAAAATAATGTGTATAATTTATAAGAAACAAACCATAAATCTTTATGATATCAATATATTATTTTTCATAGAATTACACATATAATAAGGTGATTAAGCATATATTCTGATAAAGTAATGGAGCACTTCAGAAATCCACGAAATATGGGTGAAATGAAAGATGCTGATGCGATTGGGGAATTTGGAAACCCTATATGTGGAGATCTCATGGAAATTTATATTAAAGTAAGAGAAGAGAATGGAAAAGAATATATTACTGATATATCTTTTCAAACCTTTGGTTGTGCGGCTGCTATAGCCTCCTCATCAATGTTAACAGAACTAGCTAAGGGGAAGAGCTTAGATGAGGCAATGAATATTTCTAGAGATGATGTTGCTACTTCATTAGATGGATTACCTCCCATTAAATTACATTGCTCAAATTTAGCAGCAGATGCATTAAGAGATGCGATAAAAAAATATCGAGAAAAGAAAAAATAGAATCTATATCTTTTAAAAGTGTTTAAATGTCTTTTATAATAAAATTGCAATAGATTTTCTGCTGTTGAGAGTATTATGGACTTTTCTAACCGTATAACTGATATAATTCGAGAACGAACATCTCGTCGGACTTATTCAGGTCAATCTCTCGATAAAGCTATGAGAGAAAAGATAAATAAATTATTGGAGAATCATGATTTAAAAAGTCCTTTTAGTGAATATTCTGGAAAGGCGAGATTCGAACTTATTAGTGTGCCAGAATTTGATACTAATGAAAGAAAGAAAATAGGGACTTACGGTTTAATTAAAGGAGCTCAAGATTTTATTGTGGGTGCTGTTGAAAAGTCTAAATTTGATCGTGAACATTTTGGATATCTTATGGAAACCATCATATTAGCTGCCACAGATATAGGCTTAGGAACTTGTTGGTTAGGAGGTTTCTTTAATAAAAGTCTTTTTTCTGCAAAAATTAATAGCAGTTCGAATGAAATTGTCCCTGCTATTACTCCTATTGGCTATTATCTTCAAAGAACAATTAAGGAAAAAGCAATTCGATCATTCGTGAAAGCAAATAAACGATTCTCATGGGATCGTTTATTTTTTAATGGCAAATTGAATACTCCACTTACTTCTGAAGATAGAGGAGGGTATTCTGAATTACTCGAAATGGTTAGACTCGGTCCTTCTGCCAGTAATAAACAACCTTGGAGAATTATTAAGGATCCAAACATAAATAACTTTCATTTTTATACTGTGAAAACTAGTTCAGTTTATAGTAAATTTCCACCTTTAGATATTGGAATAGCAGTATGTCACTTTGATCTTACAGCAAAAGAATTAGGTATTAATGGAACTTGGTTATTTGAAAATCCTCAAATTCTTGGAACAGAAGATTTAATATATAAAATTTCTTGGAATGAATACAAATAATAATAAATCTATCCAATGGCTTATCAAATTTCTAAAAGTAAAACTAATAAAAATTCTTTAAATTATAATCGGTACTTATAATTATAGAATTTGGTATCCTATCTTAATGATATACAATTTAAATTTGATAAATGTGAGGTGTTAAAAAAGTGATCTTTATACCTTTTCATATATATGCATTTACTCCCTTTCACTGGATTTTCATGCTTTTAGGAGGTATTCTTTATTTTGTTATCAGTTTATTTATCGCAAAATATATACATAAAGATGCACTTAAGAGAGGAATTAAAAATAGTGAATTTTGGTTATTAATCGGTTTTATTCTTAACTTGATCGGATTACTACTATATGTATTCGTAAGAAAAAATTATGAACAAAGAACTTAATATTTAAAATCTAGTGAGATAAGTAAACATAAATTTTTTTAAATTTTTTTTCAGCTATAATGTACTTAAGATCATTTTTCTATTGAATTATTATTTGTGATAAGAATCAATATAAGCTTTCGCGCAATGCTTACAACAGAAATTTAATTCTTTACCATGAAATAATTCAACATGAAAATCTTCATAAAGTTTTACTCCACAACTTGCACATATTTTTAATTTTGACTTTATTGCAACTTCTATTAAGTTATCAAACCTGGAGAAAATTCTGTCAACAAATTCAAATCCAGAAGGAGTTAATTTAAAACCTTTAGACCTTTTTGATTTTGGAGTTGGGACATCTTCAATATATCCTTCTACTTTTAATTTATTAAGAAAATCATATACATAAGTAGGACTAGCAGTTGTATGCAAATCTCTATCAAGCCGTTTCAAAATAGAATATCCTGTTATAGATGTTTCTGATTTTAACAGCATTAATATAAAAAATCGTGATAAACTTTGGACTTTAATATTATCTTCTACACTCATTGTAAAAATCCCTATTAAAACAAATAATTAATGAATAAATAAGATTTAAAAATTTTGTATATATAATATAATAAATATACTTAAATATATACTTTCCAGTATATATATTAAATATTAAAATTCTTTTAATAAATTATAACAAAAATAAACGGAGAAAATTTAATGATCTTAGATAATGGGGATGAATTTACACATCATATGATGATGGATTGGGAGCTTGGAAATTGGATATATATAATTTTAGGGTTAGGGATAATTCTTTTAATTCTACTTATTTTAGGGTTCATTTTTCTCTATAATAATCGTAAAAGTATGTCTAACCATAAATATATTCAAAATAATGTTCAAAAGCAAAGAGAGAATGAAATTAGTGATAATACCTTTCAAAAAGTAAATTTTTGCTACAATTGCGGAAGAAAATTAGACGATAGTCAATCAAAATATTGTTCTTTCTGTGGAATACAAATTTAAAATACGAAATTAGGCCATTTTAAAAATTTATTAAAAAAATTCTTTAAAATCAATAATTAGAAAAACAATTTTCAATAGAGATTTACAAAATATAATCAAAATTTATAATAATAGCATTTGGTAATTAAGAATTAAGCTTGTAGGTGGTAATTAATGGGAATAGAATCTAATGAAAAAGTAAAAATTAAACTAGGCGGAATGACATGCGCCTCTTGTGCATTGAAAATAGAAACAAAATTAAAAAGTTTAGAAGGTGTTAAAAGTTCTGTTGTCAATTTTGCAAATGAAGAAGCAACTGTTGAATATAACCCTACAGTAGCAAATTATAATGTTTTTAATGATGCAATACGAAATTTAGGTTATAAAGCTTCACTTGCTAAGATGGATATTAAAATAATTGATTCCCTCCCAAAAAATGAGTTTGACACCTTGGAAAACAAAATTAAACAAATTAATGGAATACAAAATATTAGGAGTAATTTTGAAGCACGGAAATTTTTCATTGAATTTAATGAATTAAAATTAAGTGAAAATGAAGTTTATTCACTCGTTAAAAATTTTGGATACAAAATTGAGAAAGCGGCGGGTGCTGTAGATAAGGAAATTGAACAACATAAAAAAGAGATGAGATATCGCTTAATCCTTCTTATAATTTCACTAGTATTTGCAGCAGTCATCACCCCTATTAATGTTATTATACCTGCAAATTTCACACGAAATTTAATACTCACCATTTTAGCGACTGCTAACTATGCTATATCTGGGTCTTTCTTCTTAGGTGGTGCATATAAATCGCTTAAGAATAAATCAACAAATATGGACGTATTGATTGTGTTAGGAACAACAACTGCTTATGTTTATTCTGTACTAACTACTTTTTTTATATCGGGTGAAGTTTTTTATGATGCGATGAGTATGATTTTTGCTTTTATTTTAATAGGGAAATATTTAGAACATAAAACAAAAGGACAAGCTTCTGAGGCGATAAAGAAGCTTATTGGTTTGCAACCTAAAACAGCAACATTATTAAAAGATAGCAAAGAGATTGAAATTCCTATTGAAGAGATAGAGATAGGTGATACTCTAGTAGTTAGACCGGGTGAGAAAATACCAGTTGATGGGAAAGTTCTTGACGGTAAAACGAAAATCGATGAATCTATGATAACAGGTGAAAGTAAGTATGTTAAGAAAATTGTAGGAGATAGTGTTATAGGTGCTACTGTAAATCAAACTGGACTAATCAAAATGACGACAGAAAAAATCGGAAAAGATACCCTTCTTTTTCAAATCATTGATTTTGTTAAAGATGCACAAGCTCGAAAAGGGTCAAGACAACGTTTAGCAGATAAAGTAAGCAGTTATTTTGTACCTATCGTCATTATAGCCGCTACTCTTGCATTTTTATATTGGTATTTTATTGCGAATTCAGGTTTTGAAATTGCACTAAAAGTTTTTACATCCGTTGTTGTAATTTCTTGTCCTTGTGCTTTAGGATTAGCGATTCCCACTGCAATTATGGTTGGAACTGGGAAAGGTGCTGAAAATGGTATTCTTATGAAAGGAGGGGACTCATTAGAAGCTGTAAATAATATCAATACAATAGTTTTCGATAAGACAGGAACTTTGACTGTTGGAAAACCAAAAGTAACTATGATTTATTCTGAAAAGGATTTAATAGGAAAAGGATTGAGTAAAAAAGACATTCTTTATTTTGCAGGAAGTGCAGAAATGGGTTCTGAGCATCCACTTGGTCAGGCTATAATTGAAGAAGCAAATCAAGAAGGGTTGAAATTAGTATCTCCAAGTGAATTTGATGCAATACCGGGAAAAGGGATAGTAACAAAAATAGATAATAAAAGAGTTATTGTTGGTAATGAAAAATTGTTCTTATCAAATAATTTCGCTTTTAATGAATATAATTCGAAATTTATTGAATCCCAGGAAAAGGGGAATACAACAGTTTTAATAGGTGTTGATGATCAAATTAAAGGAATCCTTGGTATTGCTGATAAGGTGAAAGACCAAGCTAGCTACGCTCTTGAAAAGCTACGTGAGAGTGGATTGGATATATATATGTTAACTGGTGATAATAAGAAAACTGCGATGAACATTGGAAGAGATTTGAATTTTGATGAAGATCATATATTAGCAGAAGTATTACCTAATGAGAAAGCACTTACGATCAAGAAACTTCAAGATTCTGGTGAAAATATACATGTTGCTATGGTGGGTGATGGAATAAATGATGCTCCTGCCTTAGCACAAGCGAATGTTGGAATTGCAATTGGTTCTGGAACAGACGTAGCTATTGAAACTGCAGATATTGTTCTTATGCGAGGAGATTTAAGAAATGTCGTGGCAGCAATCAATTTATCCCAGAAAACATATAGAAAAATGATTACTAACCTTTTCTGGGCATTTATTTATAATATTATTGGAATTCCCTTAGCAGCTGGGTTATTATTTACCTTTACAGGCCACTTTCTTCCACCATACTTAGCTGCGATATTTATGGCTTCAAGTTCCGTTTCAGTTGTTACAAATGCATTATTCTTGAAAAGATATGAACCAAAAACAGAACAACAGATCCAAGAAATGAAACTCTTAACTGAACAGAAAGTAATTGATCCTATATGTGGAATGGAAATTATTCCCAGTCACGCAATTGAATATAAATTCAAAGGTAAGAATTATTATTTCTGTAGTGTTGCATGCGAAAAAGAATTTAAATTAAATCCTGAAAAATATGCTAATTTTCAAAATATTGACCCGAAATTAATGCAAAAACAAGCTGATTCCTCAGAATTAGTCACTGATCCCGTCTGTAGTATGAAGGGACGTGTAGAAGATTGGATAGAACATGAATATAATGGAAAAAAATATTATTTCTGTAATGAAAATTGCGTGAAAGAATTTAAAAATAATCCTGAGAAATATATTAAAAAAGAAAATCAAGAGGAATCAAAGGATATATCCGAAGAAACTGGGGAGATATTAAAATGTTCTGAGTGTGGTTATGAAATGGAATTACCAGAGCATTGTGGGAGACCCATGCATAAAGAGGATGATCAATTAGTATGTTGGATGGGTGCCTCTTGTGGTGCACAACCAATTCCAAAACATCATGGGAAAACCATGGAAATTGTTAAAGGTAAAATTAATGAAGAAAAAAACCTAAAGGAGGATGATAAAAAAATGATAAGATTAAAATGTGAAGAATGTGGATTAGAGCAAACACTTCCAATGCATTGTGGAAAACCTATGCATAAAGAAGGTAACCAATTAGTTTGTTGGATGGGTGCCTCTTGTGGCACAATACCAATCCCAGAACATCATGGTAAGCCAATGAATATAGTTGAATAAAAAATATTAAAAGAGGTAATTAAATAATTGAAACTGTATAGATGCAGTCAATGTGGTAAAGAAATCGAAACACTGCCTAAACATTGCGCGGAAGATATGGTGTTTAATGAAGAAAAAAATCAATTTGAGTGTTATATGGGACCAGATTGTGGTTATCTTCCTCTAAATGAATTAAAATGTGAAAGCTGTTGTAATTTATAATAAAAAATAAATTATTTTTTTTCAAATTTTAAAATTGTTAAAATCATTTATGACTAATTATAGTCGAATAAAGTTAAGATAAAGCAACAAAATTCGTTAAGAATATTAAAATTTAAGTTTCAAAATTCCTTCGTTTTTGAATATTTAACCATACTTCTAAAAAAATAAATATAACGAGTCCGATAAGACAAATTAGTGCTCCTAAAAGAAAAGCCATTTGATATGCAAAAACTTCACTAATTCCTTTATTTATTAAAACATCGATGAGAGGACCACCGATCAATGTGCTAGCAGAGCCCCACGATAGAAAAAAAGTAGTATTATATACCGCAAATAATTTTGCACGCATTCTTGCTGGTATCAAAACAGACGCAAAAGCATATGAAGAAGCGGAAATTATAACTTCTGCTGTGCCAATTAAAAAACTTCCTAAAAAAATAATTTCCAAATATATTGTGGTTGCTGTAATCAATAGTGCCACAACTCCTATGGTAGTTCCAAGAATTAAGGTTTTTGAATGGCCCAATTTCTTACTTAAAGATCCTGCTGTAAATCCAATCAACATAACTGCTATTGAACGGAAATTTGCTGCAAAGCTTAACATTATACTATTCAAGTTAAATCCTGATTCTAAAGTAAGGTACTGAGAATAAGGTACTGCGATCGAATTTCTGCCAAAATTAATAAAAACTAAAGCAATTATAAACACAATAAAAATTAGAATACTCTTTTGTTGTTTGTTGTTGATATCATTTTTTTCAACCAAAATTGCATCCTTTTGCTTTTCCAATTCAATTCCTCCCTCTGGGGTCATTAGCATTGGAATTGTTGAAATTATCATTACAAATGAGGCTACAAAAAACAATGGTCCATTTCTAAATCCAAAGCCATAATCATATAAAAATCCACCAATAGATATTCCAATAATACGCCCCAAACCCCCTAAACTTGTTAACTGGCCCATAATCTTACTTCTTTTCTCAGACGGATATAAATCACTTATCAAAGCGCTCCAACCTATATTAGACATCGACCAAAACATTTCAATAAGACTAAGTCCTATTATGATCACCCATCCAGCTATAAAAAAATTGTTAAAAAGAGAGTGAATACCCCACACAGTTATAGTACCTATTCCTGCTAAAATCTCACCACATATTATTAATGTTCTTCGACGCTGGAACTTATCACTAATCGGACCCCACACAAAATTCTGAAATATGACACTCATCAACATGGGAATGCTTGCATAGAGGGTTGTCATTGTAACGGATAAATTTAAGAAATCTCTCATATAGATCGATAAATACGTATAGAAAAGTCCTCTTCTAAACATAGCTAACATTTGAAAAGATGACAATCCAGAAAATATTTGTATAGACGATTTAGAATGTTCCTTTTTAAGTACTTTTCTCATAAAAGCAAAAATCGCGAATTTTAGATAACTAAAAGAAACGTTTTTTCTAAACTTTTCTAATCATTAAAACTTAAAAAAGACTGGTTTGGTAATTTAGATAATTATGGTAAAATTTAACGGAATAAAACATAGAATTAATATGTTTTTGCAGTATTTGAAGAATTTAGTTTTTCAATTGCCTTAATCCATGTATCTAACTGTTTTAATAATTTCTGAGTATTTGGAACCTGACTTATTTGCTCCGAATATAGAGGATAATATTTGTATAGATTATTTAGTAATTCAAGTAGAGATATTTGGCTTTCTGTTTGATCTGGTATGTCTTTTTTTAACTGAAAAAGAGATCTTTTTTCCTTTTTAGATTTTAGAGCTTTTAAGAAGTTTTTAGTAACAATTATTCTAAATGAGGAATATTCTTCAGGTCTAAAGCTAAATAGAGAAAAATTCATGCTATAGTCCGCAAATGGTAAAAAGAGTATTTTTTTATCCTCTGGCTCATCTGGGTTATCAATTAAAGTAAATTCAATATCTCTTTTATCAAGATATTCTAAAATTGGATATAATTCTCCTGGGTTGATTTTTGTAGCTCGCTCAATTTGATTTGAAATTTCAGAAATAGGAAAATTAAATTCGGGAGTTTTTTCAGGATTTTCAATTCGATAAATATATTCTTTTCTTATTATTTGCATAATTTGGCTTTCTAAATCTTCAGCAAGATCTTCTGCTGTAAAAGAAAATTGAGTTTCCTTTCTTTTTTGTTTGAATAATTCACTATCTCTTTGTTTCTTGCTATAATCAGCTGAAAGTGATGAGATAAAACTATCTGTTGCCTGATCACCTTCTACTGTACCTAATCTACTAGTTTTAGTTTTCTTTTCTATAGCAGTTTCGTATAACCTTTCACTCAAATATCTCCTAGCTTTCTGTTGAGCAACTTCTTTTTTCTCAAATCGCTCAGTTACAGAAACAAAATCAAGCATTTTCACAGGTTTTCCTAAATCTTGTTTTTCTTCCCTTATTAGAATGTCCATATCTTTCTTTACCAATGTTTCTAGAAGTGCATTAACATTGCTTTTTGATAAATGAGTTGCTTTAATTAACTCTCGTTCAATTATTTCAATCGGATAAGCCGCACCCCTTCGAATGTATTCACTTCTAATAATTTTATAGACTTTGTCTAGGCTTCTTTCCTCTTCACTTACAGTTTCTTTTTGTAATCTCATAAACATTGAAGTTTCGTGAGGTTTTATATAATAAATTAATAGCGTAGTACCTAGGAAAAAAATCATAAGTACTGAGATAATGTATTTATCCCACATTAAAATTACACCCACATTAGATATTATTTGATTTGGTATTTCATTTGCAAGAGAGAAACGTGTCAATGTTTGAGCGAATACACAAGCTAAACAAAATAAAATTAATCCATCTTTTTTGAAGATAAGTATACGCCAGCCAAGAGTTTTCCCTAGTTTCTTTACAATTCGATATAAAAAATACATTGATATGATAAATTCGAATAAAAAGATATAAGAAACCGCAGAACCTGTTGCCCCAATTGTTGCTTTAAAAGCAGTAATTGTCTCATCTTGAAGTAACATATACATACTGATTTGTAAAATTTGAAAGAAAAAGATAAAAAAAACAATCAATGCAAATGTTAAATTATCAAAAATACCAGCTCTTTTAGTTTCAGCCCGTCGTCTAGTAGAGACATATTCAAAGATGATAAAAACTAACGTCATTACTAAACTAAAGTAAATTAAGGGCATAATTTTCGTCATTTCTAAGTTATATACTGCCACAGCACTGCTTGGATCACTATGTCCGAAAAATTCCAAAGATAAGATTACTAAAAAGCTTCTGTAAAATAATGAAATTACTACAAGCATGCCTAGTATTATAAAAGGTATGATAATAGCTAAGAAATATCTTGGAATTGAATATTTCTTAATGAATCTGGCTTCTATTTTAGTTGAGAATTTTCGTGAATAAACATAAAACCGACTACTTAATAAGACTAACCAAATCATCGATAGGCTTAATAAATAGCTCATAAAATTGAGACTTGTTCCAACATATAGAAAAAGTATAAATAACGATAAAATAAGACCACAATAAAATATTAATTGTTTGATCGCACTGTATTTTTCAAAAATAAAGAGTCTAAATTTATCTATACTAAAGAGAATAGATAAAATTAGAAAAAACGCCACAATTGTATTTGAAAACGCAAATGGATTACCAAATGTTAAGAAATTAATCCAAGACCCTGGAAAATTAATTGCTGTAATTAAAACTAAAGAATAAAAAATAAATATAGCATATAATCCAAAAAACTTTTTTTCGAACGAATAAGATTTTGGTTCCTGACCATTAATATACACTTCTTGATGGATAATTTTATCATAAAAACCAGATTTAATTTTAGATTTTAAATCACTTAAATTCGCCCTTTTTCGTGAAGAAAAAGCTTTAGCCTTATTCATTGTCTCTATTTTCCGCATTTTTGAGGTTTTTGGCAATTTTAATACTTTAAAATTCTCTTGTTTTCTCTTGGTTTCTTCTTCAGAATTTTTTGCTTGCTTACCAGACATTATAATAAATAAATTTTTTTTTCCTATAAACCTAATTGTAATATATTTTGAAAACTAATGATACGATATTTAGTAAAATATAAGTTCTATATACAAATTTTAAAAATATTCCGATATAAATTTAAATATAGTTAATGCTTTTTAGTATTGTGAAAATGGAACGAAAAGTTGAAAACAGAGAAAGCCTGTTAAAGTTAATCAAAAAAGCTATTGAATTGCTTGCCGAGAGGAATGTATCTCAAACAGTTATTTTATCTTCTTATAAGATTAACTCTGTTTTAAAAGAAAACTACGGCATAAATATAAAGGTTGATAAAATTGGAAGAATTCTGAGTAAAATTGCTAAGTTAAATGAATTAAAAAGGCTTAATACTAATATACCGAAGTATAAACTACAAATCTCAAAAGTTTCGAGTTTAGAATTCTTTTGAGTTTACCTTTAACCTAAATTTCGAAAGCTAGTAATTGTCTTTTGGAGTTTCTCAAGTAAAATTTTTATTTCTGAGTTAAATTCTTTGAATGGTTCCAACTCCATGTTCAGTTTCTCGATTTTTTCATTCGTATTAGTTTGTAATGAAATTATAGAATTTTCAATGCTTTTTTCAATATTTTGGGCTAATGAGTTTACTTGATTATTTGTAATTGTTAATTTAGATTGAAGATTTTTTATCAACTCTTCGATTTGTGAATTTATTTGCGCAGTCTCTTTAACCTTTCCAGATACAGAATTAATTACTAATTCCATCTCATTTTTAATATTTGATATATAACCTTCGATGAGAGTGTTTAGATTATCAATAAGATTATTCTTTGTGGTAGAGATATCTGTTGTGAATTCTTTATTTTTTTTAACTCGAGCATCAACATAGTTAGAAACACTTTTTTTAAACTCAATTATCGTTTCATTCAATGTCATATTGAACCAATTATCAACTTTAATTATTCCAGATGATATTACCTCCTTCATTTTATTTACTGATTTACTAATATACTCAGTTCCTTTAGATGTTCCCTGATTTACATCTTTAATCCAATCTCCAATTTGAGTTTTGGCAATATTCATGAACATATTTGAGATTTTTTCTGTTCCTTGTTGTAAGCCCAAAGCGATTGAGGTTAATTCAGGATATTCTACAATTTCTTCTTCAACTGTCTGTGTTTCTTCTGTTTTTGGAATTTCTTGCAATTCTCCAAGAGGTTGTTCAACAAATTCATTTATTTCCTTAATAAGAATAGGATTTTTTTTCTGGAAATCCTCTGAAAATTTTTGAATCCACTTAAAATACTCTAATGAGTTTGGAATTTCAATTTTAAATGGTACAATATGATATTTATCAGCTTTAGTATAATCATCTAATCTATAAATTTCAAATCCAAGATTCCCATCCTTCCCCATGAGTGTATGATCAAAAACTATACTAAAACCATAAGGAAATTCCTCCTTTTGGAAATACTGTAAATTTACTAAATCACTCTCACTGAGGTACAAACCCCAAGAAGGGTGAGAATGGTAATATCCTATTAAAGTAGATGAATATTTTTTACTGATCTCATTAAATAAATCATAATCATCTTTATCAAATCCGATTTCTGCTTTATCTCCATGTGTTATAGGAACAGCATTTTCTACAATGACTTTTTCTTCGATAGTATCATATTTTCCTACACAAACCCCCATAACTTCTATACTTTGTTCTAATTTATCATTACCAAAACGTAGAACATGAGTAAGCATGTTTCTAAAAGCTTCCTTCTTAATGTATATATATCCTTTTTTAGATTTACTTGTATCATCAAAATTTTTTTGATTTATATTTTGATTAGATTTTTTTTCAACCACTTTCACTTCACCCTCTCTGTTTCTAATTTTTTTATCTTAGCTAATAAATCTTGATTTTCTTTTCTTAAATCTATGAGATCATTTTGAAGCGTCTTGATTTCAACTTTTTGTGTTTCTAATTTGTTTTGTAGCGAAGTTTTTGAGCTCTCTAGTAATATTATAGCAGCTTTTAAATCTGATAGAAAGCTTTTAGATTCTTTATTTAAATTAATAAAAGTTCCTATGATTTTATTAACATTTTTTGTGAAAGTACCAGATAAATCTTTTATAATATTATCAAATTTTTCTGGAATTGTGTATTCTATTGAATTAAGGCTTTTAGATAAATTTTCTATAATATTGCTTTGTTCATCCAAACTTTTAGAAGATGTTAAACCTAATTTATTTATATTAGTTAATTTATCTATTTGGTTATTAAATTGAATTATAATATTATTGATATTTTCCTTTAATTTTTCTTCAACCATTGATTTAAATTGTTCATTAAGTTCAGTTTTGATATTATCAAACAGATCTTTTAAGTATTCTTGATCAGAATCAAATTCTTCAAATTTATCATCAATGTACATGTCCAATTCGTTTAATTTTTCCTTAAAGGAAAATTTAAAATTTTTTTGAAGATTAGAAATCCCCTCACTTAACCTGTCTTTTATTGTAATCACATCTTTTCTTATTTGTAAATTATTCTTAACAGTAGTATTGATCAAATTTTCACTCCAAGAATTAAGAAATATGATAAATGGTGCGATAACAATTTCTAAGAACTTTGTTAATTCTGTATTGAGTGCAGATAAGATTTTAGTAGAATCTAATTCCGGTTTCTTTGCAAAAATTTGGCTTTCACTTGGAAATGCAATATCTCTAAAAAGATCGGGCATTTCATTAATTTCCAATATAGGAGGTTCTTTTGAGTGAATTTTATTTATTAAATCGATTAATTTTAAATAATATTCAATATTATCTGGAGGTGCTACAGACGCTTTTACCTCGTGATAACCTGACATTTGACCTTTGGCTGGATTATCTAATCGAAATGTACGAAATCCTAAATCTCCTGGTTTTTCTAAATAAGCATGGTCAAAAACAATTCCTATGGCACTAGGGTTTGGAGTTTGCCAACCAAGTTGATTACGTATATCTGTTGAAGAAAAGAAAATATCCAGTTCGGGGTGAGAATGGTACCACCCACAACTAAACCAGTTTTTTTCAGCATAAGCAGCATCAACCATAGAAAATGTTACATAATCTTCTGGGGCAAATGCAACTTCTATCGCACCACCATGTGAAATGGGAATAGCATCTTCAATTATAACATCTCTAATTCCCTTCTTATCTGGTTCACCTTCACCTAATGACCCAATTAGTATTCCCATTACTTCTCGGTACTGCCTTTTATCTCTCGCTTTATTTCCAAAACGAAGGACATGTAGAAGCATTTTATAATAAGCTTCTGGTTTAATAATAACAGTTTTTTCAGAAGTCAATGATATTCACGATTTATGTTTTAGATTTAGTTTGTTAATGATCTATATATAGTTTAATTGGTTTTAAATATTAGAATAAAAAATTGAAAATATTATCTGATCTTTTAATTTATTCTTTATTGAGTCTTCTTTTTCAGAGAAAATTTTGATTCTCTTTCCTTATTCTCTTAAATTATTAAATCAAATAAAAAATAAAATCAGAATTAAAACAAATTTATGAAATCATTAATCATGAGGTAATGGCTTACCACAGAAAGGACAGAATCGGAAACCTAAGTCTTTACCACAATGCGGACAAAAAGAACCTTCTGTTCCTACTGGTGCTTTTTCCTCAACACCTTCTTTTGGTATTGAAGGTAACTCTCTTTTTGTTTTAAGAGTTGTAGTAGATGAGGTAGCACTAGGAAGTACCTCTTGTTTTGCCATCATTCTTTCCTTAAAAGCTTGTCTTCGTTCTTCTTCAAGTTCTTCTTGCGTTTTAGTACCTTCTGTTTTAACCCAACCTTGAACCTTGGGTCTTTTTAATTCACTTTCAGGAACCCTTTCCAATTCTACTTCTTTAGTTTCTGATAGTGGAGCAACTACTTTTCTCTCATCCTTCTTCTGCAGGGCTTGTTTTACAAGAGCTTGAGTTGTTTTCATTACTTGATGGGGATTAATATTAGGGATTGCTACAGTCCTAAGAACCCAGCCTACAATAATATTTTGATTTGGAAAGTCGCCTTCGACATCCTCATCTTTAAAAACATAAGAATCAATAATATCTTTTCCTTTTAACATGCGAACAGCCCATTTCTCATTAATTAATCCTAATTGCAGTCTATAAGATGTTCCAGGTACGCCAAGTTGGCTCGTTAATGGTTCGAATCCTCTCTCTGTCACTTCAAATCACTTTTTTTCTCTAAATTATATGAGATCAGTAATATTATAATGATAAATTTCGAATTTAAATTATTATTTATTTATTGTTAAAATTTATCTTAAAGTTAAAAATTTTATCTGATTGATTAAGTTGATCGATAGTTAAAATGTTTAATTCTTATATTTTTAGTTTGGGATTAAAAACAAATAAATACAAATTATTCTATTATCTTGTAAAATACCATTGTTGAAAATAACAGGATTTTTATCATGACTGTAATAATTCCAAAGAATGATTATTTAACTTTAGTGGCCGCAACTATTAGATTTGCTAATGCTCGTATTCCAAAGGATGATTGGTTAGAAGTTAGTGGCATCTTTACTGGAAGAAATGAAGGAGATGATGTATTCATAACAGAATGTTACCCCATCATGCATCAAGAATTAGATAAAGATGCAGTAATTGATCAATATAAATGGAATGATGAAGATTATGAAGCTCTTTATATCATCGATGATGAAGCATTTTCAAGAGATCCACCTGAGTTTGTAGTCGGATGGTGGCATAGTCATCCTGGCTTTATTTGAACTGGATTTACCAGACTTAGCTAAAAGGTAATGATGAGTCACATCGACATTCGTACTACTCTATCATATCAACAAAATAATTCTTTGGCAATCTCACTAGTTTTTAATCCTATGAGACTTATTCGCCAAATCGAAGTAGCAAACAAAAAAGGAGATCCAGATATACAACTAAAAAATGATCCCGGGTTTAAAATATTCAGGTTAGATGATATTAATCGAGGTCTTGAAGCATCTTATCATGCCATAGACTATAAAATTGAAGGATACGATAGTATGGAGCAATTGGTTACTTCAACTCAGAAATTTATTATCGATATTACTAATTTCTTCCCTAAGAATAATGTTCCACAAACTTATGAGAAATATATTGATGATAGGATAACTCAATTAAATTCATTATTCCAGGGAACTGAAGAATATTTAACCACACTGACCTATCGTGGTGAAAAAAAGAGAATCCCAGAAGTTATAGAAAATCAAAGCAAAGAAATTAGGAAATTTGTAGCTGAAACAATTATAAAGATTGAAAATATTAAGGAATTCATGAATTATTTAGAATATAAAGAAAGAGAATCAATAATTCCACAAGTCAAGGCTATAATAAACAAATGGGATGAACAGGTTGTTGGATTAGATAAGAGAATAAAAGAACTAAAGAAGAAATTTTAACCCTAATAATTATCATCTTATTTTTAGTTTTGATAAATTTTTATTTGATTACGCTTTTTTTTGATTAACTATACGATTATTTTTAAAAAAAATATCAGAGAAATTTTAGAATTTAGTCATTATCATGAGAAAAATTAATTTTCCTTTTACAGCGATTCTTGGTCAAGAAAAAATGAAGATGGGGTTAATCTTGAACGTTATTGACCCTCAAATAGGTGGTATCTTGTTAACTGGTCAACAAGGCACTGGAAAAAGTACTGCTGTAAGATCTCTCGTAGAACTGATGCCTCAAATTAAAATTGTTGCGGGTTGTGAATTTTCATGTGATCCTAATTCAGATATTGATGATTTATGCCAAAATTGCATAGAAAAAAAGGAAAAAGAGCAAATAACTACAGAATTCCGTGATATGAGGCTTGTAAATTTGCCTTTAGGAGTCACAGAAGATATGGTTTGTGGGAGTCTATCTATAGATAAGGTATTAACTGAAGGAATAAGAGCTTTACACCCCGGGTTACTCGCGAAAGCAAATAGAGGTATTTTATATGTAGATGAAATTAATTTACTCCAAGATCATATCGTTGATGTCCTTCTAGATTCTGCAGCTTCAGGTGTAAATATCATAGAAAGAGAAGGAATCTCTATATCGCATCCTTCAAGATTCGTTCTGGTTGGTTCAATGAACCCAGAAGAGGGTGATTTAAGACCACAAATAGCAGATCGCTTGGGATTAGAAGTTAGAATTAAAGCCCCTAGAAATTCAGAATTAAGGGCAGAAATAACTAAAAGGGTTATAGAATTTGATGATCATCCAAAAGAATTTATTAAAAATTTTGAAGATGAACAAGAAAAATTAAGACAACAAATCCTTAATGCTCGTGATATTTTAAAGGAAGTTCAAATCCCTAGTTCTGTATATGAATTTGTATCTAAAATTGTAAATGAGTTAGAGATTTTTTCTCAAAGAGCAGATATTACTTTTATTCGATGTGCGAGAGCTCATGCTGCTTTAAATAGTAGAAAGGATATAATTGAAGAAGATCTTAATGTGGCTATGGATTTAGTATTCGAACATAGAATTCAATCACTTCATTATGAAATGACACCAGAAGAAATTAAAGCAAAAATAACTGAAGTATATGGTAAAATAAGAGAGGCTTATGAAAATACAAAAGTACTCCAACCCAATAGAGAAACAGAAGGCCCTTTAAAGCATTCAGATGAACATCAAAAAGAGTTTAAACGTCAATCTGTTGATCCTGATAAAGTTGACATCCCAGAATCCCAAGAACAGAAATTACCCCCTCCAAAATATCCAGATAATAAAAAAAGAAACCCTAAACCCGCGGGAGGATGGAAAGTAAAGAATATACCTTTTGATGATGATCTTAGATTTTTTGAAGATAGACAAGTGGTCATACCATTTATTTATAAGATGGAAAAGAAAATGACATCCATCTTAGATAACATAAAAAAGGACAGAAAGATATCTGATTATGGTGGAAGAGGGATCGGTAGGAGAATCAAAATATCTTCATCCCAAAAGGGGAGATATGTATCTTACAGATCACCTATACGTGAACAACCAAAAAGCATTGCTTTAGATGCTACCATTAGGAATTATTTAAAAAATATTGTATATAACGAAACTGAAATTGATTTCCCTATTCATTTTAATAAATATGATTTAATGGATAAAATCTATGAATATCGAGCACCTTTAGCTCTCTTCTTTGTTTTAGATAGTTCAGCATCAATGTATTACGTAATAAAACAAATGACAGACGTTATATTATCATTACATCGAGAGGGATATAGAAAGAGAGATAAAATAGCTCTCATTGTATTTCGAGGTAAGGATGCTATTGTATTACAGAACCCCACTGTAAATTTTAACATGGCTATTAATAAATTGAAAAAAATTGAGGGTAAATCATATACTCCAATGGCAGCAGCTTTAAAGAAGGTATCTGAGCTTATAAAAGTTGAGAAATTGAAGGATAGAAATATTATCCCTATAGTCTTTATATGTAGCGATTGTGGAGCAAATATTTCCGTTAAATATCCTGATTTAATAGCCCAAATTGAAACGGATTATTCTTTAATTACAAATGAATTAAAAGAATTAACAAAAAAATTATCAAAACAAAACATCCATATGGTTGTGCTAGAACCAAAAAAATCCTATGCGACACACGCTCTTGGTGTACACACATATTCAGCAGAGCATATTAAAAAAAACTTTAAAAAATACGCGAATGCTCAGATTTACAAGTTTAACAAATATAATCCCGATTCTTTAATATTAGAATTGAAAAAAATTCTCTAAATATAATTTTCACTCATATAATTCATAAAATGGTTAAGAAATCAAATTCCATACTTGTTGTTGGATTTAATACACGTCCTTTAGCCTATTCATTGAATAAAGCGGGTTATAATGTATACGCAGTAGATTTCTTTGGTGATTTAGATCTCTATCCATATGTAGATGATTATATTATTGTAATAAAAGCTTTGAAAAGTAATTATAACTCTTTAAAAGAGAAATATAGTATATTCTTAGCTCAATTTGCTTTAGAATTGCATCGCAAACATAGAAATATAGATTTTTTATTAATAGGTAGTGGTTTAGATGATGCCTATAAAGAAAGGGAAAAAATCTTAGATGAAATTAAGAGTTTTAATACGATTAGCGTCAATAATGAGTTACAAGTTATTAAAAAGTCAAGAGATATAAAGTATCTTCTTGAATTTCTTAAATCCCATGGTTATAAGGTTCCTTTATCTTATTCTTTTGAAAAATTTCGATTAATAAAAGTAAATCTGGAATATCCCTTTATATTAAAAAAAAAGAGAAGTGCAGGTGGCATAAATGTCTTCAAAGTTGAAGATGAAAAGAAATTAATGTCTCTAATACGTATTTTAGAAAAGAAAAAGTTTATTCCGTCAGAATGGTTAGTTCAAGAATACATTGAAGGTATCCCCGTTAGTTGTACAGTAATTTCTGATGGAAAAGAGTGTGAAGTCATATCCATAAATCGTCAAATCATTGGTGAAAAGTTTCTTTATGCTCCAAAAGAATTTATGTATGGTGGAAATATTGTACCTGCTGGATTATCAATTGATGAAGAAAAAATCATATCTGAGATTTCGATGATTTTAACAAAAGATTTAGGTCTACAAGGGATTAATGGGTTTGACTTTGTTTTAAAAGATAATCATCCTTATTTTATGGAATGTAATCCAAGAATTCCTGGCTCAATTAGAGCTTCAGAATCTGTTCTGAACTTGAATCTTTTAGATCTACACATAAAAAGCTTTATACCTAATGAATGGAAAAATATTAAAAAATTAATTAAATCTGCGATACCTAAAAGTTTTGCCACAAAATTGGTATTTTTTGCTCCAAAAGATATAGAAAAAAGAATTTTACCAAAAATAAATAATCTTAAATTTGTACATGATAAAACTGAGCCAATCAAAGATGTTTTGAGAGGTGAACCTTTATGTACTGTCTTATATGTAGCTAATAAATATTCTAAATCTTATAATGGAGCGAAAAAGATTATAAATAAAATCGAGAGAATTATTGGATAATAGCTTTAATTTTAGCTATGTAAGATCCTAATTTCCTCTCATCAGACTCAGGAACAGCAAGCGCTAATACTCGGTTTTCATCTAAATCGTGGATTATGACAGAACCATTTTCCCCTCCTATAATACAGTATTCCATATGACTTTCTAGTAATACTCCAGATAAATTATATAATGCAGCAACCATAGCTGAAAGAATTGGTTCAGGCATAGTTGATTGTATCTTAATTGGTAATCCATCTTTGGTAATAATTGCTATCACTAGAGTATTTGGTATTGCTCTTTTCAAACCTTTAAATATTTCTTCTTTAAGAATATCTGAGGTTTCTGCAATAGCAGTTACTTGTAAGCTTAATTTTTGTAATCTATTTATAAATGAATCTAATCCTTCAAGCTCAGCTAATTCTCTATTTAAATAAGTAATCATTGTAATTTCTTCTGTTAAAATTGAAAGAACAATTTTTTCCTTCCCAATAATTAAATTATAAGAGACATCTTGATTTAATGAATCTCTTAACATTTTGGATGATAGAAATACAAGGCTACTATTTGCTGCTGTAATCTCGCCCATTGTCATTTTAGTTCCTTCTTTTTTGAATTTACTTGCTATTTTTGTTCCCTCAGCAGTGCCAACATTAATACCTAGTATAGCTGGTGCGGATTCAAGCTCTTTTTCTATTATTTCAGATACATCTGATTCTAATTCTTCGATTATTTTTTCTTGCTTTTCCATGGAAGAATATTGTATATCTGAAAATAAAAAGATATTCTAAATATTTGGTAATAAAAAAAAAATATGAACTAGTACGATTAGAATGTTTAATAATTAAAGATTAAATCAAGTAATTATGTAATTATATTAACAGGTGGTTATGGTACAAGATTACGACCACTCTCTTATCGAATTCTAAAACCTCTATTTGAAATAGCTTATGTAATAATTAGAAAATATTATAGAATCGGTGATTTTTGTGATTTATCATATATTATTATTTTCGATAATACCATCATTGGCAAATCATACCAATTAAATTGGTGTATTATAGATGAGAATATAAAAATACCAGACAATTTTAATGCAACAAACTGTTTTATTATTAAAAATGATAAAAAAGAATTAGAAATAATAACTTATTAAATTTTAATCATTATAGTAAAAATTATAAATAAATAATATTGTGATCTTGTTATAATGGATTACGAAATAAAAAAACAATTAGAGACTAAGGATAATCTTATTAAATTAAAAGATGAACAAGTAAAAACTCTTGAGAACTCTCTATTATTAAAGGATGAGCAAATCAAGACTCTTGAGAAGACAATAAAGACTAAGGATGAAGAAACTAGAACTTTAGAAAAAACTATCTCATTAAAAGAAGAAGAAATTAAAAAATTAAGTTCTTCTGCAATTGATCCAAATTTTTTAAAAGATCAAGATGAAACTATCACTCAGCTTCAGAAAGAGATAGAAATATTAAATGAGGAATTAACTAAAGCGGATGAAGATTTGGAAGGCTTAAAATTAGAAAATGAGAAACTAAAAAATGCTCAAACTAGTTCTAAAGAAGTAAAAATCATAGATTTTACAAACACTCAGATTAAGAAATCTGAAATTCTTGAAAAAATGAAAGCTTTATTAGAAAATGCTATAGCTAATGTTACCATTGTTGTTCCTAGTATTGAAGATTTGCAGGAACTCTATTTATATGAACTTAGATCTTCTGTTAGTATGAAGATCGCATGCTCAATTAATCCCGGAATTGATGAGCATAGGGAATTACTGGAGGAATTTGAAAGTTTAGATAATATTTCTCTTAGAAATTACGAAAGAAAAGATAGATATGTCATAACTAGGGATGGAGAGGAATTATTTTTTGCCGCAATTGGTAACGCTGATGAGAATCATCTCGTATTCCATACAAGAGACCCAAAACATATCACATTATTCAGTTCCTTAGCCACTGATGGCTGGATCCAGAGTAGAAAAGTGTAGAATTTAGAATATTGGACACTTCTCTTTTACACATTTATCATTAATGTTTGAAAAACAACACTTTTCAAAAGTATAACCTAAATCTATATTGAACTTTTCTTTTAAGAATTTAATAGTCTCTGTGATCGATAATCTCACTGATCTTTTACAACAGTGCTCTAAATTATCAGCGATTTTATTTAATGATCTTGATGTTATTTGATTTGCTAATGTCCTTGGAGAATCTGTAGATGGAGTTGCTCCTGTGAAAATACTTATTGCTATTCCAGACCCCATTCCAGCACCACATGAACCATAAAAACCACACCACCCACCTGGAATTTTAGAGGCTCTTCGTATTGCTTCTTTAATATCAAATAAATTTATCTCGGTTCCATCAAGTTTTTTTATTTTATTGTTTTTAAGAGCTGTTAAAATAACCGCAGGGGTTAAAACATGATGTTCTGGACCATAAACTTTGAATTTAGGATGCTTCATTATTAAATCTGCTAATTTAAATGGATCTTTAATCTTTGTTTCCTCACAAATTCTTTCAATGAGTTCAATAGGACCCTTGGAATGACAAGCATCGCAAATATAATGACCATCTTCACAATAAATATTAGAATTAAATATATATCCACAAAATTCACATTTAAGTTCTTTATAGTCTTCCTGTTTTGTCCCATAAATTAAATTTTTATGGCAAATCTCACACTTATCACTTTTTTTTTCAGACATTAATAATCGCAACTTTAAAATTTACGGTATTTCTATAAATGTTCTTTTTCTTTTATAAAAATGAGCTAATTTAGTATAACCTATCTTGCTTACCAATTTTATCATTTTATTAAATTTATAACCTAACTCATTAGGATGATGAGCATCTGACCCTAAGAGAATTGGAATATCTAATTCATACATTTTTTCAATAATTTCAAAACTTGGGTATTGTTCTTTTATTTCTTTTCTTAATCCCCCTGTATTAATTTCAACTGTTAAATCTCTCTTTTTAACACGCTCAAGAGTTTTAATTACTTCATTCATAACCAATTCTTTGTCTATTGCTCTCTTTTTATATTTTTTTGGTAAATCAAAATGACTTACAACGTCAAAGTCAAAATCTTCTGAGGTGATCATGTCCTGTAATTTATGATAATATTCTAGATAGATATTATCAATACTATCGTATTCTTTATACATACTTAAAAATCTTCTATCATCAACAGCAAATAATTTTGATTTTCCATGTAATATGTGGACCGAACCTAGGATATAGTCTAAATTATTCAATCTATTCTTAATCTGTAAATTTAAAAAATTCTCTTGACTTTTAAAATAATCAACCTCAAATGCTACTCTTAACTGAATTTTATTTTTATATATATCCTTTAATTTTTGTATAGACGAGAGGTATAAATCAACTTCATTTAAGCTCATAGCATATTCTTGATATGGAACTTCTTCTATTAAGATGGAACTACTCTTAAGATATTCATATGGGAAATGATCACTAATTCCAATAAGATCTAATTTCTTATCGATAGCTTTTTTAATATAATCCTCAATCGAGCCAACTGCGTGATGGCACATTTGATTGTGAGTATGATAATCCTCTAAAACCATCTTGTATTTATAAAATAATATAAATTAGATAAAATTAATCATAACAAAATATAAGCTGATTAGTTTTTGGAATTTAAAAACAAAATATTTGATGGTGAATATGAAGTATCTGAAGTTCAGATTAATAATGACGGGCAAATCTTTCGAGGATTATTATATTTTCCTGCAGAAAGATTTAAAAAGCCTTATCCATTAGTGATATATTTCCATGGATTTCCAGAGTTATTTTCATTAACAGAGAATGTAAAAAAGTATAAATATATCTTAGATTTGGGTTACTCCCTTATTGTTTTTAATTTTCGAGGATATCGAATTAGTGAGGGTTCGATTTCAATTGGTTCTCAAATCTCTGATAGTTTAAAGATAATTGAATTTGTAAAAATAATGGCAAAAAGGAAAATTTTCGATATTAATAGTATTAATATTATAGGTTATGATTTTGGAGCATATATAGCTTTAATGGTATGTTCTAGAATTGAAACCATAAATAAATTGATAATTGTCAGTCCAATTATTGATTTAAGAAAACATGTTTATAGTGAAGACTTTCCAAGAGCTTTGAGTTACATTAACAGATTTCTTCCTAGTTATATCAATGGAATTGAAAATATCGAAGAATTTATTAAGTCTACAAAAGAAGAGTTAGATTATGACCAATTACAAATTGAGAGATTTATAAATCAGTTGAAATTGAAAAAACTAAAAATAATTATCGGAGAAAGTGATAAATTGACACCTATAGCAGAAATAAACAGTATATTTCAGGGAGTAAATATTAATTACGAGCTTTCTATTATTAATGGTGCAGATCATGATTTTAATGATGATGAGGAATTAGAAAAATTGAATAAAGAGATAATAAAGTTTTTCATATAGTCACTTTTTCTATTGAGGGTCTAAATTTGAACAAATATCATTTGAGACGGATTGAAAAAGAAATATCTAATAAAAAGGAATTATTAGGGATCCTTAAAAGAGGAAAATATACAATTATTTCGCTGTGTAAAGAGAATGAACCTTATATTGTAGCTCTAAGTTATGGATATGATGAATTTAAACATGCTTTATATTTCCATTGTGCTAAAGAAGGGCAAAAACTGGATTTTATAAAATCTAATCCATATGTTTGTGGTACTGTTATTGAAGATAATGGTTACAAAGATGGATGTGGTCAAGCATTCCGTTCAATCATATTTAGGGGGAAAATAGTGATTATTGAAGAATTAGAAGAAAAAAAATATGGATTTAACATTTTAATAGATCAACTGGAAAACGATCCTAATACGATTAAAAATAAATTCCTCAAAAAAGATACAACTTATGATAACTCATTTATTTTAAGATTAGATATTACAGATATTACTGGTAAAGAAGAAAAACCAGATTCTCAATAAAAAAGTTTAACGTTAAAATTTAATTGATTTAAACACAATTTGCCAACAATATTGCTTCAAAAAATCAATTTTATATAAGGGAAATTCAATTAATTGAAGCACTTTATATAGAATTCTAAATATTTTTGGTTTTTTGAAAATAATTTTAAAAATCTCAGTCGATGGAGAAATAATATAATATTCAGCATGCTTAATATTACCAAATATTTTTTTTGCTTTCATAACATCTGATAATAATAAAGGATGTTCATGTTTAGTTCTTTTTTTTGGATTTAGATGTTTCCTATTCAGTTCTACTATAGGATTTTTTTTTAGTGGTTCTATAAAGGTAATGAACCCTTTTTTTTTGAGTAAACGTTTACATTCTCGAAAGAATAGCCCGATATCTGGTAAATGATGAAGAATTCTAGAACCTACGATGATATCAAACGTGTTATCTTCAAAATCTGGAATTTGGGCATTCATAACTCGAAAATCTACATTAAGGTTTAATTGATTCATTTGGCTTTTACAGAAATTTATAAAATTTTTTGAAAGATCGATTCCAATTACATCAGCTCCCTTTCGAGCTAAATAAAAAGAAAGATTACCTCGACCACAGCCAATATCTAACACTTCCTTTCCTTCAACATTCCCTAGCATGCTTTTTAATGTTATATTAACTTGTTTAAAAAAACTCTCTTCTTCTAAATCAAATATTTTTCCCGGACGTAACATCTTTTTATTATAATAACTTTCTTCATCTCTGAATATGTGGGTATACTTTGAAAGTGTTTTCTTTTTTTCTTGATCATCCATAAAAATCGAATCCTACCGTATCTTAATAGTAATATTTAATTCTTTAAAATAAATATATTGAAATGTTATTGAATGCCATCACTAAAAACGTTAATAAAAATCTATGATTAGAAAGTATCAAGAAGTATATGATATAGATATTGAGGAAGCAGAATTTTTTTTAGAATTAGAAAAGTCACTAACTGAGGCTAAAAGTAATGAAGATACGAAAATAGGATACTTTAAAAAGTTTCAAGCCAATAACATGGATTTATTCAAAAATAATAACTATTATAGTTATGTAAATGAAGAATCACATATTATTGCGTTAGATTTGAGTCGATGGGAAATAAAAGAACTTCCAGAATCTATTGGGAAACTGTCAAAGCTACAATATTTAAGTTTAGCTAACCTTGAATTGGCAAGTTTGCCTGAATCTATTAAATATCTCTCTCACCTTAAATACTTTAATTTAGGGGGCAATAAATTTAGTAGTCTACCAAAATGGTTGATTGATTTTGTTGAAAGTAAATTCTCACAAAATTATATAAATAAGGGGGTAAATACTAGAGAAGCAAAAGTACTAAGTATATTAGAAGTTCTTAAAGGAAATAGATTGGAAAAAGTAAGTATAGAAAGTGATGTAATTCATTGGGAATATGCTTTAAATTATAAGATTAACAAGGAAGGAAATTTAATAGGGATATATATAAATGATGAGAAAATGGGAATTGGAATCTTCCCCGAACTAATATGTACTCTTAAATATCTCCAAGAATTAGTTTTACCACAATCATCGCTAGAATTCTTACCAAATTGTATTGGTGAACTTCATAATCTCAGATATTTGGATCTATCTTTTAACAGAATTAATTATATCCCAGAATCAATAAATGAATTAGTAAATTTAGAGTATTTGGACCTAAATGATAATGAAATTTCTGAAGAAAAGTTATCTTCTCTAAAATGGAGCAAAAACGGGCAATTATCTCTTGATAAGGGTGATTATAATAGTGTAATTCAAGAATGTAATAATACATTAAAAATATATCCTAAGAATAAAAGTGCTTGGTTCAACTTAGGAATCGCTTATAAAGAGGTAGGGGAATATTCTAAAGCTGAAAAAGCACTTAAAAAATTTTTAGAAATCGATCCGCTAGGTTCAGTTGTATGGAGTAATCTAAGTGATATTTATTATCAAAAGGGAGATTATACTAATGCTATTGCTACAATAAAGCAGGCTTTAAAAATTGAACCGAATATCGCATTTTTATGGAGTAACCTTGGCTTTAATTTAAAGAAATTGGGAAAATATGATAAAGCTATTAGTGCCTATTTACATTCAATTGATATAAACCCAAAAAATAAAAATGTATGGAAAGATTTAGCGTCATTATATCGCTACAACGGTGATTACATGAAAGCTATTGAAGCTGATGAACATGCTTTAGAAATTGAACTAAACCCAAACGATGAACAGGAATAGAGGAAGGTTAATCTAAATATTTATTAATGTATCGTTGAACTTCGCTCGCAGGTTGAAAAATCCCAAAATGCCCCTCACATAGGATATCCGCGTTAAGCTCTAAGAGTTTTCTTAACGAATTTTGATAATCATCATAATTACTTACGCCAGGAATAATTGGTCCATGCAAATCTTGCCCAAATAGAATTTTCTTTTTATTCTCAGTTTCGATCAATATTGAAATAGAACCTGGAGTATGGCCTGGTGTATGAATACATTGAAATTTATAGATTCCAAATTTTAAAATTTCTAAATTCCCTTTCAATTTTTTTGTGAGTTTAATAGGCTGATACTTTACGCCATACCACATAGCTGCTGTTTCTTTATCATGCCCCATCTCTTCTATTGCGTCTGCATCAAATTCATGAGCATAGTAATTCACATTTTTATTATATTTTTTCAAATCATAACACGCAGCGATATGATCTATATGGAAATGAGTTATAATACAATGTTTTATCTCCATTGGATCTAAATTGAGTTTAGTGATCTTTTTTATCATTTCAAGGCTCATTCCACAATCTATTAAAACAAGCCCTTCTTCACTATGAGTATTTACTAAATAAACTGAACAACCAGAATCTCCTATATGATAAATATCCTTAAAAATTTCTCTCAAATTTTATTCTTCTTACCTATATTAATCAATCATTATGATTGATTATTTAAAAAATAATAGTTTTGTATATATCTAGATTCAAATCATGTTGCTTTAATATAAAGTCTTTTATAGAGCAGAATTGTAATAATTGCTGCCATCATTGTTGAAAATAAAACATCTGAGGCATAATGAGCTCCAATAACAATGCGAGACAAACCAACAAATAGTCCCCATCCAAGTATTAAAATATAGAATAAAATCTTAACAATATCCGTATTCTTTCGATCTTTTATTACAATTAATAAAGGTAAAAACATCCATCCCATTGCGGTATGACCGCTAGGAAAACTTTGGTTTCCAGTTATCCCCTGAGGTAAAAACCAAGGAGTATAATCTATAAAACTAGGAGCAAGGTCTCTAAATCGAACTCTTCCCCATAAAAGTTTAATTAATTGTACAAATATTAATGGATTAATAATTACTAACAACGAAATTATCCCGGCTATAGTTCTATAGTTCTTCCAATCTTTATTCCATGTCAAAATTACATAAAAAATTATTGGAATAATTAAAGCCAAACCTGTATAAAAATCTGTTTCATTATCAGCAAATATAATAAAAAGGATTCCAACAATTATGGATATATAAGCAGGGATTTTTTGTAAATTTAAATTCTTATTAAAACTCCCTAAGTAAGTTGCTAGCGCTATTGCTATTAATGCATAACCAGGAACTTCTCCATAATCTCTCCCAAAAATACCCCATGCTGAATTTTGATCTACCACAGCTTTAGATATTTCTAGATCAGTAAAACCAAAAACAATCGCAAGAGTTATCCAAATTAATATTATGATTAACAGTAACTTTGTGCTTATAGATTCTTTAACGTTTTTAAACATTCAAACACCTAATTTTCTTTTATCAAGAAATACCTAATTGAAGAAATTTCTAATAATATTCCTAATTATTTGTTTTTATTATTTAAAATGTTCCCTTATTAGATTAAGAAGTATATCTGGATAATCAGTATAAATTGCTTCCACTATTTTGTCCTTATATCTCATATTAATAACTCTTTTCATGTTTACTTTCGAGTTGACTCCCCAAATATAACACTTAAATCCATTATCTATTATATCAGTAAATAAACCATTAACCATCTTTTTACATCTTACATTTACTACATTTATATCGAGTTTTCTTAATTTTTCAATAATTCTTGGTTTATTTGATATTTTACTTATATTTTCTGGTAATGTATGTACTAGATTTGATATCCCATTTTGTTTCCTTAATTGCGAAAGTATTATTAATCTCCGATCTGTAATTTCTATTTTATCTAAGATTGAAGCTTCTTTTGCGAGATGTATCAACCTTAACCCAGCTTCTTTATCAGCGATGTCAAAACTATAGCGGAGCTCATTCGAGAGATCTTTAAATGTCTCAAAAAGATCTTTAACTAAGGGGATTCTATTATCCTCTTCAAATATTAAATAATTAATCTCTTTAAATGTTAAATTATTTACCCGATATAATATTTTTCCTTTTCTGAAATATTGATCATGCAAACATATTAATTTATTATCTTTTGTAATATGAATGTCTGTTTCAATTCCCGCGCCCATTCTTACAGCTTTTTTAAAAGAGGGAATTGTATTTTCAATTTCATATCCCGACGCGCCCCTATGTCCAAAAATGTATGGAATCATCTATCCAGCAATAAGAAAATAATAAGAAAGTTGAAAAAGATAATTTTTATTGAAATTTAAATTACTTATATTATCTTATATTTACTCAAGATATTGATTAGAATGGGAGAAAATAACGAAGTAATTTCCAAAGAGGAAAAACAATCTTTCTCTGTGAAATTAAAGAACTATCTTAAAAATTTAGTAGATTTTTCGAATTATGACGCTAAGACAATAATCTACATTATTATATTCATAGTTTTAATTGCTGCATCTTTAGTCTTATTATATTTTATATTTTTTGTAAATAATACAATATTATACCGTTTCGTCGTAGTATTTTTTGTAAATCCGGTTTATAACTTAGGAATTATTGGTATCTTTCTTTTTATAGCCATTATGGGGATTCAAGGACTTCTTGTCCCTCTTCCTTCTGAAGTTGTGCTTTTAGCTACTGGTATGATATGGGGGTGGTTTTGGGGAGGTTTAATGGGAGTCATTGGTTCAATGGCTGCGGGAATATTATGTTATTATGTAAGTAAACGTGGTGGAAGACCTTTGGCTGAAAAATTTGTTGGTGAAAAAGCTATCGATATTGCTGATGATTTCATCCGAAAACATGGTATCAAAGCAATTATTATTACAAGATTTATTCCATTTATCCCGTTTGATGTGATATCCTACACTTCGGGATTAGTAGATATAAATATAAAAACATATTCAATAGGAACTTTACTCGGTTCACTCTTTCGAGCTTTTTTTTATTCTACATTAGGTTGGCTACTCTTCATGAGATTTAATCTTAGTCTTCCCTTAGATTTTGATACTTTGCCTTTAAACGTAATTATTGAGCAATCAAATTATTTCAATACTATACTATTAATAATTTTAGCAGCTCTAGCTGGACTGATAATCTTATATTACCTACTAATTAAAAAATTAGAGAAGAAGAGAACTCTAAAAAATGAATAAGGTTGTAAATTGTTATTACAATTAATTTATAATATTGTGATATTATTTCTTTTTTTATATTTTCCTTAAAATATTTTAGCCTATGAATAAGAAGGAAAAACCATCTCAAGAAATAGGATTTAAAGACCATTACGAATTGAATTTAACTGAGTTTTACCGAGCTCTTAATGAAGCAATTACTACTAATAATACGCAATCTATTTATGAGCTTTCAAAGATTTTCACCAGATATCTATTTAAAAAATTAAATAACTAACTTTTTTTTTGAAAGGGTTAAACTTTATTACGGTTCACATTTTTTGAGAGATTAAAGAGTAGAATCTCCACAAGGTTTGATTTTTTTGTAATTTGTACTAATAGTATATAAAACTTTCGAATTGATTAGGTTTATAAATTTGAAGACTATTCTTAACTTAAGTATTATATAATGACAGTTAGCGGAGAACAGACAAATTATGAGGAAATTTTGGTTTCGTCTCTAAGAGCTGATTTAGAATGGCTAGAACGAGAATTTGAGCTTCAATTTAAATTCAAAAAAGAAAAAACTAATGAGGATATATCTCTTGGTAATCAAATTCTCGATAATGTAATTGATAGCATAAAAACAAATAATTGCGAAGAATTGCATAATTTATTAACAACAACACTAAATAGGATTGAACAGACCTATCCTGAATTCTTTTAATTATTTTGATTCTCCGAAATCTTCTATTTCTGTATTTAAGCTATCGACTGTATTTTTAATTTTTACTTTATTCATATAATTATTAGTATATGAAATCAAAAATATTTTAGATATTAATAGAATTTAGATTCTTATTTGAAAAAGATAAAATATTATAATACAGAAACTTCATTATTTAAAAGAGGAATAAGCTAATGTAATTTAAAAATAATTTAATTACTAGAATAATTAATCATCAAAATATAATTATAAATACCTTAATTATGGAAAAAATCATTTTAACGCATTGGTCTACCTCTACAGGTCCCGAGGTTATTTTACAATTTCCCCCCGAGAAGTCTATACCTCCGAAAGACCTTTTCTTAAAAATCTGGGCGAAACATGAATTAAATAAAGAAAATTCCGTAATTGAATTCACTCCTGAGGATAAGAATAACAGTTATGTCTCAGTGATACAACGATTTGAAGGAGAAGTTTACTTCCTCATTTTAGTCTATAGTAAAGAAGATCTCCATGATGATATAATCAAAGAGTCCCCAGAAATATTAGCACTTATAAGTAAAAATTTAATAGAATTGATAAATACGAATAAAATTACGCGCACAATTTCTGAAGCATTTAATACGATTAGGAATTATTCTAAATTAGATGAAGAAGAAAATCTGATAAACTTCTTTCAAGATCGAATCAAGTATACTATTTTACAAATTCTTAGGAAAGGAGTAATCTCTAAATCGGCATTAACTAATATATTAAAGCATGATTATGGTTTCTCTACAGTAAATATTGATTTAATACTAATTTCCTTCCTCCATGAAAATTTAGTAGTAAAAAAAAATGTACCAGGAAGTAAAGAATGCTATTTTCTAATTAAGGACCTTTCTTGTACTAGGATTCCTCCAAGAAAATTACCAACAGATCAGATAGAAGAAAGTTCTTTAAAAAAATATGGAGAGTCTTTAAAAAATTATTATTTTGATTATTATAATGTCTCAGAATTTGAAAATAAGACAATAATTCAGACAGTTCTTTTTAATAAAGACGTATTTCATCTTATAAAAACGCTAAGAGAAAAAATCTTATCTGTAAATGATTGTTTAACTATTTTAAACAATAAAGAAGAATTATTTACTGAGTTATTAGATAAAAAATTTATTTATGAAGTAAAAGGGTTCGTCTACCTTTTTTCAGATGTTCGATTTATTAAATTTAACCCATATTACATCATCGAGAAGTTAGTGGAAAGATATCAAAATCAAGATATTTCTTTAAATGAATATATGGCACATTTAAAGTTATTATCAATGCAGATAAAGGAACCATTATCCATTAATTATGAAATAGTGTAATTAGCTCGATTCCTTAATTCTTTTCTTCACATTAAGTTTAACAAAATAAAAGTATAAATACTACATCAACTAAATTTACACAATTTATTAAAATTATAATTTATAAAATGGTGTGAATATATGGCACTTGAATTAGTAGATTTCTTACAAGGAAGCTTTAGTCTTGTATTTGTGATTATATCTATTATAATAGGGATTACAATCCTCTCGAAATATTTTGAATTTAAAAATCGATTGTATATTTTAGTGGGAATAAGCTGGGTTGGTGTTAGTATCCCTTGGGTTCCGGATTCAGTCAGTTTCTTAATGAATGTTTTTGTTCAGCAATCACTTTCGGTTGAATGGTATTTTATTATCGGTAATGTTTTTTTACCTATAGCTCTTTTAACTTGGCTGACAGCCTTTACTGATATGATTTACAGGAAAGCCCAGAAAAAAGTATTGATAATTACTATTATTCTTTCAATATTATTTGAAATAATATTTTTCACATTGTTCTTTATTAACATAGATTTGATCGGAGTTATTAATCCTAAGAGACCTTTTACTGTAGAATTTGATCTTTTCATAACTATCTACTTATTGCTTATTATCTTAGTTATGCTAATTACGGGAGTTATATTTGCTCAAAAATCAGTTAAATTAGAAAATCGAGAAGTAAGATTGAAAGGAAAATTACTCCGTGCAGCATTTATTACATTTACTATTGCTGCCATTTTAGATTCTTTACTCGGTACTATTTTTGAAGATCCAACCGACCCTCTCTTAGCGATTATGGTTGTGATCGTAAGAATCTTGTTAATATTCAGCGCTTTGGAATTCTATGGTGGTTTTTTACTTCCCAAGTGGATGAAAGAGCTATTTATGAAAAAAGAATAATATTTTTTTTTCTATTTTTATATTATATAGATAAAAAACCAGTTAGGTAGTTAAGATCGAGGTATCTGAAAATGCTTTATCAACTGGGGCTTTACCATCTCCATATATATGATATAATCCAGATCTTCTAGCTATCTCATAAAAACTACGATAAATATCTTTTTCTTGATCAAATAACGCGCAGGTTTTATATATTAAGGGATTCCAAATATATAATTTATTCTTCGGGCCATACCAAAGTTTCTCATTTTTTAAAATCTGGATAAAATCTTCATCGCTGATTACAGCCTTAAGATCTTGTTTATTTAGCATTACAATAAACGGGATTTCCTTAATAAGCCGATTATTTGTAATATTTTTTAATTCTAATAAAAATTCAATATTATCCTCAAAAAATTTTACTTGAGAATCAACTACAAAAATAACAGCATCAGTTTCAGCATCAAGCTTATTAAATACTTTAATTCTTAATGAACTGAAACCTTTTTGACCGGCAACTGTATATACTCTGTAATATACCTTCTTCTTTTTTGTTGATTGAAAAATTCCTCGGTCAAAATAAAGTGTAGCACCACTTATTCTATCAATTTTTTGCAAATCACTAACAGGAGTGATTTCCCTATGTCCATCTTTAGTTAACTTATAAAGAGTTTCTAATATAGTAGTCTTTCCTGATCCTGCCATACCATAGTATACAATCTTTAGATACGTATTTCCATTTTTGTGTTGAACCATTGAATGATCTCCGGAGAATAAATAATATTACTTTCGATTTAATCAAATAAATTTGATTACTAATAAATAAAATAATTTTCAGAATTAAAGATATTGCATCGTAAAATTATTTTTAAGAATACAATAATTTTTTTACAATGAATAATGATTCCCTTATAGAATAAGAAGTTCAGTAATAAGACTCTAAAAAAACAAGAAATTATGGATGGATATACTGATTCAAACTGGAACTGGGATTTTTATAACGAACTTGTAGATGATGTAGAGGAAAACAAAAATATTATTCAGTGCATTTCTTGTGGTAAATGTGTAGGTGATTGCCCAGCTACAAAAGTATCTAACTTTAATATTAGGAAAATAATTAGTAGGGTCCTTCGAGGAGATAAAAGTGTTTTAAAGGATTCTGATATTTGGTATTGTTATTTATGTGAAAGATGTAAAAGAGTTTGTCCAAAAGACAATATTAATATCCCCTTACTTATTATTAATTTAAGAAATGAAAGCTTTAAGAAAGGGTATGGTCCTCGTTATAATGATTTACGTAAATACGTGGAGATGTCTGAAAGATTTTTGACTAACGGTACCGTTTTGGAAGAACCTTTGGATGGTGGTTTACCAACGGAACGCATGGAAGAATTAAATGAGATTTGTAATTTTGCTCGAATAAATTATGTATTTAAAGCAAGTAAACACAAAAATAAGCAAAAAAGCAAGAAAAAATCATAATCGAGATTCAAAAAAATGGACGTATTTGATTTAGCACTAAATTTAGATGAAATTGAAAGAGATTATCCTGAAAATCCTTTAGAATATTTTAAAAGTAAAAAATTATGCCTTTTTAAAGCTTGCTTGGAAAAATATTTTCCAGGTGTAAGATGGGGCTTTCATGACCTCCTAGAAGAGCTTCAATTAAATGTAACTATGTGTGTGAATCAATCATGCTGCTCTGGTACTTTTTTTCAACGGAATTTGATAACAAGAGCGCAATTTGCGGCCATTAATGAGAGGAATCTAAATGAAATGAATCAGATAGCCGATATAGTGTTCTTTAGCTGTAATGGTTGTTACAATAGTCTGTTAAGAGGGCGAGAATTTTTAAAAATTCCTGATGTGAAAAAAAAAACTAATGAAATACTGAAAGGATTAAAAAACAAGAGAATAGGCATAAATTATCCCAATAAATACGAAATTCTTGAAAATCTTAATCTCAAATTAGTGCATGATTTAGATTTCTTATATTTAATTCGAAACGATGTTCTTAACTCTTTAAAGTTTGATTTGAAAGATCTTAAAGTTGCTATTCATTATGGATGCCATTACTTGAATTTATCAAGAGATAAAAGAAATATTGAAGAATATATAAAAGACAAAACTAAACTAGATGAATTAATTAATCTTTTTGGGGGTATTCCAATTGATTATCAAGAAAGAGAGAGTTGTTGTGGATGGGGGGCTTCCCAACTCATAATAAACCCTCATGAAGCGCTAAAAATAACCGCTAATAAACTAAAAAGCGCTCAAGATGTAGGAGCGGATTTTATGATAACACCATGCCCAACTTGTTTATATACTCTAAGTAAACCCGAATACCGAGAGAAAATGCATAAGTGGTTTGGTGAGAAGTTAGACATTCCCACAATACATTTAAATGAACTAATAGCTATATTGCGAGGATGTGAAGAAGAACGCTGTATCACCCTTAGACGAAAGACTCCGCGTTTAGATGAGATTTTTGAGATAATTACAAAAGAATAAAACAATTATTAATATTTTTATAAATACTAAATTGATATCACAATTCTTCAATTGCTAATCGTGGACAAGAATCCAAACATAATAAGCATCCAATACATTTTTCACAGGAAAATGCTAACTTATCGGTTTTATCTAAGTATAGAGCATTAGTAGGACATAACGAAACACATGCTCCACAATTAATACATTTATCCTCATCAATTATAAATCGCTGATTCTCAGTAACTGTTTTTAAATCCCTCTTATCTAGGTAAGTTAAAGCGTCTTGTTTGAAATCTTTTAAAAACTTTAATTTTAAGTTTTGTTTCATTGGTTTAACGACTGTTTTAGTAGGTAAAGTTTCAGCAGGAGGATTCAAGAAAAATTTTCCATCTTCAATCCATTTTTTAAGCGTTTCAGCTATTTTACGCGCATAAAATATAGATGACATTGAGGAGCATTTTATTTTTTTGCAATCTAACTCGATATATCCACTTTTCAATTCCATATAACTCACTTGCTTTAGTTTTGGTTTATCTCTTTTGGGTTTTCCATAATCTAAGACCTCTGTCAGTAAAATCTCATCATTTACAGCAGTTTTTCTAGCTAAACCCTCATTTAATATTGGTATTGGTACTCCTACTCCAACAGATAAGGATGTACCATACTTTTCATATGCTACTCCTCGTAAATATTCTGGACTCATTTGTTTCAAATCGCCTTTAACAAATAAAGCTCCAAATCTGTTTGTAGGATTATGTTGGGTACCTTCTCCCATAATATATCCAATTCCCCCACCCAAAAAGATTCTAGTGCCGATTCCGATAGTTTCATAATCAGGATCATTACTCAATGGATTTAAACATCCCGCTCCCGCATAATGAGCATTTCCAAAATGAGGTAATAATTTTCCCATATACGTATATAATGTTTTATCTGAACTATTTACAGCACATACATATCTCTGATAAGCATTTCTAGGATTGCATAAAATTGCTTGATTGATGTCTTCGATTGTAAATTCTATGTCCACTTCTGCTAATGGGTAACAATCAGTAGTATAGGAATTACCTTTTAATCTTATTAGTTTCCCTGAGACTAAATCTTCAATGACATGACCACCACCATATTCAAAAGGTTTTTTGTCTGACATCCTCGTACAGCCTATATAACAATCAACTGCTCCATTTCCATGATACGCCTTTACATCGTTTAAGCATAGATGCTCAATTTTTATAGGAGGATCTGAATGACCAAAATTGAGAAAAACTCCACTTGAACACATAGGTCCAAAAGTACCTGTAGTTACTATATCGATCTCATCAGCAGCTACCTTAATACCTTTATCTTCTACAAATTTAATCATTTCTTCAGCTGTAACTACCACAACATCACCATTTTTTATTTTCTCATTTATTTCATTATAAGTTTTTGCCAAAATATCACCAACATTTTACTCCTTTGTCATTATTAATTCTGTCAATAAAATAAAAATATGCATATTAATAAATTCTAACAGCTAGAATATTCATTATATGCATAAAATATGCATCACGATAATATCATAACTATGTTATAGAGAAGAAAAGCCATTTAGGAATAATTTTTATACTTGTTATGTTTTCTACAATTACAAACCCAATATTATAGGTTATGACTAATACAAAAGTTGATAATTCCCATTCTAAACGGAACATAATAGCTATATTTCTGTTGATTATAACTACAGTCCTTTGGGGAACATCCTTTATTATTACTAAAAATATAACAGAAAATGTCCCAGTATTCTTATATCTTGGTTTAAGATTCCTAATTGCACTTTTAGGTTTTATACCTTTTTTTCCGCACTTTAAAAATTTGAATAAGAAGATTATTCTTATGGGTTTTATAACAGGGATCTTGTACTTTTTGGGAATAATGTTTCAAACTTTAGGACTCCAATTCCCATCTACAACTGCAGGAAAAACCGGTTTTATTACAGGATTAAGTACAGTTATAGTACCTTTTTTAGCATGGTTTGGATTTAAAAAACAATTGAATTTAAGAATATGGATTGCGGTAATATTATCAGTTATTGGCATGGCGTTTTTATTGTTGGAGGGTGAATCTGGGTTCATTATAGGTGATGTATTAGTATTAGTTTGTGCTTTTATCTTCGCATTCTATATTGTTTTAAATGATAAGTATGTTCGCATAACTGATATATATTTATACTCAATTATTCAAATTTGTGTTATCACTCTTTCAAGTTTTGTTTGTTCTTTACTTTTAGGAGAATCATACAATTTATTATCAAATCCGCCAACTTTTTGGTTTGTTATGATATATATGGGAATTGCCGTTATGACTGTCACAGTTTTATTTCAAAATTGGAGTCAACAATATCAAGGACCAACTCAAACAGCAATAATATTTACCCTTGAACCAGTATTTGCTGTATTATTTGGGTTCCTTATAGGAAGTGAAATCCTATCCTTATTTGGTTGGATTGGTTGTGGGTTAATCTTTATTGCAATTCTTACAGCTGTACTAAAGAATGCTAATAATAAAGAATAAAATAAGAAAAATTATCTTAATTTGATCAAACTGTCTGAAATTTCTTAAATTTCTCATTTTGGCGCTCATAAAATACACCCAAAACTTAATACGTAATGAAATCCAAAAATTTTTACTTTAAACACATATTTAAATAATTAAAAATTTATTAGTATCTAAATAAGGGTTGTTTTATCGGCAAATTACTATTTTAAATAATATATCACTCAATTAGACGTCTTGCTTGAATAATCAAATATACGTGAAATTATACATGTCCGTACATAAATTAAAACCAAAAGATTTAACCATATGTGATAAGTGCGGGAATGTTATGGTAAACAGAAGGATACGTACTAATAACTCCGGTAAAGTGGTATTTCAAAGAGTTTTACAATGTATCGTATGCAGGTATTGGATCTCACTAGATTAGTTTTTTTTATAATATTTGTAAAAAATATTGAATTGCTTTATCTTTTTTTTTAAAAATAATTCAGATCATCCTCATTTAGATGTTAAAAGAAAGGTAAGGGAAAAGAAATTTGCGTCAAATTTTAAAATCAAGGAGAGAATTAAACTCTGAGGAGTTTAATTGAGGGCGAATTCAGAACGCATGCCCTAGTTTTTGGTAGAAATATAAATTAAATAATATTTTTTACTCCCTATATTTAAATCTAATAATTCCTTCTTTTTATTTAATAACGGTGAGACAGAGATGAAGGTTTACATACGAGATATTGAGACTATAGAGGATCTAGAATATGGAGGTACTACTTATAGGATCACTGGGCAGCTTCAAAGTAGTTTAGTAATTAAGATTAATGATTTGTTTTACGGTCTTCGAGAATATATAGGTCGCCATGTTGAAATGTTATTATGTGTTTTAAGATCCCCTTATGCTGAGTCTAAGCAAGGAATAGCTACTCATCTCTTTTTATCAGAGAGACATTATTCAGTGGAGCTTATTGATGAGTTAATTACCAATCAAGGAATAAATCCAAAGGATGATAAGAAGTGGGTTACATTAACTGGCTCATATATCAATTCTTATGTTATCCCAAAGAAGTGGACGCCTCTTATCACATCAGAGTGGTTCAGACCTCTCCTGAACCAAGTATCAGCTATTGAGACTACTGATGGAATCTTTCTTTTGTATCCATATCATACGAATCTTAATCCTTCGATCGAAGTTATACCTCCCAAAATTTCATTGATCACTGGTTGTATTGATTTAGCGGCGTGGCATCCTACTCTCTAAGTAGAGCAGAAATCCATTGAAAATTTAATGACTCCTCATGATTTTTCAATTTTACATTTCGGAAGACTTCTACTATATTTATTAGATTTTTTTTAGTGAATATTCTTTATCTATATGAATATTAGCTAATCTGTCTACTATTTTATCGTCTGATGCAACTTTATCTTCGATAGCATAATATCTGAAATAAATACCTTCAATATTACCAGAATCTAAAAGAAAAAAGAAAAGTTGTCATTTAAAGGTGAGGAGTGTCAAAATCCTTTTATTCTTAAAAAATTATAGACACAGAGTAATACAAGTGTTTGAAGATATCAGAAACTTGAAGTCATTAGAATGTTAAAGAAAAGGAAAGGGATAAGGGATCTGACCAAATTTTAAAATCAGGGAGAGAATTAAACTCTAAAGAGTTTAATAGAGGGCGAATTTTGGTTAAACACCGAATCGGGCTTTAATATCCAATGTTTATCAGATCACTTGTAGATTCCCTTCCTTAGTTATTCATATATTTTTTTAATATAAAAACCATCTTATTATAATTTATTTATGTTACCATATCAAGAACAAGTTTTAAATCATAAATTTGGGTACATAATTTAAAATTTTTGTACAAAATCTTTAGTACTAATCTTTTTAATTAGGTATAAACATTTTAGAACAAGAATTATTTTATTTCAAAAGATCTTTAATCTTTATTTTTAGTCCATCTTCAGCAGCAACAATATTTTTAATATTAGTATTTTCTTGAAGTTTTATTACTTGACTAGGGACATAGTTTTTAGTTGACATTGAGCTATCCATATACGTCCCAAAATGAGTAATAATAAGACCATCAAGTGGAGGGTTAATCTTGTTGAGATAAGGTATAACTTCATCAGTACATAGATGTCTCTTACATACAATAGAATCTGGACGCAAAAGGTTAAGAATTAAAATATTGACACCAGAAAATTCCTTTGAAAAGCCTTTATATACACTTGTATCACTTGAAAAAGCTAGTGAATAATCTTTAAGGTTAAATTTAACTCCAAATCCCTCGTTTTTAGGAGAATGAACTACTTTAGTTCCAATAATTTCAATATTTTTATAATTAAATGAATCTCCTGCTTTAAATTTTACAATTTCTTCGAGCATGTTAAGATGGTACTCAGAAATATACTTCAAAACTTCACCTGTAGTAATTAATGTGCCTTTTTTATAGTATTTATGATTTCTATCGTGTAAGATTTCTCGTGAGCTTTCAATTATAGCACTTAAATCACTATAATGGTCAACATGAGCATGGGTTGCAATAAAGAGTTCTGTCTTTACTGGATCTTCTTTAAATTGGTTAATTCGAACAATAGCACCAGGTCCAGGATCTATATGAGATTGTATATCGTTAAATTTATAGATAACACCTCCTGTGGCCCTAAATTGAGTTCTAATATGATGTCGACCACCCCCTGATCCGAGAAAAATTAGTTCATCGGCCATATTAACCATTTTTATAATTAAAGAAGCTTAATATTTGGTTGCATTCACTAATTTTTTTGCTATCATTTCAAATGCTTTTTCAACATTGTATCCCGTTTTAGCTGATGTTTGTATGAAATCTATCATATTAAAGATATTCTTTAAATGAAGAGCACTTTCATCATCTACAGCAATTAAATCTTCGAGATCTGCTTTTGTTCCTATAAGTAAAATTGGCAAATTTAAATCATGTAATCGAGTCATATTTACCCACTCAAGTATGTCTCCTATCTTTGGCATTCTTGTTAAATCAAATAAAAGAAGTGCCCCTCTTGCCCCCATTACGAAATTCTCTAAAAGATATCTAAAGCGTTCTTGACCTCCTAAATCCCATAATTGTAAAAGACAATGTGCATCATCAAAATTAAGCTCTGTGGTGTAAAAATCCACACCAATCGTCATTATACTTGACTCATCAAACATACCATCGACATATCTTCTTAGGAGTGATGTCTTGCCCACACTTGCATTTCCGGCAATTAAAATTTTAAAGATAAAATTTTTCATGTTTGAATGGGTATATAATAAGTGATAAATATAAGAACACTTATTTATTTTAATGCATCAAAATGGAACTTATTTCAAAATTTTACCTTCTTGTAGTTTATTGATTAAAATTTTATCATAAGGTTAAGTTTTTTATAATATTCAAGTACTATACTATTTTGTAAAGACTTTTGATTAAACTATAGATAATTTATAATTGCATTTTATTAATCCTTAGTAATTTGATGTTAAGCCAAGATTATTTTCAAATTCCAATAAAAGCATTGAATGATTATGCAAAACGAATTGATATAAGTTATAATAGTAAAACGGCTTCTGAAATTACATACTATGATGATTTGAAACAGTTTTTAGAAAAAATTTTTCCAACAACTAAAGGATATTTAGTTCAATCAGGGTATAAAATAAAAGGATCATCTAATCGTCCAGATCTTACAGTTGTGTTTAATAATATTGTACTTTTTCATATCGAAGCTAAGCCTCCAAACACTCCAATTGAAAATATTATTAAATTTGAAGAGAGTCATCGATTGAACGATCAAATCTCGAGGTATCGAAGTGAAGGAGTACAATTATTAATTACAGATTTTAAAAATATTTTCTTAATAGATTCAACAATACCGAATAAACCACAAGTTAAACAAAAAATAAAATTTGAGTGTGTATTACTCGAAGAAGTAAGTAATAAAATTAAACCTGCGAAAAATGCAGTTTCAGATTTTACAAGGTTATTAGTTTATACATGTGAAGATCATCTTCAAACTATTTCAAATATAAAGAATCTCATCAATCCATTAGCTAACATTGCTAAAACTATTAGAAACAAGGCGCTAAACATTCTAAAAAAATCTCAAATAAATCACATGAATAAAACTGATCTAATAGCAGCTAAATATTTAAAAGAAATTAGAGATGATTTTAAAAAATCAATCTATAAGGAAGAATTAGAAGATGAAAATGTATTATTTTCTGATCTCTTTGCTCAAACAATAGTATATGGTGCATTTTCTGCATGGATGAAATATTGTCAAAACTTAACAAACCAACAAGAATTCACACTTCAGTTAGTTGGTGAGTTTTTACCATATGGGAGTTTCATTCGCGAGCTATTTTTAACCTTAAAAAGCAAAATCCCAATTGAGTTTAAAAACATTTTAAAAGAATTAGAGATACGTTTCCAAAAAACAGAATATAAAGGATTAGTAAATATCGAGTCTATTATTACTACGTTTTATAGTGATTTTTTAAATTTATATGATCCTATAACCGCAAAGAATAGAGGTGTTGTTTACACACCCCATGAAATTGTTGATTTTATTATTCGTGGCATTGATTTTATGTTAAAAAGATGGTTAAAAATGCCTTTAGGTCTGATTTCTGAAGATAGAATACAATTAGATGATAAAAACAAATCAAAGATATACAAGCAAACTAATATCACTGAAATTATAAGCGATAAAAGAAATAAAGTAATAAATCGATTGAGGATTCTTGATCCTGCTGCAGGTACAATGGCATTTGCTTGTGGGCTCTTACACTTTGCTAAAGAAGCATTTCAAAACAGAATATCACAAATATCTTTAGCTCAAGGTGCATTTCAGAAATGGGTAAAAGAAACTTTTTTTAATAACGTATATGCTTTTGAAATACTTATGGCTCCTTATGTTCTTGGTCATATAAGAACATTTTTAACTCTAGAAAATTTAGGATTGCCATTAAATTCTGTAGAATATCATTTAAATTCCTTTCTGATGAACACACTAATGACACCACCTAAGGATCGAAAAATTGAAGAATGGATTTTTAACAATATGGATATTGGGCGTGAAATCAAAGAAGCACTTCAAATTCGGGATAGAACTGATATATTTGTAATTATGGGCAATCCTCCATATAATATAAGTAGTCAAAATAATTGTGAATGGATAAATGAAAAAATTAATGATTATAAAAGAGGTTTAAAAGAGAAAAATCTAAAAATTCTTTCCGATGATTATGTTAAATTCATTCGATTTGGACAATGGAAAATTGAGCAAGTGGGTAAAGGAATTTTAGCGCTCATCACAAATAGTCGTTATTTAGATGGTCAAATGTTCTCAGTCATGCGAAAATCACTAAGAGAATCGTTTGATTATATCTATATTGTGAATTTACATGGGGATATGCGGAAAAAAGAGTCTGGAAATCCCTTTGATATACGTGTTGGAGTTACTATATCATTTATGGTAAGAATCGATAACTCGCCTAAAAAAAATGCGGCAGTATTTTATATGGATGTCCCACAAGCCACTAGAGAAGAAAAATTCGCAATTTTAGCACAAGGATTTGAAGAAACCAAATTTGAATTACTTTCAGAGACCAGTAAGAACTTTTTTATCAAAATTGATACAACTTACCTTGATCGCTTTGAGCAATTTATCCCTTTAAATTCTTTGTTTAAATCTAATCCCACTAGTGGTATAATGATTGGTAGAGATCGGCTTTTAGTAGATGTGGATAAAGAAGTCTTAAAACAAAACTTAACTAGATTTTTTAATAAAAAATTTGAAGAATTAAATGATCTCAAGATACAGGTTAACGATACTAAAACTTGGAAGAAATCTAAAGTATTTGATGAGACAAACTTAGCAAAAGCATTGGAAAACATTCGTTTTATTAATTATCGTGGGTGGGATTTTAGATATATAGCATATGATAGAGCATTAGTAGAAGGTCATAGGATGGGATACGTTGATCAGATTTCCCAATCAAATCCCGCAATTACAGTGACAAAATCATCACGTAAAAAGAAATTTGAAACTGCGTTTATTGTAGAAAATTTGTTAGAGAAATGCTATATGGCAGTAACAGACACATCTTATGCCTTTCCCTTATTTCTAAACGGCACATCAAATATAATTAAGCCAAAATTACCTTTTAAAACGACTCCGGAACAAATATTCTATTATTGTTATGCAATTCTTTATGCTGACACGTATAGAAAAAGATATGATGAATATTTAAGAAAAAGTTATCCAAGAATTCCATTTACAAAAAATTCAAACTTATTTTACAATATGGCTAATTTAGGTGAAAAATTGGCTAATATCCATTTAATGAAGCATGATATTAGTTTCCATTTAGAATTAGCGGAATTGGATCCAGATGAGTGGATTATAAATAATCTTACTTATAATACAAATGAAGAAACTTTATATTTTGAAGATATTTTGGATAATGGTGAAAGTCTATCAGTTAAAACTCCTTGGATAAAAGGAATTACACAAGAAATCTGGAATTACTCAATAGGAGGAATAAATCAAATTAAACAGTTCTTGAATTCACGAAAATATAATCCCTTTCAAAAATATAATACTCTTCAGCGTAGTTTAAATCATGAAGAACTAATTTACCTTTTAAAGATGATTACAGCTATCGAAAAAACTATCGATCTACTACCCGAGATTGATAAATTATATAATAAAATTGATGTCTTAATCTAAAAACTCAAACATATTTTCCTTTAGTGCCTTAGATATTCAATGAAGTGATACTTAAATATTAATTTAATCCCCCTATATTATTTATTAATCTAAAATTTAAGAGATATTTTTAGTTTTGACTTCGACAGAGATAAAAATTTCTAGAATTCTCGAAAATGGAATTGAATTCTCTTGCCAAATGTGTGGTCAATGTTGTAGAGGGTTCGATGATGGTGAAGTCTATTTATATAAAGATGATATACTTAAATTAGCGGATTTTTTAAAAATCAATGGAAAAAAAAGCTTAAGAGATTTCGCAAAAAAATATCTGAAAGTAGTAGATGATAGTTTTTTCTGGAAAGAACCTGGAGCTGAAAGAGGTAAAACTTATCGATATAAAAACCTTGGATTTAAATTTACTGGAGGAGATGAGCATTGTCATTTCTTAAAAGGAAATGAGTGTAGTGTTCATACAGCCCGACCCTTCCAATGTAGATCATTTCCTTTTTGGCAAATGATGGTCTCTAGTAAAAAGAATTTTGAAGATTATACTAAGAAATGCAAGGGTCTACAAGTTTTAAAGGGAAAATTTTATACAAAGGAGGAAATTTTAAATTGGGCACAAGAGGAATATGAAATAGAAAAGAAATACTTTTTAGAAATGAAAAAGAATAATTTTAACATCATGAAAGTACATCCCTATTTATCTAAAGAAATGCTTCAGGAGTAAAATGAAACATGCCAAATGGACTAATATTTATGAAATATGATGAACGGAGCGGAATGGAGATTAAAGCAAAATATCCAGAGAAAAAGTTTAAAATTACTGATAAAACCCTAATGCAAATTCTAAATTTACATGAATTTAGTAAACAAGCAGGGATTGTGAGTTTAACTTTAGAAAATATCAATTTTGTAACTTATTATTCGGGCTCTGATACTGATTATTTTTTTATTTTAATGTTAAATATACTTGAAAATCCTGAAGATTACGAAGAAATCTTAGAAGAAGTCTCTCAGATCATTTTAAAAAACTTAGAAAAAAAAAAATATTTGAAACTTCTTCCTTCACTCTTTAATAAAATTATGGATTCTCCTAAAATAAGGAAGAACGGTCTAAATGAACAAGTTTAATGTTAAAAAAAGTCTAACTCAAATATCTTTCTCTTAATAAGTCTATTTAAAATTGGAACTATTAAAATTAATTTTGAAAAAATAAAAAAAAAAGATTAATTTAAGGTTTTGTTTAGAAGTCTAAGATTAGTAAGAGAAATGCGATTAAAAGCAACCAACCGCTCCAACCAACGATTACTAGATTTGTTCCATTTATAAAGGAATACCATCCCGCCATGGCTAATGCAGAACCTGCTACCCACGTAAAGAATACAAAGCCAATTATTAAAAGGACCCACCATTCATAGGGTATTTTAATATCAACGAGATCAAAAATTACTATAATTAGAACAATTGCTATGATTAATCCAAAGACACCATCTAAGACAATATTAGTAGCTACCGTCCCACCAGCGCCTGTAATCGCGGCCATACCCATGAAAATTATAATACAATCGTAAATGCCAAACGCAACACCGAGGGTTGCCATTATTTTAGATGCTTTCCATCCTTTCTTTTCACCAAAGAGATCTATTAACGCTGCCATGGTAACAATTGTTCCAGCAAACCATGAAGCAGTCACCGCAGGATAATCAGCATTAAAAAAACCAAAAATGATTGTAACTATACCAATTACAAGCAAAAGCCACCAAGTAAATGGAAGCTTGATTGGTATTAACTTCCAGTAATTTAAGCCAAGAAAGATGACAATAGCAAATAAAAGTTCTATTATTCCAAAAAGAACATATAATTCTGTACCTGTCCCGGCAGCGTAAAAGTAGGTTATAGCATCAGCACCTAAAAACAGCATTCCTATAAAAGCAAGTAATTTTACAGCAGTAAGATCTTTTTCAACTTCACTCATATTGATCACATATTTTTTTTATTTAATATTTTATTCCATATTGGAATCAGAATTAAATTATTTTGCCCAATTTAAAAGCTTTTACATATCTTTTATTATATGCTTAATAGCATTATACATTCAAGAATGAAAAATAGAATAATTTTTGTGAATACTTCAAAAATTTGAAACTATTTATTTTGATACGAACTTGAATTTCTCACAGAACCATAATTGAAGATATTTATTTTAATTAGATGGTTATTGATTATTTTAAATTTGTAATATTAAAATCTATATTTCCAAAAATAATATCAATAGTTATTAAAAAATCGACTTTATATTAATTAAGGTTTAATAAAGATATTTTATTAGAGAGTAGGATAAAATTGAAGATTGGGCTATTTATATGTGATTGTGGTAAAAATATTAGTGGCGTAATCGATAATGATAGGTTAATTAAACATTTTGAGAAATATCCTAATTTATATGTGTTTAGAGACCAGTATTTATGTTCAGAATTAGGTTTAAACAAAATTATTAATGAAATACAACAAAACAAAGTCGAGCGGGTTGTTATTGCTTCTTGTTCGTTTAAATTACACGGATTATTGTTTCGCAAAACCATTGAAAAAGCAGGAATTAATCGCTTTTTAATATCATTTGCTAATGTGCGTGAACAAAATTCATGGGTTCATTATGATGAGCCAGAAAAAGCAACACGAAAGGCAATCGATCAAATAAATATGGCGATAGAACGAGTCAAACTTTTAGAACCGTTAGAAGTTCAATATTCAAATATAACACCTTCAAGTTTAATTATCGGAGGAGGAATTGCTGGAATAAAAGCTGCTTTAACAATTGCGGATACAGGAATTAAAGTATATTTAGTTGAAAAAGAATCTACAATTGGGGGTCACATGGCGCTATTTGATAAAACATTTCCTACTTTAGATTGTAGCATATGTATTTTAGGGCCGTTAATGACAGAGGTTAAAGATCATCCAAATATTGAATTACTGACTTACTCCACAGTAGAAAGTGTTGATGGTTATATTGGAAATTTTGAAGTAAAAATAAAGAAAAACCCTCGATTTATAAAAGAAGATGATTGTGTAGGATGCATTGATATCTGTCGAGAAGTGTGTCCAATAGACATAGAAGAAACATTCTTTCCAAGGAAAGCTATAGACGTTCCTTATCCTCAAGCAATCCCTTTATTCCCAAATATTTTAGAGGAATATTGTATTGGTTGTAAAGCTTGTGCTCAAGCTTGCGACAGAGATGCCATCGATTTCGATCAAACTCCTGAATTTCTAAATATTACTGTAGGTTCGATTATAGTCGCAACTGGTTTGAAGCCATTTGATCCTTCTGTCTTAGGAGAACTTAGTTATGAGAAATATCCCGATGTAATAACCACAATGCAAATGGAACGGTTACTTAATAACGATGGCCCAACTCATGGAAAAGTTGTAAAACCTTCTAATGGACAAACTCCTAAAAAAGTTTCTTTTGTATTATGTGTTGGCTCACGCAATAAAAAAATCCATCATGATTATTGTAGTCAAGTTTGTTGTAATGTAGCAATTAAACAAGCAGTATTATTAAAAAATGAGAATCCGGACATAAAAATTAATATTTACTATACAGATATTAGAGCTATGGGCAAAAATTGTGAGGAATTCTACAACAGAGCACGTGAAGCTTTTGGAGTACGCTTCATAAAAAGTAATATCTCCGCGATTTTAAAAAGTGATACTTCAGGTGATCTAATAGTGCGTGGTGAAGACATCATTGAAGGATCTCTTTTCGAAAATAAGACAGATTTAGTAGTGTTAGCTGTGGGTTTAGAACCTGCAGAAGGAACAGATGAGCTAAGTAAAATATTAAATATTTCCCAAGATCCATATGGCTTTTTATTAGAGAAACATTTAAAAGTTAAACCCTCAGAAACACTTGTAAGTGGTATTTACATAGCCGGAGCAATCCAAGGACCTAAAGATATACCTAATAGTATTGCTCAAGCAGAAAGTGCAGCCTCTAAAGCGATAGGTTTAATTACGCGTGGTAAAGTAGAGTTGGATCCTCATATAGTTTATCTTAATAAAGATAAATGCGATTTATGTAGACTCTGTGAAAATATATGTGAATATAATGCTTTAAAAATCGAAAATAATCAATTAAAGATGATTCAAGCTAATTGTTCTGGATGTGGAGCTTGTGTAGCTATGTGCCCCTATGATGCACTCTATATTCCCGGTTTTCAAAGAACACAAATTTCAGCACAATTAAAATCGGTTCTTAGTGAAAAAAAAGAATTTCCGTTAATTATTTCCTTTTTATGCAACTGGTGTTCTTATATAGGAGCAGATCTTGCTGGAACAAGCAAAATTGTCTACCCCACTAATAATAGAACTATTCATATCATGTGTACAGCAATGCTTAATCCATCATTAATTTTTGAGAGCTTCTTTTATGGTGCAGATGGAGTACTAATTGCGGGGTGTCATCCGCAAGATTGTCACTACGATACTGGATTCATTAAAGCTACAAATAGATATGAGAGTATTAAAGAAATGTTAGCTGAAGCAAATATTAATGAAAATCGTGTTAAAATTGTAAGTATCTCAGCTGGAGAAGGGGAGAAATTTGCTAAAGTAATAAAGGAATTTAAAGAGGACCTAGAAAAACTAGGTCCAATTCATCCCGGTGAATATTTAAAACCTTCTAAGGTAAAAAAACAAGTAAAAGATAAAGTTAAGCTTAATGAAATTTAAAAAGCATTTCTAAGGTGATTGAAATAATTATCAATTTCCTTAAGAATAAATGTTAATTTTTTATTACTAGCTCTCTTATAATCTTTATTAACAGATTTTTTTTATTATATTATAGATTACGATTTTTAATTTTGAAAATGTAATGTTACGGGTTAAATATGAGAATTCGTGCTGTAACCTTAGGTCAAATCATCCCATTCTTATATAAAAATGAATCAATATTGTCATTTTTACAAGATAGACTAGTTAACTTTTCCTCTTTTGCTAATGAATTTAAGAGTATGCTAAAAGAAATTAATATAGAAGTTGAGACAAAACGCTTCTGCTCGCAACCACTCTTTAGTTATGACAATAAATTATTTTATGAAAAAAACTTAAGAGAAACATTAGTAGACATAAATAACCAATTAGGGTTTTTACAAGATCTGTTTAAGGATTATGAATTTGATTATTTTGCCTGCTGTATGATGAAAGCAGATCAAATTGAGGAATTAGGAATTTTTGAGAAACTTTTATTAAATGAAGTTCCTCAATTTATTAAAAATCACAGAAAATTTTTTACATCTTTACCAGTCGCGTCAACTGAAAAAGGAATTAATATAGCTGCTTTAAAATCAGGTGCAAAAATAATAAAAGAATTATCTGAACCAGATCCTTTTAATAATTTACAATTTTGTGTATCTTCTAATGTTGGTTCAAACGTTCCTTTCTTTCCTGCGGCTTACCACCTTTCAGAAAAACCTGCTTTTTCTTTAGCCTTAGAAATGGCAGATGAGGTAATAAACGCTATTGAAGAATCAGACACATTAAAAGAAGCTCAACTTAATTTATTAGCAAAATTTAATGGTATTTATGATAATCTGACAAAAATTGCTGAAAAAGTTAGCAGGAACTACAATATTGAATTTAAAGGAATAGATTTCTCTCCAGCTCCTTATCCTATGATTGATAAGAGCATTGGAACTGCCATTGAAAAATTAGGAATTGAGTATTTTGGAGCTAATGGAACGTTAACAGCTGTAGCTTTAATAAAAAATTCTATTCCCATAAATAAAGAGAAGGTAATTGGTTTTTCAGGGTTCATGCAACCAGTTTTAGAAGATTTTATTTTATCAAAAAGATTATCTGAAAACAAATTTAATTTAGATTCGCTCTTATTATATTCTACTATGTGTGGAGCGGGTCTTGACGTAGTCCCTCTCCCTGGAGATATAACAGAACGCGAATTATTTTACATTTTACTCGATGTTTGTACGATATCTGTAATATTAAATAAACCTTTAACTTGTAGACTTATGCCAATTCCAGGTAAAAGTTCTGGTGACGATGTTGAGTTTGATTTTGAATATTTTGCTCCTTCAAAAATAATTGATTTTAGAAGGTTAGTTAGTGAGAATAAAAATGATTTATTCAATCGAAATGAGAAAAATTTAAAATTTCTTTAATAAAATTTTTTAGAGAGAGTATCTATTTATCTTTTTGAAAAGCCTCAAAAATTATATTTGTATTATTTTTATGAGTGAAAAGAAGGAAAAAAAACCATTGCGATTTTTTAATGAAGCTGTCGAATATATTGAGAAATTCGATACACAAGGAATTTTAATCGAAGAGAGTAGAGTTCCTTTAGAGATTAGAAATTATAACTCAAATTTTTTAAGAGATGAAATGATAAATGAATTAAATAATCTGAGTGATCTTATTCGAAATAATCCAGATTTAAAAATTGAGAAATTATCCAAAGAAGAACGCGATATCTTCTATAAATTCATAGAATTCTATCGGATTTGTCCTATATGCCTAAACCAGAATCACTTCTTTAACCTTAAAAAAATTTTCTTTGATGAAGAGAAAAAATCTTTAATAAAAGAATTGATAAGATTAATGACAACAAATCGAAGAAAATTAAAGAAAATTAATCTTCAATTTGGAATTCCTTGTTGTAATTGCTATAAGCAATTATTAGAGGGGTAATTAAAAAAATAACTTATATTATAAATAATCATAAATTTTGAATATTTTTCATAACCGAATTAATTAAAATTAATAAGGTTTAACTTACAGCTAAACATCCCTTACTGTAATTGTTATAAGAACTTTTTTGAGGATTAAATGAGAACTTAGTAATCTTTATTTTAAATAATCTACTACCTTACCGCTTTGAGTGATTTCATAAACAATCTCATCTGTTCTTTCGTCCTTTTCAGACTTAATACAAAAAGCTTTAATTAAAAAATCCATATTATAATTAAACATATGCTCATCTTCGAGAATTTTACGTTCAATTAACATATGCAATAAACTACTTTTTGGAACTTGTTTTAAGTCGTTTACTATATTTAAAATTTCTCGGCGAATAGGATTATTCACCGCTCTTAGATACAGATCATGCAAATATTTGGTTCCTTCAAGTGATTTACTAAATTCTTCCATCGTTTTATAATTCTTGAAATCGAACTCATCGGGCATATTTTAATAAAACAAACAAGAAAGAAAAATCTTTTGTCTATAATAATAAAACTAATTATACCTTGAAATATAAAGGGACTTTAAATATTTGGATTTAAAGTAAGTAATTGAAAATAATACTTTTAGAAAAGTGAAAAAGATTGGAAAAAATTAAAATAACACACAACCCAAAAATAGAAACTATTAATACAAACGAGAAAGTTGGGAAAAAAATAGATAGCTTATGGACTGAAAATACACATATTAATAAAAATTTAAAATATGAATCTAAGAAACTAATAATAAAACTAGAAACTAATGGAAAGGAGAAACGAAAGATATTACTAAAACTTGAAAGTGGGAGCCCTAAAGTTCACTCAAGTAATTTTAATCTTATTTCAGAATTATTGAAAGAATTTTTTAACGGTGTAAACAATTTTGAATAAATAATTAAAAGTGTTTTTTCAAATTCTTCCCTTCGAATACTTTTTTATTATAGAAATTAAAAGTAAAATATTTTATTGTAGGTCTCCTATTTCTTCATTAAATTTAATCTAAAAGTAAATTTGATGTGAAAAAAATGAATTTTGAAGAAATTAAAAAGTTATTAGGTTCAGATGCCGATACTTTACTGAATCATGTATGTACCGGAATTCCAAAAGAAAAGATTCATCCTCCAGGGCCCGATTTTGTAGAACGAGTTTTTGAACATTCAGATAGAAATAATCTTGTATTAAATAATATGGAACGCTTATATAATCAGATTGGTAGATTATCAGGAACCGGTTATCTCTCAGTATTACCCGTTGATCAAGGAGTTGAACATACAGCCTCAGCTAGTTTTGCTGTGAATCCTTCATATTTTGATCCTGAAAATATTATCAAACTCGCGATCAATGGAGGGTGTAATGCTGTTGCTTCTACTCTTGGTGTGTTAGGTTCTGTGGCAAGAAGATATGCTCATAAAATTCCATTTATAGTGAAAATCAATCACAATGAATTACTCACAAAACCCGCACTTTCAGATCAAACTCTTTTTGCGAATGTAGAACAAGCATTTGATATGGGAGCAGCTGCAGTAGGAGCAACAATATATTTTGGTTCTTATGAATCTAGGCGCCAGATTCAAGAAATTAGTGAATCATTTAGATTTGCTCATGATTTAGGATTAGTCTGCGTTCTTTGGTGTTATTTAAGAAATCAAGAAGAGTTTATTAAAAATGGAAAAGATTATCATACAGCAAATGATTTGGAAAGCCAAGCTAATTATCTTGGGGTTACTATTGAAGCAGATATCATAAAGCAAAAATTGTCTACTCTTAATAGAGGATTCCTTGATCTAAACTTTGGTAAGACAGATAAACTGGTTTATGAAAAACTGGCTCCAGATAATCCAATTGATTGGAATAGATATCAGGTCGCAAATTGCTATATGGGACGAATAGGATTAATAAATTCTGGTGGAGAAGCTGGTGGCAATGATCTTCAAGATGCTGTCACTGCTGCAGTGATTAATAAACGTTCAGGAGGTATGGGCTTAATTTTAGGACGGAAAGCATTTAAAAGACCAACTCCTGAAGGTATTAAAATTCTTAATGCCGTACAAGATGTTTATTTATGTCAAGATATTACTATTGCCTAAAATTTTTTTTATCACTCTTTTTTTTTCTTAATCTTTAATTAAATTAAAATTAAAAATAAAAACAACATTATTCATAATAAAGAATTATTTTTTTCTTAAGATAACAATGGGAAAAGATAGAAATTTTAGACCAGATCCAAATTATAATCCCTATAGAGTCAAACAGACGCCTTCTACTCCCAAGGGAACGTTTATTGATTTTAATACGAGAAGAATTTGCCCTGCTTGTGGATTAGACATAAAAATAACGCATAATTTCTGTAAACGTTGTGGTGTCGATCTAAGCACGATAGAACCAATAGGTAATGACGAAATTTCAAAACAATTAGCAATAACCGCTATTACTGATCCCGATCCAGAAGTAAGAAAAGAAGCAGTTGATACTTTAGGAGATTTTGGAGATGAAAAAGTTTTAGGAGTTCTCACTTATGTTTTATTAAACGATCCAGATGAACATGTGAGAAAGGAAGCTGCAGATGAACTTGGAGACCTACACCACCCATATAGTTTAGATATTTTTACAAAAGCACTAAAAGATGAGAGTCCATTAGTCAGGAAGGAAGCCATAGAAGGATTAAAGAAGATTAAAAAGAAGATCAAGCCAAAGGACTTAGATGAAGGAAAACCAGAGAGTAGGAATGATAAAGAAGATAAACCTAAACCAGAAGAAACCACAGAAGAACGTGATACTGGTACGTTGTAAAAATTTAATTATTTTTTCCTTTATTTAAATCAATTCACATAACTTAAATTAATAATTAAAAGAAAAATTAATCTCAAAATTAAGATGAGATGATTTCAATCATCTTTGCTTGGAATTTTCGGTAATTGTCTTCTGCCACTTAGTTTTTTCTCTCTAGATTTTTCTAATATCTCAATTAAGTCAGCTTTCTTTGTATTTATAGGTAAATCAATTTCTTTTTCTTCGGCATAAGCTTTAAGATCTTTTACAGTCATAGAATTAAAATCCGTCATCTCTTTAGGAGTTATAGTTTTCTTCATTGTGTCTGGTTTAGTTGGCATTGGAGACAATCCTGAAGGAGATATCTTTCTTGGAAAGCTATTTGATTTTCCTTCCTTTTCTAATACTTCAATAACTTCAACAATTCCTTTCTTTTCATCAAAATAAACTCTTAACACGTGATTATCTAATTCTATCATTTCTCTTGGGACCTTTTTAACTGGTTCCCAATCAACTTCTTCGACATCTTTTCCAAATACTTTCGCGGTTTTTGATACTGCCGCATAGAGTGTGTGACCCAAAATGAGATTTATTCTTTTATAACCATCAGATACATCAGTTTTGAGAATTTTATCTTTTATTTTTTGTGCTTCTTCTCCTGATAATTCTATTGCTTTAGAAATTCTTGATGGTTTTACCATTTCTGATCTTGGATATTGCGTCCTTGGTTTTGGTTTTAATGTACTCGAAGCGAAAGATGAAACTATTACTTCATTACTCGTATCTTGTAATGCTGGCGAGAAATATTCCTCTTCTGTCTGCACCATAGGTGCTTTAGGAGCAAAATCTGTAACAGTTGCTTGTTCCATTCTCTCCCGTTCAATATTTCGGACATATCGCATATCCGCTAATCTTTCAGTTACTTCCATCGATTCCAATCTGAATGTATTTAAGAATTCTGAAGGTTCTTCTCCCGCATCTACAGAAATAATCTTACAGCGATGATATCTAGAATCTTTAATTAACTCTTCTTGAAGAGTTGCAGCTACTCTTGAACTGATAAATCTTTTTCGAACAGGTGATTTTGGACCTTTCCAAATGAAGATCCTTCGTAAATCCTCTCTTATTATTACTAATACTTGTTCTGGATGCATATTTTCCTGAAGATGCTCTTCAGTTATGTCTAATTTTATTCTTTCTCCAGAATCGTCTAATTCATATACCATAAATGTCTCATATTCAGTCATTTTCATTCAGCAGAAATAATAATCTGTGATATTTCAATTTTGATAATAGTAATTAAAAATTTTGTTTTATATTTTGAAGTTTCTTTTCAAACTTATTTGTTTTAAAAAAAATATAAATTAAATTATTTTAAATCTTCTTTTTTAAAAAAACCAAGAGGATCTTTTTTGATTGCATCTTTTAATTTTAAAATTGGAAAAAAAATCTTAGTTTTTATTAGCGATCATGAAGGACATTGTCTATTGAAAGTACAAATCCTACGAGAATTCGTCGATCAGTCTCATTATCAAGTATTCTTAAAGCATACGTATCTTTAAAATCTAAAAGACCTCCAAGAAAGACATCTCTCCATAGATCTGCTTTTTCTATTTCTGCGATAACATTACCAGTGGTTACATCATAAACCTTAAAACTCCACCCCATGAAGCGCCCTTGTGCCCTGAAATACTGAACTCCGTTAGGATCTTCAAGAAAAAATACTGGTCTGAAAAAGGATAAAATTTTCTTCTTAATTCGAGCTATAAGATTCCCCTGAGGATCTTTTAAATCTTGTGCTCCGCGAGCAGATACGATTTTAGCGTGAATAGTAGCTGCGATTGTCCCATCAACTTCTTGTAATTCAACTCTACGTCTAATGCTAAGAATGATTCTTTTCATTTTCCCGATTATTTGATTATGCTCATCTAAGATATCGCCGGAACCCCAATCCCAATACTTTTCCTTAAGGATATAGTAATTCCGGTTGATATCAAACAATCCTCCTGGTTGGCTTGATGGATATGATCTAGGAGCAGCTAGAGTTGTTCGTATAGGGGCAGTTTCCACTTGTCTAACGCTAGCTGGTATGGGTGACCCGCACTTTTCACAGAAGTTCTGATTTAAATCTTTTATCTCTGCTCCACAATTATTGCAAAATGGCATTTTTCTCACTTTTACTTTTAAATTTATTTTAATCTATGAATAATGATATTGTTTAATAAAGTTACGGGTGTATTATGCTCTAAAAAAAATAAGAAAAAATTAGAAAAATCTCATTATTAAGAGAATAAATGAGCATATTTATCTTAATATTTATATAACTCCTTATTTCTACGGTACCAATTAACACAAAACCATATTTTATTTACAGGGTTGAAAATTTAAAATAATAATATTTAAAAATTATGTTTTATAACACTTTGAGATTATTCTTATCCTAATAGAGGAAGAGATATCATGAATAAGATCGCTATTATATTTATTGCATGTTTGGCAGTTGTGTTAATAATTATTATAATTGCTGTTGTATTAATTTTAAATTCTCCATTATTAAATAGCATTTAATAACATTAATTAAATAATTAAAAATGTATACAGTTAGAGAGAGATTAAAAATGAAATGTGTTGTATTAATTGGTGGAAAACCTTCTAAAATAGAACAAGAGATTAATGATTGGCTTGAAAAACATCCAAATGCAAAAGTACAATTCATAACTCAAGCAGGTCCTTCTTCAAGTGCAGTTGTAACCACAATTTTTTATGAAGATTAATCAAAATTTATTTAATCTAAATTTTTTTTTATTTTTAATTTATTAAATTAATTGATTAACTTTTAATGCTGGCAGGGGTTTCAGTCTATTTATTGATGATTAGATTTGATGAAAAAATTGATAATAATTTCAAATGCAGCAATGTGCAGAGTAATTACATCACAGATTCGTTTGAATTGGAAGAGTTTGAGCAATATTTTAAGAAGTTAACTAAATATTTTAACTATCTTTTTTCTTAAATTATTTTTTTCGATAAAATATAGATTTTATTTTGTACTATGAATAATAATAAAGTTTAATAAAGTTACGGGTAGATTAGCTATTAAAGGTATATTCATGAAAATGAACTTATAGAACAGAAACCAGATTTAACCCCACTACAACGAACAATAATTATTGCTAATATAATTAAATTAAGACCTTAAAACATAACCGCTAAAGCAAGAATATCAAAGATACCAAGGTTAAATTTGAAGTATCCATTGCTTATGCTAAATTGATTGAGGAACATTATGATATTACAACTAAATGGAGATTGCTGCTAGACACCAAACAACATTTAACTCCGAAAGAGAAAACTGAGTTAATGGCTCAAATAAAATAAAAAACTTCTCATCAGATTTGTTATTTGCTAATCTATGGTAATTTCAAGAGCGTAAAACAATCAGAGTATATTCATGAAAATCTTTTAATTAGATAAGGGTTAATTATTATTAATAAAAAATAATTAAACAAGTAATATGTCAAGTACAAGTATTCCAAAACTATTGAAATTAAAAGATTATATAACTCTGGTTGGAACCACTCTCGGAATTATTTCATTAGTTTGTGCTTGTATTGGCCGCGTTGAATTACTCTCTTTAGGGTTTTTTTTAGTAACGATCTCGCTTGGTACTGATATGATAGACGGCTATATCGCTCGAAAAACAAATACTGTAAATGAAATGGGTAAAGAATTAGATTCATTGAGTGATTCTCTAACTTTTGGAATCACCCCCGCGGTCTTAGCTTACCAATCATTTAAAACAAATACTCTTTTTGATATCATTATTATAATAGGAGCAATATGTTTTGCTATTGGAGCAATGCTAAGATTAGCACGTTTTAACATCACAGAAAGTCCAGGATATACGGGAGTACCTACACCCATAAGCGCATTGCTGATAATTACTTTCTTTTATGCAAATTACTTTTATTCTTTAGCTATGGGTGATTTTTGGGGAATCTCTTCATATTTAATACCTATAATTATGATCTTAATTGGTTGGTTTAATATTACAACATATCTTCGTTTTGGAGAGAAAGATAAAGCGACCTATCTTCTTTTTATCATAGTTGCTCCACTATGTCCTATTTTTGGGATAATTGGAGTTAGTTCACCCAATTTCTTAATGTCGATGATAGTTTCAATATTCTTTTTAAGTTTTTTCTTTATTCTAATAATCTCAATTATGAGAGGATTTTTTCTTTATTTTAAGACAAAAAACAAGATGAAGAATCCTTCTCAATAAATTTCTTTCATGTGGAACAATACTGTGAGAATATTTATTTAGAATAATTTCTTTTTCCAACTTTCTATATTTTCAATGATTTCTTTTTTGTCATTCTCATCTAATGATGAAAACTTTTCCTTGTACTTATTTATCGTACTTCTGACGCTATGTAAGGTTACTGAAAACCCTTTTTTTTCTAGAATTAAATCGGCAATATCCTGTAATTCTTTACCAAATGCATCCCCTTTGAGGCTACCAAGTTTATCAATTAAGTTATTGAAAGCAGTATTTATCTGTATTCCTGCTTCATCACCTGTTCTAGGTTGTGCTGCTGTTAAAAACTCAATTTTTTCTTGGAGTTTCTGTTTTAAATCAGTAATTTTGGGTGAGGAATAAGATGGAACTGGGGTTTGTGAAGGTGAAATCTCCGTAGACCTTTTATCCTCTTTTGGAATTTCTTGAATTTGACTTGATATTGGAATTGTTGGTTTACTTTCAATTTTGGTTGATTTCAGATCTCCTTTATTCGATTGAAATTTTGCGGGAATTATAGGTTTTGCAGCACTAAATGATTTAATAGGTGTTTTTGCCTTAGTTGCTTGTAATTTTGTTATTTGAGTAGCATGAAAAGAATCCGAATAAGCCTCTTCCCAAATGTTTTTTATCAACGGATCTAATAACTTGGTTAATGGTTGAAATGAAGTTCCGATTCCAATAAAATCATCTAAAGAATTATTTGAATCTTGGATTACTCCCATTATGAATATATCATTATCACCTTTTAGAATAATAGTATTATCATTTTGATAAGTTCTATATGCTATATTTTTAATATCACTAAAGCTCTTAACAGTACTATTTGTATGAGCTTCTGAAGAAGCGATTTTTATTTTTAGATTACCAGCAATTTTATCAAATTGCTCAAGTGTTAAATGGTTTTCAATATGGGGGATAATTAACATAAGAGTTTCTTGAGAATTTATAATAAGATTGTGGATTGATTCATTTACATTAGTGATACTATTTATTATCCAAACATTATTGAATAGTTGCTTATCAATCCTATTCATTTCTTTAAGATAATGCTTCATCAAGTCTTCGACAGGTTTATTTAGGTTTGAAACTTGATTAATTGAATTCTGAACAATGAGATTTAAACTTTCGTTGATTTTGGCCTCCAGATTTTCAACAGCAGGTAAAAGTTCCTCTTGGTTTTCTTTAAGTAATTCATATATTTTATTCATTTTAGATTCAAAATTACTCAACATATTCAGTAAAAGAATTTTAAAGTCATTTCGGTACTGAAAGATAGACTCTGTAGTATTTTGCATTTGTTCAGCTAAACCACCAAATTCTTTTTCAATTAATTCATGCAAATTATTAGTAAATTCTGCTATTATTTTATCTAATTTCTCCTTGAATGACTTTTCCACAACAGTAAGAATCTCTTCTTTATGTTTTTTAAATTCCATGGAATTAATCTTCTCAATTATATCAGTTCTAAGAGTATTAATTGTTTTAATTAAATCAGCAAATTGAGTTTGCGTAATACTTTTAATATCTTGATGGAGATCAGAGAGAATTTTATTGATTTTTTTTAATTCTTCCATTCCCTCAACAATATCTTCTACTTCTTGTTTCTGAATAATGGAATCCTCTTCAATATCTTTTTTAACCGCTTGAAAAGCGTTTACTATTGAATCTAGCTCAATTACCTTATTTTCTTGAAAAATAGTTGATAATGAATTAACCGTTAAGTCATAAATTGATTTTTTGATTGTAGGTAAATTTGTTTCAATATTATCATAATAATTTAGAATTGGAGAAATTGGTGGTAATGGTGAATAGTGTATTATTTGTTCTTTTTTCTTGGACTTTTGTTGAATGAGCAAACCAGCGTCTAAAAGTCCTTTTATGCTTGTATTAAATTCTTCTGGAGTTGCGTTAGGTATAAGAGTATATAATTCATAAAACGATAAAGGAAATTTACCTAAT
>Ga0307444_1000021_pt1 | contig 74962 bp, 69 predicted proteins | sample SalMarSW160340MG_FD_202145 | JGI IMG/M metagenome (GOLD analysis project Ga0307444, IMG submission 202145) | Salt marsh sediment microbial communities from the Plum Island Ecosystem LTER, Massachusetts, United States - SW1603-40 | ecosystem: Environmental > Aquatic > Marine > Intertidal zone >...
GCACTGTCCCCTGCGGGGGTACTGCTTCACCGAGCTCGCGCACTGGCGTGCGCTCGGGGCGGTTGGTGAAGCACTGTCCCCTGCGGGGGTACTGCTTCACCGAGCTCGCGCACTGGCGTGCGCTCGGGGCGGTTGGTGAAGCACTGTCCCCTGCGGGGGTACTGCTTCACCGAGCTCGCGCACTGGCGTGCGCTCGGGGCGGTTGGTGAAGCACTGTCCCCTGCGGGGGTACTGCTTCACCGAGCTCGCGCACTGGCGTGCGCTCGGTTGGCGGTGCGGAACCTTGCGCCTCATCATCCCCACATGACCGATAGCATCCGGGTGCGTGGAGCGCGCCAGCACAACCTCAAGGGCGTCGATGTCGACATCGAGCGTCGCTCGTTGACGGTGCTCACCGGACCCTCGGGATCAGGCAAGTCGAGCCTGGCGTTCGACACGATCTACGCGGAGGGGCAGCGCCGCTACGTCGAGTCGCTCTCCACGTACGCCAAGCAGTTCCTCGAGCGCATGCCGAAGCCGGATGTGGAGCTCGTGGAGGGCGTGAGTCCATCGGTTGCCATCGACCAGCGCAACCAGATCCAGTCCAGCCGCTCGACGGTCGGCACGGTCACCGAGGTCTACGACTACATGCGGCTCCTGTGGGCCCGTGTGGGCACCACCCGCTGCCCGGAGTGCGGCGCCGAGGTGCGCCCCGACACCGTCCAATCGGTCACCGACACGGTGCTGGGGTGGGGAGACGGAACCCGGGTCGTGGTGGCCTTCCCGCTCGCGCTGAGCTCCGAGATCACGCACTCGATGGCGGTGGCGAACCTCCAGTCGCAGGGCTACCTGCGCGCGATCGCGGACGGCCGGGAGCTGTACCTGCCCGACCTCGGGTCGGCCGGCGATCCGGCTGGCGACCTGACCCTCGCCCGCGATCTCCTGGTGGTGGTGGATCGCATCGCGGCCTCCGACGAGGCCCGCGAGCGTGTGGCGGATTCGATCGCCGCGGCGTTCGCGGAGGGCCACGGCGCCGCCGTCATCCTCCGCGTCGGGGAGGGCGTCCAGCCGCGGCGGCACCGGTTCGACGAATCGTTCCGCTGCTCCGCGTGCGGGCGGACGTTCCCCGAGCCGGTGCCCGGCCTGTTCAGCTTCAACAGCCCGGCAGGCGCCTGTCCGGAGTGCACGGGGTTCGGCGCCGTGCTCGAGTACGCCCGCGAGCTGATCGTCCCCGACCCGTCGCGCTCGCTCCGGAACGGCGCCCTCGATCCTTGGACCAAGCCACGCTACGAGAAGGAACGCGCCGCCGTCCTGCGGTTCGCGAGGGCGGCCGGACTGGACGCCGGGGCCCCCTGGTCGAGCCTCCCGGGGGAGGCCCGCGAGGTCCTGCTCGAAGGCGGGACGTACGACGGAGAGCGCTTCCAGGGCGTTCTCCCGTTCCTGCGCTCGCGCGAAAGGAAGCGCTACAAGGCCTATATCCGGGTGTTCCTGCGCCAGTATCAGCTTCCGCGCGTGTGTCCGACCTGTGCGGGCACCCGACTGATCCCCGACGCGCTGAACGTCCGGGTCGCGGGCGCCGACATCTCCGAGGTGTCGGCCCGCTCCATCCGCGACGTCCGCGAGTGGATCGAGGGGGATCTCGGGCTCACGCCGTTCGCCGCCAGGGTCGCGGAGACGGTGCGCGGCGAGATCCTCGACCGGCTCTCGTTCCTCGACGAGGTGGGCCTCGGATACCTCACGCTCGACCGCCAGCCGAAGACGCTCTCGGGGGGCGAGATGCAGCGCATCCGGCTCGCGAGCTGCCTCGGCAGCCGCCTGGTGGACACGCTGTACGTCCTCGACGAGCCGACGATCGGGCTCCACCCGCACGACACGGACCGATTCGTCGGTGTCCTCGAGCGCCTCGCGCGGGCGGGGAACACGGTGCTCGTCGTCGAGCACGAGCCGGCTGTGATCCGCCGGGCCGCCCGCATCGTGGAGCTCGGCCCGGGGGCGGGCGAGTCGGGGGGCGAGGTCGTGTTCGAGGGCGTTTGGGAGGGGCTCCTCGAGGCGGACACGAGCACGGGTCGCGCGCTCGCGGGGCGGGGGAAGCCGGGGGCGGTCACCCGGCGGCGCGGCATCGGCCGCGGTGGCAAGGCGGCCGCCACCCCTGGCGATCGGGGGTGGCTCGAGCTGCGCGGAGCCCGACTCCACAACGTCCGGGGGGCCGACGCGTCGATCCCCCTCGCCGCGCTCACGGCGGTGACCGGGGTGTCCGGCTCCGGGAAGTCCAGCCTCGTCCGGCACGTGCTGTTGCACGCGCTCGAGGGTGTGCTCGAGGGCGAGACCAGCGCCCGCACGCACCTCGGGGAGCCGGAGGGCACGTACGAGTCGCTGCGCGGCGCCTCGGCCCTCGAGGGCGTGGTGCTCGTCGACCAGCAGCCCATCGGCCGCACGCCGCGCTCCAACCCCGCCACCTACATCAAGGCGTTCAGCGAGATCCGGAAACTGTTCGCCGATCTGCCGGAGTCCCGGCGACGGGACTACGGACCGGCGTACTTCTCGTTCAACCGCGCCGGAGGACGCTGCGAGCGCTGCAAGGGGGCCGGACAGGAGATCGTCGAGATGGTCTTCCTGGCCGACGTGGCGGTGCCCTGCGAGGCGTGCGGCGGGGCGCGCTACAAGCCGGAGGTCCTCGAGATCGAGTATCGGGGCAGGTCGATCCTCGATGTCCTCGACCTCACCGTGGACGAGGCGATCCGCTTCTTCATCCGGCAGGACAGGATCGGCGAGGCGCTGTGGCAGCTCCAGCGGGTCGGGCTCGGCTACCTGAGGCTCGGCCAGCCCGCCACCACGCTCTCCGGGGGCGAGGCGCAGCGCCTCAAGATCGCCCGCGAGCTGGCCCGCCGGGGCAAGGGCGGCCGACGACTGTACATCCTCGACGAGCCGACCGTGGGGCTCGGGGTCGGCGAGGTCGACACCCTCGTGTCGGTCCTCCGGCAGCTCGTGGACGAGGGCCACACGGTCGTGGTCATCGAGCACGATCTCGGGGTCGTGCGCCGGGCCGACTGGATCCTCGACATGGGCCCCGGGGCCGCCGACGAGGGGGGCGAGATCGTGGTGGCCGGGCCCCCCGCCCGGGTGGCCGCGCACCCCGGCTCCCGTACGGGGGAGCACCTGCGACGCAGGATCGAGAAGCCCGGACGGACGGTCGCCACGGTCGGCTCGTGAGCGTCCCGCCGGCGCCGCACATCTCCATCCTCCTTCCCTGTCGCGACGCCGCCCCCTTCCTCCCCGCCTGCATCGCGAGCCTCGAGGCCCAGACCGAGCCCCGCTTCGAGGCCCTCGTGCTGGATGACGGATCCGCCGATGCGACCGGCCGCCTGCTGGGCGCATGGGCCGAGCGGGATGCCCGCGTGCGCCGCGTCCCCCCGGCCGCCGGGGGGCTCGTCCCCACGCTGAACGCCCTCGCGAAGGCGGCCCGCGGCGTCCTCCTGGCACGCATGGACGCCGACGATGTCGCGCACCCGCGCCGGCTGGAGCGGCAACGCGAGCTCCTCGGGGCCCGGCCGGCGATCGCGGCGTGCGGGACACGCGTGCGGTATGTCCCGCGGAGCGACGTGGGCCCCGGGTACAGGCGCTACGAGGCGTGGCTCAACGGGCTGACCGAGCCCGAGGAGCTCGCCCGGGACCTGTTCGTGGAGTGTCCCATCTCGCACCCGACCCTGATGATCCGCCGGAGCGTGTTCGAGGAGGTCGGAGGCTACGGCGAGATCGAGGGGCCCGAGGACTACGACCTCGTCCTCCGGCTGGCCGCCGCCGGCCACGCGCTGGCCAACGTGCCCGAGGTCCTGCACGACTGGCGGCTCGGCGATCACCGCCTGTCGGGACGCTCCCCCCGCTACTCCCCGCCGGCCTTCCGCCGGCTCAAGGCGCGCTGGCTGGCCGAGCTCCTGCCCCGCGGGCGACCGCTGGTCGTCTGGGGTGCCGGCAAGGTCGGGAAGGCGTTCGCGCGCACCTGGCTCGCGGACGAGGGGCGGACGGTCGCCGCCTTCGTGGATCTCGACCCGCGCAAGATCGGCCAGGAGATCCATGGCGCCCCGGTGATCGCCCCGAGCGGATTGTGGGGGGGTGGCCCGGGAGAAGCCGGGCCGGCGGGTGCGGCGCCCGCGGGGGAGGTCCCCCCGCCCCGGCGCCCGTACGTGCTGGTGGCGGTCGGATCCCCCGGCGCCCGCGACCAGATCCGGGAGACGCTGGCTGCCTCCGGGCTCACGGAGCTCGCGGACTTTCGCGCCGTGGCGTGAGGCCCGCCCTCCGCCGCCGGCCCCGCCCCCGCCGGTCCGGACGGCTCACCGCCGCCTCCGTGTATGATGCAGGACAGCCGATCCCCGCCCGCAGCCGAAGGAGGACGACGTGCGACTCCTGCTCGTGAGCGATCTGCACCGTGACCTCGAGGCCGCCGCCTCGGTGGTCGAGCGCGCCACCGGAGTCGACGTGGTGGTCGGAGCGGGCGACTTCGCGGTCCAGCGCCGGGGGCTGGATGAGATCGTCGACGTCCTGAGCGGGATCCGGGCCCCCACCGTTCTGGTTCCCGGAAACGGAGAGTCGGCCGAAGAGCTGGACGCCGCGTGCGGGGGCTGGAGCGCCGCACACGTGCTCCATGGCACCGGCATCGAGCTCGCCGGGGTGCCGTTCTTCGGTCTGGGAGGGGGCGTGCCGGTGACTCCGTTCGGCGACTGGAGCTACGACCTCACCGAGGGGGAGGCGCGCACCCTCCTCGCCGGGTGTCCCGAGCACGCGGTGCTCGTCTCGCACTCGCCCCCCCGTGGGCACGTGGACCTCGACGGGTCGGGCCGCCACCTCGGGAGCGTCGCCGTGCGGGAGACGATCGAGCGAAGGCGGCCGCGGCTCGTCGTGTGCGGGCACGTGCACGCTTCGTGGGGCGAGCTCTCGGCGCTCGACGGCGTCCCGATCGTGAATGCAGGTCCGACCGGTTCGACCTGGGATCTCGACTGAGCCAGCCCGCGCGGGGACCCCCCGGGACCCGCGCTCGCTCATGCCCGCAACGTGCGTCCGGAGCGGCATTTGCCACGACCGGCCGTCGGTTCGAAGGGCCGGTTTGAAGGTCGCGTGACGCGGCTTGCAAGCGTAAATTGTACGGTCCCTCCGCGTCGCACCGGGACCCTCGGAAAACACCCGTTTCCCAGAGGAAGAACCGAACCGTACGGGAGTCCATGGAGACCACCGAAAATCCGGATCGTATACAGCCCCGTCTGCTTGAAGACGAGATGCGCGATTCGTTCATCGATTACTCGATGAGCGTCATCGTGCAGCGCGCCCTTCCGGACGTGCGCGACGGGCTCAAGCCGGTCCACCGCCGCATCCTGTACGCCATGCACGAGGCGGGTCTCTCCCCGACACGACCCTACAAGAAGAGCGCCACGGTCGTCGGGGACGTGCTCGGCAAGTACCACCCGCACGGCGATAGCGCCGTGTACGATTCGCTCGTCCGCATGGTGCAGGACTTCTCGCTCCGCTACCCGCTCGTCGATGGTCAGGGGAACTTCGGCTCCATCGATGGCGACTCCGCGGCGGCGTACCGGTACACGGAGGCGCGGCTGGCGGCGGTGGCGGGCGAGATGTTGTCCGACATCGACAAGGACACCGTCGACTTCGCACCCAACTTCGACGACCGGCTGCGGGAGCCGACCGTCCTGCCGTCCACCCTGCCGAACCTGCTGGTCAACGGCTCCTCGGGGATCGCGGTCGGCATGGCGACGAACATCCCGCCCCACAACCTGCGCGAGATCGTGGCCGCCTGCCGGGCGCTGATCGACGATCCAGGGACGACGATCGACGGACTCATGACGCACGTGCTGGGTCCCGATTTCCCCACGGGCGCCTTCATCTTCGGCAAACACGGGATCCGCGAGGCGTACGAGACCGGTCGGGGGCGCCTCGTTATGCGGGCGAAAGCGCACATCGAGGAACGGGCGCGGGGCGGCGAGCAGATCGTGGTGACCGAGATCCCGTTCATGGTGAACAAGACCCGCCTCATCGAGCAGGTCGCGCAGCTCGTACGCGACAAGCGGATCACGGACATCTCGGATCTCCGGGACGAGTCCGCCCGACAGGGAATCCGTCTGGTCATCGAGCTCAAGCGCGACGCGATTCCCCAGATCGTCCTCAACCAGCTCTTCAAGCACACCCAGATGCAGTCGACCTTCGGCGTGATCATGCTCGCCCTGGTCGGCGGCGTGCCGCAGGTGATGGACCTCAAGACGATGCTCGAGCACTTCCTCGAGCACCGGCACGAGGTGGTGGAGCGGCGGAGCCGTTTCGAGCTCACGGCCGCCAGGGATCGCGAGCACGTGCTCGAGGGGCTCAAGATCGCGGTCGACAACATCGACGAGGTCATCAAGCTCATCCGGGCCGCCACCGACACCGACACGGCCCGCGTCGAGCTCCAGACCCGCTTCGAGCTCAGCGAGCGCCAGGCCCAGGCGATCCTCGACATGCGGCTGGCCCGGCTCACGGGCCTCGAGATCGAGAAGCTGGAGGAGGAGCTCACGGAGGTCCGGGCCCGCCGCAAGGAGCTGGAAGCCATCCTCGCCTCGCGCGAGCGCCGCATGGCGATCGTGGGCGAGGAACTCGAGGCGGTGGCCGCCAAATACGGGGACGAGCGCCGCACGGAGATCGTGGATGTGCGGGCCGACTTCACCGAGGAGGACCTGATCGCCGAGGAGTCCATGGTGATCACGGTGTCGCACGCCGGATACATCAAGCGCATCCAGCCGGAGGTGTACCGCGCGCAACGGCGGGGCGGGCGCGGGATCGCGGGGATGGGGACGAAGGAGGAGGACTGGGTCGAGCACCTGTTCCTCGCCTCGACCCACGACTACCTGATGATATTCACCGGTCGCGGCCAGGTGTACTGGCTCAAGGTGTACGAGATCCCCCCCGCGGGGCGCACGGCGCGCGGAAAGCCGATCGTCAACCTGCTGTCGATCGACAAGGAGGAGGAGATCGCCTCCATCGTCCGCGTGCGCGAGTTCACGGACGACCGCTCGCTCATGTTCGCAACCCGACGCGGGCTGGTGAAGAAGACGAGCCTCGCCGACTACGGCAACGTGCGCTCGACCGGCATCAACGCGATCAACATCCTCGACGACGACCGCCTCATCGACGTGCAGCTCACGGACGGGACGAACGACGTGATCCTCGCCACGCGACGGGGCATGTCGATCCGCTTCGCCGAGTCGGATGTGCGCGGGATGGGGCGAGCGACGCAGGGGGTGCGGGGCATCAATCTGGGCCAGGACGACGCGGTGGTGGGCATGGTGGTCGTGCGCCGCGAGGGCACGCTGTTGACGGCCACCGAGACCGGAATGGGCAAGCGCAGTGACGTGGACGACTACCGTGTCCAGCGCCGGGGCGGGAAGGGACTCATCAACCTCAAGCTGTCGGCCAAGACCGGGCGCGTGGTCGCCGTCCGCGAGGTGACGGACGAAGACGAGCTCATGCTGGTCACGAGGAACGGCGTGATAAACCGCCAGTCGGCCGCCGAGATCCGGGTCATCGGCCGCAACACCCAGGGCGTGCGGCTCATCATGCTGGACGAGGGCGACGAGCTGGTGGATGTGGCCCGCGTGATCGACGAGGACGCCGACATCGATGAGGACGAGGAGCTCGCGGCGAACGCGGGGGAGGGCGAGGACGCCGACGATGGGGAGGTCGTCGAGGCGGAGTCCGAGGAGTGAGCGGGGACGACGGACTCGTCACGCTCTCCGACATCGAAGCCGCGCGCGACCGCCTCGGGTCGGCCGTACGGCGGACTCCGCTGCTGACCGCCCCACACCCGCGGGCCGGGGGCCGCGCATCGGGGGACGGCCCCGATGCGATGTGGCTCAAGTGCGAGAACCTCCAGTGGGTGTCGGCCTTCAAGGCGCGTGGCGCCTACCACTTCGTAAGCCGGCTGACGGCCGCCGAGCGGGACGCGGGGTTGCTCACCTACTCCTCCGGCAACCACGCCCAGGCGGTCGCGTTCGCCGCCCGGGCGTTCGGCGCGCGGGCGCGAATCGTGATGCCGGTGGACGCGCCGGCCGTGAAGCGCGAGGGAACCATGGCGTTGGGGGCGCGGGTGGAGTTCGCGGGCACTACCTCGGCGGAGCGCAAGCAGCGCGCGGAGGAGATCCAGCGCGCGGAGGGCGGGACCATGGTGCCGCCGTTCGATCACCCGCACATCATCGCCGGGCAGGGGACGACCGGGCTCGAGATCCTCGAGCAGCTGGCGCCCCGGCGCCCGGGGCTCGTGCTCGTGCCCGTCGGCGGTGGCGGACTCCTGTCGGGCGTGGCGGCGGCCGTGCGGGGCCTGTGTCCGGAGGCGACGATCGTGGGGGTGGAGCCGGAAGGTGCGGCCTCCATGCAGCGCTCGCTTGCGGAGGGCGGACCTGTCACGCTCGACTCGGTCGACACGATCGCCGACGGCCTCAAGCCCGTGAGGCCCGGCGACCTGACCTATCGTCACTGCCGCGCGCTCGTGGATCGCGTCGTCACGGTCACCGACACGGCCATCCGCGATGCGGTGGTGTGGCTGTTCGGACGCAGGCTGGTGGTCGAGCCGAGCGGGGCCGCGACCGTGGCGGCGCTGCTCGAAGGCGCCGTCGACCCGGCGGAGCACGGAGCCACCGTGGCGGTCCTCTCGGGGGGCAACATCGAGCCCGCGCTCCTCGCCGGGTGGATCGCCTAGGCCGTCCGCGTCCGGCGCCGGTGTCCCTCCTCGTCCTGTTCGACGTCGATGGCACGCTGATCGACTCGGCGGGGGCCGGCCGCGAGGCCATCGAAGGCGCTCTCCACGATGTGTACGGGACGGCGGGTCCGATCGACGAGCTCCCGTTCGACGGGCTCACGGATCCCTCGATCGCCCGCACCCTGCTGCGGGCGGGCGGGATCGCCGATGCCCGCATCGAGGCCGGGCTCGACGCCCTGTGGGCGACGTACCTGGCGCGGCTCGCCGACAGCCTCGGGGCCCGCGCCGGCCGCGTCCGTGCGCTGGACGGCGTCTCGGCGCTGCTCGATGCGCTGGCGGGCGCCGGGGCGGTGGTGGGGCTGGTCACCGGGAACATCGAGCCGGGCGCCGCCCGCAAGCTCGACGCGTGCGGGCTCGGGGGCCGGTTTTCGTTCGGCGCCTTCGGGTCCGACGCGGAGGACCGGGATGCCCTTCCGGCGATCGCGCTCGAGCGGGCCACGGCCTCCACGGGCTGCCCCTTCGCTCCCGACCGCGTATGGATCGTGGGGGATACGCCGCGCGACGTCCGCTGTGCCCGGGCGGGTGGCGTGCGGGCCCTCGCCGTGGCGTCGGGCCGCTATTCGGTCGCGCAACTGGCCGCGTGCGCCCCCGACCACGTCACGAGCTCGCTGGCCGATACGGAGTGGGTCCTCGAACGGCTGACCGGTCGCGCGGGAGCGCCCCAGTCGCGACATTCGGGACGGGCATGAGCGCACACGAGGGGGCGGTTCCGGTGTCGGTGGAAGACGTCCAGACCAGGGTGGGTAGAGGCGGACGCGGGGAGGGCGAGTCGCGCGAGTTCGTCCTCGACGTGCTGGTCGATGGCAGTCCCGTGCGACGCAACGCGAGGGTCGCGTACTCCGACGACCACCTGCGCGTGGATGACCAGCAGCTCCCGCTCGATACCGTCTTCTGGGTGTCGCGCCGCGCCGGCCTCGTACTCCTGTTCGCCCGCAAGGTCACCCTCGCCCTGCTCGGCAGGAGCGGTGATCTGGAGGAGCTGGCTCGGGCCGTGGAGCGCGGAAGCGACCGGGCCGCCCAGCGGTCGCTTCTCCAGCCGCTCACGCGGGAGGTCGTGGTGTGCACGGCCGGCACGGCGGTGAGCGGGTCGATCGGCGATACCCGGGTGTCCGGCCTCCACCTGGCGGTGTTCACCCAGCGTGCCCTCCACCTGTTCGCCGGATCGCGCAGCCACTCGATCGAATGGCCGGTGGGCCGCGTCGGCCAGCTCGGGTCGGCGCCGGGCGAGCGCGGACGCGGCGGCCTGCGCCTGACCTCCGATCGCCTGTCGCTGACGCTGCGCTACCTGTTTCCCGAGGAGATCCAGGCCGTGGCCCGCGTGGCGACGCGGCCGCCGGCGCCCCCCCCGGAGCCGGACAGCTCGCTGGAGATGTTCGCCCGGGGCGAGGTGGCCCCTCCGCCGCCACCGAAGCTCCCCGAGTTCGCCGTTTCGGCCGAGGTCCTCAGGGAGGCGTGCGAGCTCGCGACGAGCCGGGTGCGGGTCGATCCGACGCTGTCGTCGCGCTTCGACGATGGGTTCTTCGGTCGGCATTTCCAGGATCTCGGGGAGATCGCGCTCGGTCCCCTGATGCTCCGGAAGTCAGCGGCGGCCGGCGCCTCCTCGCTGGCCCGGGCGGTGGAAGCGCTCGATGCGGACCGGCTCCGGGAGGACGCCGTGGCGGCCTTCCGGGCGGCCGCCGACCACCTGTTCGATGTGTACGGCGGCGCCGTCGAACGTCTGATGACCGAGCGCCGGATCGACCGCGAGGCCACCCGGGCGATCCGCTCGAGCGTCGAGGATCGGGATCGTATCGACGCGTGCGTGGGCTCGATCGTGCGGACGCTCGACCCGACGTTCGAGCGCGTCCTGGCCCGGCAGCACCTGCTCCTGCAGCGGTTGCAGGCATACGAGCACGCGCCGCCCGACACGGACGACACGGGGGTCGAAGAGGCCGCGGACGAATGGCGCGCTGACCTCCTGGCGCTCGATCGGGCCTACGGCTCGGCCTGGAGCGCGCTGCTCGAGGAGATGGCAGAGACGTGGTCGGAACGGTTCCTGCCACGTCTCGTGGCGCTGTCCGCCATTCCGGGACGCCGCTTGTCCGAGGCCGCCCGATTGGCGATCCTCGCGGCGATCACGTTCGTTGCGGTGGCCGCGCTGGCGATCTGGGTGCTGTAGGCGGCCACGGAAGGACGACGCCGGCAGATTCGAGGCGGGCGCGGGCCCACCGGGCGCTCGCCGCCCGGCAAGACACACGGGAGGGAAGCGTTGGCTCAGCAGAAGACACCGCGGGCGCGGGGACGGCCCGCGGGCACGAAACCCGAGTCGGACGGCGGGAAGTGGCTGTTCTACGGAATCGCGGCGGTGATCGTGGTGGCCGGCATGGCCTGGCTTCTCGTAGCGCGTGACCGGGGGATCGGGCAAAGCGCGGCGCTACCCACCCCGGAGGAGTTCCAGGCGCTCGCCCAGGAGGTGGATGCGGATTCGAGCGTCGGGATCTCGGCGGGCCCGGAGACGGCGCCGGTCGAGCTCGTCGAGTTCGCCGACTACTCCTGTCCGCATTGCGCCACCTTCGCCGGCTTCGCCGGCAAGCTGCTCCGGCAGAACTACGTCGAGACCGCGAACGCCCCGGTCCACTGGGTGATGTACGACTACGTGCTGGGCAACTTCCCCAACTCGGTGCCGGCCGCGATCGCGGCCCGCTGCGCCGGTGACCAGGGCCGGTACTGGCCCATGCACGATCTCCTGTTCTCGCGTCAGAACGCGTGGTGGTCGAGCGGCGCCCCGAACCAGGTGTTCGACGATCTGGCGCAGCAGGTGGGGCTCGATATGGAGGCCTACCGCGAATGCGTGGCCGACGGCCGCCACCTGAGGGAGGTGGTGGCGTCGCGCAAGTACGGCGACCAGCTGGGGGTGTCCTCGACCCCGACCCTGTTCCTCAACGGCCGGCGACTCGACCTCGGCGGCAAGGAGCCCTACAGCTACATCGAGGGTCTCATCAAGGCCGAGCTCGAAGCGGCGGCGGGCAAGGATTCCTCCGAGGGCGGTCCGTGACCGCAGTGACTCGACGCCGTGGAATCGTCCTCCTGGCGTTGATCGGTGTGTTCCTGTCGGCCTACCTCTTCCTCCACGCGCTCGGCTTCTACGGCGAGCTCGTGTGCGGCGCCGGCGGCGGCTGCAGCCGGGTCCAGGCCTCGCGCTGGGCGACGTTCCTCGGCTTCCCGGTCGCCGGGTGGGGGCTGGGCTGGTACGCGGCGGTGCTGGCTGTATCGCTGCTCGCGATCCAGACGTCGCTGGGAGCGAAGCGGGGCGTGTCCATGACGCTCCTCGTCCTGGCCGCCGGTGGGCTGGGGTTCACGATCTACCTGAAGTCCGTCGAGATCTTCGTGATCCACGCGATCTGCAGGTGGTGCGTGGGGAGCGCCGCCCTGGCGCTCTCGATCTTCGTGCTCGCCCTGCCGGAATGGCGGCTCGTGCGGAGGGGCGCCACCGGGGTGTGATCCGGGCCGTCGGATGAGCGGTTGGGCGGGCCGCCCAACCGCGGCTGTCAGGCGGTGGCCCGCCAGAACCCTTCCAGAGCCTCGCCGTCCGGCGACGCGCGCAGCTTGTCGAACGCGCGGTTGCGGATCTGGCGAATGCGCTCGCGGGTGACGCCGAGCAGCGAGCCGATCTCCTCGAGGGTCATCTCCTCGCCGTCGTCGAGCCCGTAGTACAGAACCAGGATCTTCCGCTCGCGCTCGGTCAGGTAGCGCTCGAACATCCTCTCGAGGAACTCGCGGCGGGCCTGACCCTCCACGTCCTCCTCGATGTCCGCGTCGTCCATCCCGGCGAAGCGCTCGCCGAAGGAGGCCGAGTCGCGGTCGGACTTGTCGAGCGGTGCGTCGAGCGACAGCTCGGCGGACGCGACGCGGCGCAGGGCGCGCACCGTCTCGACCGGCTCCTCCATCGTCTCGGCGATCTCACGGTCCGTGGGGGAGCGTCCGAGCTTCTGCGTGAGGGCCGTCTCGGTGCGGGACAGCTTGACCAGATTGGAATTCTGGTTGAGCGGGATGCGCACCGAACGGGTCTGCTCCGCCAGCGCCTGGAGCACCGTCTGGCGGATCCACCACACCGCGTACGAGATGAACTTGACGCCCTTGTCGGGGTCGAACTTCTTGACCGCCTTGAGCAGTCCCTCGTTTCCAATGCAGACCAGCTCCGCGAGGTTGAGCCCACGCCCCTGGTACTTCTTCACGTACGAGATGACGAAGCGGAGGTTGGCCGTGACCAGTCGCTCCGCGGCCTCGCGATCACCGGCTCGTGCCCGGCGCGCGATCTCCCGCTCGGTCTTGGGGTCCGCGATCAGCGGATAGCGCTCGACGTCCTGCAGATACTGGTCGAACGAGTCGAGGGCACGCGAATCGAAGAACATGCGCCGCCGTCGTCCGGTATTGGCCATATCAGAATGTACGATCCGGGATGCAGGGTCCTGACCGGGACACGCGTTCCGCGTCCGGCCCAGCTTGATACAAACTTGATAACATAGGGTTCCCGTTCCGTTTCCGCACGTCCGAAACGGCTTCCGGCCCGGCGCGCGGGCCCGGTCAGCCCGTGTGTCCGGCCTCTTCGCGCCCGATGCGCCGCTCCAGACGCCGGAGACGCCACACATACCCCACGATCGATGCGAGGGTCAGGCCATAGCCGGCCACGATGAAGGGCAGGGGGTTCATCGCTCGCGCTCCGGTCCGGCCAGCTCCAGCGCGAGCTCGCGCTCGGCCAGCCTGTAACGTCGGAGGACCAGGTACGCGAAGGCGATCGTGTACGCCACCACGTTGAGGAGCAGCACGCCTCCGATGCTCGAGGCCATCGAGCGTGGCGAAGACGGGGGCTGGTGCAGGCTCCGCCACCAGAACACCGACAGGTACACGATCGGCACCTGGACGAATGCGATCACCCCGATGACCGCCGACCAGCGCGCGCGTTGATCGGGATCCTCGGTCATCGAGCGTACGATCAGGTATCCGACGTAGATGATGAGGAGGATCGCGGTGGTCGTCAGGCGCGGATCCCAGGTCCACCAGATCCCCCACGTGGGTCGGGCCCACAGCGACCCGACGACGAGCGTCACGGCCGTGCACAGGACGCCCACCTCGGCGCTCGCGAACGCCACCAGGTCCCACGCGAGCCTGCGCTGCACGAGGTACAGCGTGCTCATCAGGAAGACCACGAAGAAGGAGCACATGGCCACCCAGGCGGTGGGGACGTGCACGTACAGCAGGCGCTGCACGTCTCCCTGGAGCCGATCAGCGGGAGCCGCGAACAGCCCGAGGAGCGTTCCGGCGGCCACGCTCACGAGCGCGAGGATCCCCAGGGTTCGTTGCCAGTTCACGCCTTCATTCCTCCAGGACGATCGGGAAGATCCACACACAGACCACGAACAGTATCACGTCGTAGGCGGTGAGCAATCGAATCCACCCTCCCGCCCGTCCGAGAGCATCACCCGCCAGGACGGCGTCGGTGGCGCCCACCGCTCCGAGCACGATCGGGACGAGGGCCGGGAACAGGAGGAGCGGGAGGAGCAGCTCACGGGCCCGGAGGTGGACGGTGAGGGCCGAGAAGAAGGTGCCGACGATGGAGAAGCCCCCGGTGCCGAGGACCGCGACCGCCGCCAGCGGGAGGGCGTGCGAGCCCAGATCGGCCTGGAAGAGGATCTCGGTCGCCGGGAACAGCACGGCCTCGAGCGCGGCTAGCAGGACGAGGTTCGCCGCCAGCTTGCCGAGGTAGATGGCCCTGGGGTCCCCGGGGTAGAGTCGGAGCAGCCGGACGCCGCCCGCGAGCTCCTCGCTCTGGAACGCCCGACCCAACGCCAGGGTGCCGGTGAATACGATGGCCACCCACAGGAGCCCGCCCGCCAGCCGGGCCAGGAGCTCGGTCTCGGGGCCGATCGCGAAGCTGAACAGGAAGAGGACCAGGGCGGCGAACGACAGCATGGCGCTGAACCCCTGCCGGGTGCGGAGCTCCGTCAAGAGGTCTTTCCACAGGATCGCGCCCGCGCGCCGCATGATCCCGCTCACGCCGACCCGCCTTCCGCCATGACCGAGCCGCGTTCCAGACGCACGACGCGGTCGGCCTGCCGACGGGCGTCGTCCACGCGGTGCGAGGCCAGGATCACCGCGGCACCCGCCGCCTTCCAGTCGGCGATCGCCTCCTGCACGAGGGCGACTCCGGCCTCGTCGAGGCTCGTGAACGGCTCGTCGAGCAGGACCAGATCGAGCCGCCTGAGGCCCACGCGCGCGAGCTCGAGCCGCTTCCGCATTCCGGTGGAGTAGGAGCGTGTCGGCTGGTCGGCCACGTCGGCGAGGCCCACCCTCGCGAGCGCCTCGCGCACCCCCTCCGTCGCGAGCGTGCCCCCCGCCATACGGGCGGCGAAGCGGAGGTTCTCGGCCCCCGTGAGCTCCTCGTACGTGTGCCCCGCCGGCGTCATGAGCGCCGCGCGTCCACGGATGGAGTCTCCCCCGCGCCGGACATCCACCCCGAGCACCTCGACCGTCCCCGCCGTGGGCCGGAGCAGTGTGGCCAGGACCCGGAGGAGCGTGGTCTTTCCGGTGCCGTTCGCGCCCAGTAGCGCACACACCTCGCCCCTCGCCACCTCGAGGTCGATGCCGCGCAGCGCCCAGCGCCGTCCGAAGCGGCGGGTGAGCCCGGCGGTCCGCACGGCCGGCCCGCTCACCGGCGGGCGCTCGCTGGCCGGGGGCGGAGTCCGCTCATACGTTGGCGCGCATGCGACTCGACCTCATCCGCGGGCTGGCGCAGCCGGCCGACACCAAGGTCCTCCTGTTCGTCCTCGACGGTCTCGGGGGGCTTCCGCTCGAGCCCGGTGGACCGACGGAGCTCGAGGCCGCCCGGACCCCCCACCTGGACGAGCTCGCCCGCGTTGGCACGTGCGGGCTCCACGAGCCCGTTGCCGCCGGGATCACTCCCGGCTCCGGTCCCGGTCACCTCGCGCTGTTCGGGTACGACCCGCTCGTGTACGAGACCGGTCGCGGCGTGCTGGAAGCGCTGGGGATCGAGTTCCCGCTCGAGCCGAACGACATCGCGCTGCGCGCCAACTTCTGCACGGTCGACGCGGACGGCATCATCACCGACCGACGCGCCGGCCGCATCTCGACGGAGGAGGCGGCGCCGCTCGCCGAGCTGCTCGACGGCATCGAGTGCTCGGGGGCCGAGTGCTTCGTCCGGCACGTGAAGGAGCACCGATTCCTGCTCGTGCTCCGCCCCGACCAGGCGCTCGGGGCCGCGGTCCACGACACGGATCCGGGACGCCCCGGCGAAGCGCCGCTCGAGCCGCGGGCGCTGGACGCCGCGTCCGAGCCGGCGGCGCGGCTGATGTCGTCGTGGCTGAAGGCGGCCCGCGAGCGGCTGGCCGACCAGCCGCGGGCCAACATGGCCCTCCTGCGCGGCGCTTCGCGCCTCCCGGAGTGGCCGCGCTTCGGGGACGTGTTCGGCATGCGCGCCTCGGCCACGGCCGCGTACCCCATGTACCGCGGGGTGGCGCGTCTGGTCGGGATGGACGCCGGTTCGGTGCCCGAAGGCGCCGACAGCCTCGCCGCCGAGTACCGCCGCCGGTTCGACGACTTCGACTTCCACTTCCTCCACTTCAAGCCGCCCGACAAGGCGGGCGAGGACGGGGACTTCGATCGCAAGGTGGCCGCGATCGAGGAGGCGGACCGTATCGTCCCGGCGCTCATGGAGTTGGGCCCCGACGTGGTGATCGTGACCGGCGACCACTCCACTCCGGCGCTCCTCCGCAGCCACAGCTGGCACCCCGTGCCGTTTCTCGTACACGGCGGCGCGGCGCGCAACGACGACGCCGGCTCGTTCGGTGAGACGGCCTGCGCCGGCGGGGCGCTCGGCCTCAGGCGCGGTCGCGAGCTCCTGCCGCTCGCGGCGGCGCGGGCCGGCCGGCTGGCCAAGTTCGGGGCCTGACGCGCGAACGGCCCGACCATCCGCAGGGCGGACGACCGGGCCGCGAAGGACAGGGCCGGGTCGGGGCTTCAAGCCGTCGAGCGGGCCTCGTCGGCGTACTCGATGCCGGCGCCTCCCATGGCGACCCCCGTGCCGACCGTGATGACTCCGAACACGAGGTCGTTGAACAGCCCCTGCGCGTTCGACAGGTATCCGTGCAGGAAGGGCGAGAACATGCTGTAGGCGCCCACGGCGATCAGGAACCAGCCGCTGAACCGGTTGATCCCCAGGTTGAACGAGATCGTAACCACGATGATGGCCGCGCCGAGCACGACGCTGTGCCACCACAGGAACCCGACCGGATAGCCCCAGATGAACGGGGCCGCCATGTACCACAGCCCCAGCCCGATTCCAATGAAACGTGACGCCATCGGCCTCTCTCGGGTGCGCGTGCCGCCCCGCGGCACGTCGCCGCGAGGTCGATCGATGCTCGACGCACATGATGCGCCGCCCCACGGCGGCCCGCAAACGGCGGGGTCGGACCGTCGCGCCCGGGGCGACGAAGCGTTTCACCCCGGAGAGGGTGAGCGCGTCCATCGCGGTCGCACGCCGGCCCGCCGGCGTCAGATCTTCGCCCGCCGCAGCCGATTGGCGTTTCCCACCACCGTGATCGAGCTCAGGGCCATCGCCGTCTCGGCGATCGCCGGGTGGAGGAGGCCCAGGAAGGCCACCGGGATGGCCACCACGTTGTAGAAGTATGCCCAGAACAGGTTCTGGCGGATCTTCCGGAACGTGGCGCGCGCGAGCCGCGTGGCGCGCAGGACGGCGGCCAGATCGCCGCGCACCAGGGTGATGTCGGCCGACTCGATCGCGATGTCCGTCCCCGTGCCCACCGCGATCCCCACGTTCGCGCTCTTGAGCGCCGGGGCATCGTTGATGCCGTCCCCGATGAACGCCACCGTGCGGCCGCGCGCCTGAAGGTCGCGCACGATCTCCACCTTCTGCTCCGGGAGGAGTCGGGCCCGGTAATCGTCGATCCCGAGCCTGTCGGCCACCGCCGCCGCGGTGCGCTCGTTGTCGCCGGTGAGCATGACGGTGCGGTACCCCAGGTCGCGCAGCTCGGCGAGGGTCCGGGCCGCGTCCTCCTTCACCGGGTCCGCGATGGCGAGTAGGGCGAGCGGCTCGCGGTCGGCGGCCACGAACACGACCGTGTGCCCGGAAGTCTCGAGCGCGCCCGCCCGCTCGAGGGCCGGCCCGAGCTCGACCCCTTCGTCGGCGAACAGCCGCTCGCTTCCCACGAGGACTCGTCGGCCATCGACCCGTCCCCGCACGCCGCGGCCGACCACCGCTTCCACGTCATCGGCCCCCGGCACATCGATGCCCCGCTCGCGGGCCTCGGTGACCACCGCGCGGGCGAGGGGGTGCTCCGACAGGCGCTCGAGCGCGGCCGCCAGTCGCAGGGCCTCCAGGGTCCCGCGATCCGCATCGCCGTCGGGGTCCTGCGCCACGCCGGCCGCGCGTCCCGGGCCGGCGGCGTGGCCGCTCGCGACCGTCTCGATCGTCCGGCCCGCGGACACGGCGTGCACCTCGATCACGCGCGGCTCGCCCCGCGTCAGCGTGCCCGTCTTGTCGAAAACCAGCGTGTCCGCCGACTCGAGCGTCTGGATCGCGGCGCCGTCGCGGATGAGGATCCCGCGCTGCGCTCCCAGCCCCGTTCCGACCATGAGGGCCGTCGGCGTGGCCAACCCCAGTGCGCAGGGACAGGCGATCACCAGCACGGCCACGGCCGCGAACACGGCCAGCGACACAGGGCCGATACCGGGGTTCACCCACGGGAGGAACGCGGCGGCCCACCCGGCCACCGCGCCCAACGCGGACGGGAACGCGAGCCAACTCACCAGCGCGACTGCCGCCACGACGAGGATCGTGGGGACGAAGATCGCCGTCACCCGATCGGCAAACTCCTGAATGGGGACCTTGCTCGCCTGCGCCTCCTCGACCATGCGGACCACGTTGGCCAGGAACGTGTCCTCGCCGACGCCCGTGGCCCGCACGCGCAGCACCCCCTGCCGGTTGACGGTGGCCCCGATGACCTCATCCCCGGGCTCCTTCTCCACCGGGAGGGACTCACCCGTGGCCAGCGACTCGTCGACCGCGCTGTGGCCCTCGACGACCTCGCCGTCGGTGGGAATCCTCTCGCCCGGCCGCACGACCATCACGTCGCCGACGCGGACCTCGGACGTGGGCATCTGTCGCTCGTCGCCGTCCCGCTCCACGCGCGCGGTCGGCGCCTCGAGCGACATCAGGGCCTGGATGGCGGACGACGTGCGGCCTCGTGCCTTCGTCTCGATGAAGCGGCCGGTGAGGTGGATGGCCACGATCATGGCACCGATCCCGGCGAAGTCCATCACCGGCGGCGCGACGCCCGCCGCGTGGAGGACCGCCCACGCGCCGGTGAGCACGGCGACCCCCGAGCCCATTGCGATGAGCACGTCCATGTTTGGAGTCCCGCTCCGGGCCGAGCGGAGGGCGCTCGCCATCGTCTCGCTCCCGGGACCCGCCAGCACCAGGAGGCCCCCCAGCGTCATCGCGATGTCGAACACGAGCGCGCTCGGCCATACGACCCCGAACGCCATCTCCGGGATCATCCACAACATCAGGGGAACCGTGATCGCCCACGCGCTCCACATGAGCCGTCTGGCCCGCGCGACCTTGCGCTCCGACTCCCTCAGGCGCTCCCGCTCGGCCGCGGCGCGGCTCCCGCCGGGCGCCTCCGGCTCCAGAAGCTCGTAGCCGGCCCCCTCGACGGCCGCCCGCAGGTCCTCGAACGTCACCGTCTCCTCCGGATAGGTGACCGTGGCGGACTCGGCCGGAAGGCTCACGCTCGCGCTGACCCCCTCGATGCGCTGGAGGCTCTTCTCCACGGCGGACGAGCACCCGGCGCACTGCATTCCCTCTACTCGAAAGACTCTCTTCATGTCGGTCATGGGCTCATCGTCCTCGACCCGCCCAACCGCGAGGCGGGTGGCGGTTCTCGAGATCTTCCATGCCTCGGCGCACGCACGAGTGGTGGGATCAACGCAGGAAACGGTGGAACAGGTCCACGACCTCGCGACGGACCTCGGCCGCGGCCTCGCCGCCCTCCTCGATGGCGTGCGTGGCGCAGCGCTCCAGGTGGTTGGTGAGCAGGATCCTCTCGGCCGAACGCAGGGCGGAATGGACCGCGGCGAACTGGTGGAGGATGTCGGGACAGTAGCGGTCCTCCTCGACCATGCGCGACAGCCCCTCCACCTGTCCACGGATTCGGGCCAGGCGCCGGCCGAGGTCCGTCTTGGTGGGCTCCGCGATCCCCATCGCGTGTGAGTGGGCCGTGTCGCTCATCGTGGTCATCGTGTCTCCCCGCGTCCGTCGTGGACGATCCGGCTCGTTCCGCCCCGTGCAGCTTGCATATACTATACCCATGTATGGTATGTCGGATCCAGCGCCCGGGGACGCCGCGGAGGCCGGCCCCTGGCGCTGGACGGGCGGGACCGGCGGCCCGTAAACTTCCCGCCATGTTCGAACGCATCAGGCGCATGCTCGACCAGGCCCTCGACCACCTGGAGTCGAAGATCGACGACGTGTCGGATGACGACGTCGACCGGCTGATCCGGGCCATGCGCGACGAGCTGGTCGAGACGAAGGCGCGGGTGCCCGAGCTCGAGTCGCTGCTCCAGTCGCAGATCCGGCAGGCGGACCGCGAGAAGGAGCAGGCGCGGGTGGCGGATCGCCGCGCCGCGCAGGCGGAGGAGATCGGCGACACGGAGACGGTGGAGGTGGCGCGGCGCTTCGCGGCGCAGCACCGGCAGCGTCTCGAGGTGCTGGTCATGAAGGCCGAGACGACCCGCGCCGACATCCTCCAGACGCGCGACGAAGTGGGTCAGATGACCGAGCAGCTCAAGGAGGCCATGGCGCGGCGCGACTCGCTCGGCGTCCAGCAGCGACGCGCGAAGGCGATCGAGAACCGCGGCTCGCGCTTCGACTCGGTCGACGCCTTCGATCGCATGGCCGAGAAGATGGAGGGCGCCTCCGACGTCGACGAGGCCCGCCGCGAGCTCGATAGGGATCTCGACCCGCTCTCCGAGCCTCCCCGCCGGGACTACAACACGGAGCGCGGGATCCGGGAGGCGAACGCGGAGGAGATGCTCCGCGAGCTCAAGCGTCGCATGGGCGCGGACGAGTAGCCTGGACCGCACGGGGGCCCTCCGGCCCCGATCGCGCCCGCGCCGCCGCGGGTCGCGGGGGTACGCGAGCCACTCCGGCGCGCCGCACGTGGGCCCCGACACGCGAGGATCGGAGATTCCATGAACCTGCTCGTCGCCGCGGTCATCCTCTACCCACTCGTGCTCATCGCGATCGGGGTCTGGCGCTCGCGCTCGGTCAAGAGCCACGAGGACTTCATGGTCGCGGGCCGCAACGTTCCCGTGACGCTCCTCGTCGGCACCCTGGTGTGCACGTGGATCGGCTCGGGGTCGCTGTTCGGGGGCGCGGGACTCGCATACCGGTCGGGGATCGCGGAGCTGTGGTTCTCCTCGGGCGGCTGGATCGGCCTCCTGGTGGCCTTCTACCTCGCCCCCCGCGTCCGCTCGATCGCCAAGTACACCGTCCCGGACCTGCTCGAGCAGCGCTACAACGCGACCGCGCGCGTCCTCGGGACGGTGGCCATCATACTCGCCTACGTCACCATCGCCGCGTACCAGTTTCGCGGCGGCGGCTGGATCCTCACCATCGTGACCGACGGGGCCATCTCGCCCACCCTCGGGATGCTCATCACGGCAGGAGTGGTCATCCTGTTCACGGCCCTCGCCGGGATGGTGTCGATCGTCACCGTGGACGTGTTCAATGGCATCATCATCACGCTCGGCGTCCTGTTCGCGCTCCCGTACATGGTGTTCTCCAACGGGGGGGTGGGGGCGGTCGCCGCGGCCCTGCCGGCCGGTCACACCTCGGTGCTCGGGGGCCACAACGTCCTGTGGGTCCTGGGCGTCGCCATGCCGACGTTCCTCCTCATCCTGGGGGAGAGCGGCATGTACCAGAAGTTCTTCTCCGCGAAGGACGAGTCGGCGGCCCGGAAGGCGGTGGTGGGGATGCTCGCGGGCATCGTGATCATCGAGACGGCGATCGCCCTCATCGGCGTGGTGGGCGCCGCCGTGTACCCCGAGCTGGCCAGCGCGACCTGGATGGGGGGCCGCGACGCCTCGGAGACGGTGGTCCTCCACCTGGCCCGCAACGGGCTTCCCATCGCCGGCGGCGCCATCCTGCTCTCCTCTGCCATCGCGATCGTGCTGTCGACCGGGAACACCTTCCTGCTCGTCCCGTCGACGAACGTCAGCCGCGACATCTACGAGCGCTTCATCGACCCCGAGGCATCCGAGTCGCGCAAGCTCCTCTTCCAGCGCGTGTTCGTGCTGCTGTTCGGCGCCCTGGGGCTCGTGCTGCTCACGCAGTTCAACAGCGTGCTCGCCATGGCGCTGTACGCGTACTCGCTCGTGGGGGCCAGCCTCACTCCGGCCCTGCTGGCGGCGTTCCTGTGGAAGCGTGTCACGCCGCAGGGCGGCGTGGCGTGCATCGCGGGCGGGCTGGGGAGCATCGTCGGCGTGAAGCTCCTCTCGAGTCTCGGGGTGAGCTTCAGCGCCACCATCGGGGGGACGGCGTTCGACTTCGCGTCCAGCGACTACATCGTCATCCCGGGCGTGCTGATCTCGATGACTCTCCTCGTGGTCGTGAGCCTCGCGACGGCGCCCTCGCCCGAGGAGAAGTGGGCCCCGTTCTTCCAGCGGCGCCCCGAGCCCCTGTAGGGGGCGCCGTCAGGGTGTCGCGGGTCTCCACAGGGAGCGGATGAGGCCCTCCCGGAAGCTGGACCCCGGGGCGAAGTAGGCTCCGAGGAGGGCGAGGACGTGCTGTCGCCCCACGTCGGTCTGATCGAGCAGCACCTGACCGGAGGGGTCCGAGTACACGGTGCGCAGGCTGTCCCCCTCGACGTGATACGAGATCCGGTCCCCATCCCGGATGCCCCGCGCGCGCAGGAAGTCGAACCACACCGGGAGCCCATCGCTGACCACCTCGTACCCCCCGGGCTCGAGCCACCCTGCGGCCACCGCCTTCCGCATGTCCTCGTCGACGGCATCGAGGAACTGCTCCAGGCTTACATTTCGGAGGAACTCGATGGAGGCCACCGCTTCCGAAGCCCGGATCGCCCGTTCCGCGATCGTGGGAGCGACGTTCCGATCGTAGTCGGACTCCGCGGCCACCACCGAGTCGAGCCCAGCCGCCGTCTCCGGATCGACCCGGACGCTCAGCATGAGCACGTCCACCTTGAAGATCGTCTTCTCGAGCTTCATGGCCATCGTCGCGTGGGCCACCTCGGGCAGGAGCCCGAGGCGGGGGATCCCGTCCTGCGCCCACAGGGTGGCGAGCGACCCGATCCCCGCCACGGGCGTGAGCGTCGCGCCGCACAGCGCGAACAGGCTCGCCAGAGCACCACGACGGCGCCCGGCCGTCGCGCACCGTGCCGGGAGATCAGTGCCGGGAGCGCGATCGACCGCGACCCGGTCCGATCCGATCGAGCCCCGGGGTCCCACGTGAAAGCGTGTCCGCATATGTGGTGTCCGTCCGCATCGTGTCGGTCCGTATCGCGCCCGTGCGCGACGTGTCGCTCGGCACGGTGTCCGCCGCCGACGTGTCGAACGGCACCGTGTCCACCCCTGCGCCATCCGCCGTCCTCGCCTCCGCTTCCGCCGTATCTCCCGCGGCCCTCCCGAACGAGTCGGGCAGGGTGGGCGGCACGACCTCGATGGTGTCCGGCGGCGGCCCCAGCGTGTCGATCTCGACGCCCCCGAAGGCGCGCGCGTATGCCAGCCGGGAGCGCCATTGGAACGAGCGAGTACGTGTCGCCGGGTTGTTACCCCTCGGAGAGGGGATGGTGGCGGCGAGTTCCGCGGCCTCGCGGCGGGTCACGGCCGACACCGACGTCCCGAAGTAGGAACGCGCGGCCGCCTCGACCCCGTACAGGCCGCGGCCGAACTCGATGACGTTCAGATAGAGCTCGAGGATCCGGTTCTTCGACAGACGGGACTCGAGCCGTCGCGTGATGAGCGCCTCGCGCAGCTTGCGGATCGGGCTGCGGGAGGGGGAAAGATACAGGTTCCGCGCCAGCTGCTGGCTGATCGTGCTCGCCCCGCGCGGGAGCTCGCGCCGGCCCCACGCCTCGCGGATGGCGGCCCCGATCTCGTGCCAGTCGAACCCGTGGTGACCGTAGAACCCGGCGTCCTCGGAGACGAGCACGGCCCGACGCACCGATTCCGGAATGCGCGACAGGGGCACGGGATCGTACTGGATGCCGCGCTCGCCAGCGTTCCCGCCGGAGAGCCAGCGCTCCATGTAGGCGGTACGCTCGGGCCACGCCGTGGCATACACGCGCGGGTCGGGGAGGGTGAGCCACACGAGCCCGAGGACGACCACCAGCCCTCCGAGCGGGATCCCGAGCCGCAGCCCCCAGCGACGCGCCGCCGAGCCCCCCGTCGGGGCCCGGCGCACCAGCCGTCGCCAGCGGCGGTCGGGCGGCCCGGCGTCCCGCTCCTGTTCCAGGGACATCTCAGGCCAGCGTGGCCCGCAGCAGGTCCATCTGCTCCGGCCGGCCGAGCACGATGAGCGTATCGCCCGAGCGCACCTGCTCGTTGGGACCGGGGTTGTAGATGAACGGCTGCCGCCGCTGCTCGCCGTGCTTGATCGCCAGCACGATGAGTCCGGTCTTGCGGGGGATCTCGGCCCGCGCGAGCGGTACCCCGTCGAGCGGCGAGTCCGGAGGGACCGGGATCTGCTCGAGCATCAGCTCCAGGTCCTCGCTCCGCGTGACCACGTCGAGGAAGCTCATCACCTGAGGTCGCAGGAGGACCGATGCCATGCGGATCCCGCCGGAGATGTGCGGGCTCACGACGTGGTTGGCCCCCGCCTTGCGGAGCTTGGCTCCGGCGTCCTCGTCGTAGGCGCGGCTGACGATGGTCAGCGCGGGCTGGAGGTCCCGGGCCGTGAGGCACACGAACAGGTTGTCCGTGTCGGCGCTGAGCGCCGCGACGAGCCCGCGCGCCTGACCGATGCGAGCCTCGACGAGCAAGTCGTCGTGGGTGGCGTCGCCCTCGAGGATGAGCCCCTCGGGATCGATCTCTCGCACCTGCTCGGCCCGCCCCGCATCGAGCTCTATGACCACGTACGGCATGCGGGACTTCACGAGCTCCTTGATCACCTGGCGCCCCATGCGACCGGCGCCACACACGATGATGTGGTTCTTGAGCTTCTCGATGGCCTTCATCGTCCGGCGCCTTCGAAACGCGTGAGCGAGGTCCATCTCGACCAGGGTCGAGGTGATGAGCGCGAACCAGATCCCGAGCGCGGCCACCCCGCCCACCACCAGGACGGTGGCGAACAGCCGTCCCCCCACGTCGTCCAGCGGCCGTACCTCCTCGTACCCCACGGACGAGAGCGTGATGACCGTCATGTAGAACCCGTCCGACAGGGTCCAGCCGGGCATGACCGAAAAGCCCACCGTGCCGACGGTGACCAGCGCCACGGTGAACGCGGACGCAGCGAGGAAGCGCTGGCGGAAACGGGTCTCGGGGGACGCCTGCAGCGCCGACACCTTCAGCCGTCCCGATCCAGCCTGGCCGCCACGTCGCGACCCTTGATCCGGGTCTCGTTGAGACCCCGGATCACGTCCTCGACGATCATCGAGTCGATGTCGATGAGCGAGAACCGCGGCCGGATCTCGATCTTCCCGATCTGCGCGGCCGCGGCGCTCGTCTCGCCGGTGATCGCCCCCACGAAGTCGCCGGGCGCCGCGCCGTCCTGCTTGCCGACGTTGACGAACACGCGTGTCCACGTAGGGCGCGTCGCGCGCGCTGCGTCCGAGCTCGCCGGCGCCGGTGCACCGGCGGCCGGCGTGGCCGCCGCCGATGACGGCCGTTCGGAGGCTCGTCCGGTTTCGCGCAGCAGCCCGGCGAGCGCGGCGGCCACCGCGTGGGTTCCGTGTCGTTCGATCAGGGGTTCGATGAGCAGGGTGGACGAGGCGAGGTCTCCGTGCTCGATAGCGCCCTCCACGAGCGCGCGAAAGCCCGCGATCTCGTCACGGTGAGCGTCGACCCGGTCGCCCAGGAGGCGCGAGGGCCACCCCAGCCGCTCGGCGAGGATCTCGAGCTGGCGCAGGTGCCGCGGCGCCACGATGGCCGCGCGCCGGCGGGCCGCTCCGGCTACCCGCTCGAGGTCGGCGGCCCGCCGGGGGAGCCCGAGGAGGATGACCGCCGGGGCGCCGGCGGCGGCGTTTGCCTCCATCCCGGCAACGCGGACGCCGGCCTCGTCGCCGGCGACCTCGAACCCCTCGACGGCGAGCGCCGTCCTCACGGGCTCCACCTCGCCCTCCCCGACGCAGCGCACCACGACGCGGTCGACCCCACCCGGCTCGGCCATCTCGTGCAGGAGCTCGATCGCGCGCCCGATCCGTTGCTCCCGGGTTGGCGCGCTCCCAAGCAGCAGGGGTGGGCCGTGGGGGGCAGCGCGCGGGCTGGTCTCTCCAGACCCTTCCACGCCGGCGAGCTCCGGGGGCCAGCGACGCGCCCGGTGCAGCCGGCGCTGCACGAGGTCGTCGAACGCGGCGTCGCGACGGTGCGTGACGGCGATCAGCCGCGTGTCCTGTGCGGCGATCTGGAGCAGCGCCTCGACGGCCGCGCGGTCCGGATCGAGGGCGCGCACGTCGTCGAGCACGAGCGTCCGAACCGTGGGCAGTGACAGGCGTCCGGCCCGCAGGTCGGTGAGCAGACGAGAGGGCGTCCCGATCACGATGTCCCCGCCCGCCCCGACGTGTCCGCTCCACGCGACCGTCTCGAGACCGCGGTCCCCGATCTCCGACTGGATCGTGCGGGCCACGCGGCGAGCCCGCTCCTCCGTGGCGGCGATGATCAGCGCCCGGCCGCCCGGCTCCCCGCCGAGGTCGTGCGCCACGGCGGCTGCGTACAGGCGGCCGAGACCCGCGCCCTCGGACGCCACCAGCGCGAGGTGGTGTCCGCGCTCCACGCCACTCGACAGGGCCTCGAGGGCCTCGGGAGGGGGTTCCGTCACCCGCCCCTCCAGGATCGGCGGGCGGGTGAGCGCGTCGCTCGTCGCATGCTGGGACCGTTCGCGAGGAACAGGAAAGGATCGGCGCGCCTCCGGCCGGGCCGGTGCCGGCCGGCGGCCCGGGAGATCGCGTGTGTACCAGCTTGACGGTTAGCGCCCCCCGGGGGCCCAGTCAAACGTTGACGGCCGTGCCGGTCGATTCCTAACCTGACGCCCGCTCCCGACCCGGCTCCCGGTAGACAACGATCGGTCTGAATGGGCGACATCCTGCGACAGATCCACCGCCTGGTCTGGGGGCCGCCGCTCGTCGTCCTGCTGCTGCTCGCCGGTCTCAACTTCACGATCCTGCTCCGCGGTCTCCAGCTCCGGAGACTCCCGACCGCACTGTGGCTGGCGTTCGTGAGACGTCGCGAGCCCGACGGGGAGGGGGACATCTCCCACTTCGAGGCCCTGATGACGGCGCTCTCCGCCACCGTCGGGACCGGCAACATCGTGGGGGTGGCGACGGCGATCGGTGCGGGCGGGCCGGGTGCCCTGTTCTGGATGTGGATCGCCGGGCTCCTCGGTATGGCCACCAAATATGCGGAGGCGGTGCTCGGCGTCCGATTCCGCGAGACCGACCAGCGCGGGGAGAAGGCCGGCGGCCCCATGTACTACCTGGAGCACGGTCTGGGCGGCGGGAAGCTCGGACGCGGGCTGGCCGTCTCCTTCGCCGTGCTCGCGGTCGCCGCGACCTTCGGAGTCGGCAACGGCATCCAGGCGCAGGCCGTGGCCGACGCGCTCCACGGGTCCTTCGGCACGCCCCACTGGCTCGTCGGCATCATCGTCGCGGCGGGCGTCGGAGCCGTCATCCTGGGTGGCATCCGCTCCATCGGCCGCTACGCGGGCGCCTTCGTCCCGCTCATGATCCTGATCTACATCGCGGCAGCGGGGGCCCTGTTGATCGCGCGCCGGGAGGAAGTGCCGAACGCCCTGCACCTCGTGTTCGACAGCGCGTTCGGGGGGCGCGCCGTCGGGGGCGGCGCCCTCGGCTACACGGTCCTCCAGTCGATGCGCTTCGGGCTGGCGCGCGGCGCCTTCTCGAGCCAGTCGGGGCTCGGGACCGGCGGCATCGCGGCCGCCGCTGCGCAGACGCGGGAGCCCGTGCGGCAAGCCCTCGTGTCGATGACGCAGACATTCATCGACACGATCGTGGTATGCACGCTCACGGGCCTCGCGATCCTCGTCACCGGGACGTGGACCGGGGGGGCGGACGGCACCTCCATGGCCCGACTCGCGTTCGAGGCCGGTCTCCCGGGCCGGTGGGGCGGCCTCGCGGTCACGGCCAGTCTGGCCCTGTTCGCGTTCTCCACCATGCTGGGGTGGTCGTACTACGGCGAGCGCAGCCTCGCCTATCTGGGGGGCGACCGCGTCATCCGTCCGTACCGCGTGGCGTTCGTGCTCGTGGGCGGGCTGTCGGCCCTCCTGCGGACCGATGTCGTGTGGCTGCTGTCCGACGTTCTGAACGGGCTGATGGCGATCCCGAACCTCATCGGGCTCGTCCTCCTGGCCGGTATCGTGAGGCGGGAGACCCGTCTGTACTTCGAGCGCCGGCTTTGGGAGCGGGAGGGCGGGGAGAGGGAGTCCGGCGATGGTTCCGCCGCCCGGCGGGGTCCCGGAGGCGCTACCCGTTGAAGCGCGGGTAGTGTCCCAGGTCGTACGCGCGGATGGAGAGCACGTCGCGAGGGCGGATGCCGAGGTCCGCCAGGGTGCACGACTCGTCGACGATCTCGCGCTCGGCGTACTCGGTGTAGTAGGCCGCGGGGTCGTCGGAGGACCGCTGCAGCATCTCGCGCAGCCCGAGGAGCTTCGCCTGGGCGATCGTCGTCTCCATCGGGAGATCGGCCACATGCTCGAGCCACCGATCCGGCATGATCAGCCGGACGGTGATCGCCCCTGCCGCCTCCCGCGTCGCCTCGGCGCTCATCGCGCCCGCAGCGTGTACAGGAAGCGCTTCGCGAGGTCCGTCACGTCGAGCCCCGCCACCCGATCTGTCTCCACGTGAACGTTGGTGTGCCCGCCGTCGCGGTCCACGACGAAGCGCGCGAGGCCGATCTCGCCGGCGAATGTGATCGAGTGATCGGACTCTTCGTGCACCCGGAGCCTCGAGTGCTCGTCGAAAAAGCGGCGCGCCCGCGTGAGCACCTCCTCCGGCGAGACCTCTGTGATGGTGACGTATCGCATGGCACACGCGGGAATCGGGAGACGGACAATGGGATCGCGGCGGAAGATCAGTCGCTCCCGCGGGTCCGTCAACCGCGACGCACCTGTCGGGGCGGCCCCTCCCGCCTTCGAGCAGGCATGGCCGGATCGCCCCTCCTCTGATACCATCCCGGCTTCGCGGACCGGGGCGCCGGTCCATCGCGCCGCACGAGATCCGAGCGCCGCACAACGGATGTCTCACGACAACGCATTCGGTCGCTTCTTCCTCCCGGGGCCCACCGAGGTCCCGTCGGAGCTGTTCGAGGCCATGCATCGGCCCGTGGTGGGCCACCGCAGCGCCGAAGCCTCCGCGCTTATCGCCGCCCTCGAGCCGGGGCTGTCGAGGCTGTTCGCGACGGCCCGACCCGTGTACCTGTCGACCTCGTCGGCTACGGGGATGATGGAGGCGGCGATCACCAACCTCACGCGCCGCCGCGTCTTGTGTCTGAGCTGTGGCGCGTTCAGCCACCGCTTTCACGGGATCGCGAAGGCCACCGGACGCTCCGCCGACCTCCTCGAAGTCGAGTGGGGAGAGCCCAATCTGCCCGACCGGCTGCACGAGGTCCTGGCAGCCAACCCGGGCCGCTACGACCTGGTGACACTCGTCCATTCGGAGAGCTCCACGGGGGTGCTCAACCCCGTGCCCGAGCTCGCCCGCGTGGTGCACGAATCCGAGGACGTCCTGCTGGCCGTGGATGCGGTCTCCTCGCTGGCCGGGGCGCCCGTGCTCACGGATGCGTGGGGGCTCGATTTCGTGCTCACCGGGTCCCAGAAGGCCCTCGCCGTACCTCCCGGTCTCGCGCTGGCCGTCGCCTCCGAACGGGCGCTCGAGCGCGCACGGGAGGTGGAGGCGCGGGGATTCTACTTCGATCTGCTTTCGTTCGAGACGAACCTGGCACAGCGCTCGCAGACCCCCAACACGCCCGCGGTGTCGTTGCTGTACGCCCTCGAGCGTCAGATGGCCCGCATCCTCGACGAGGGCATCGAGGCGCGCTGGGCCCGGCACGCCGCGATGGCGCAGCGCACGTACGAGTGGGTCGACGCGACGGCGGATCGCACGGGACTCCCGGTTCGCGTCCTCGCCCCCGAGGGGTATCGATCGCCGTGCGTGACCGTCATCATGCTACCGGACGGAAAGACCGGTCCGGAGGTCGTCGCCGCCGCCAGATCGCGCGGCTACACGATCGCTGCCGGATACGGCAAGCTGAAGGAGCGTTCGTTCCGAATCGGTCACATGGGCGAGCATACGGTGGGAGAGCTGGACGCCCTGCTGGGCGTCCTCGACGGGGCGTTGTGAACAGACCGGCGAACGGCTCGGGCGGACGCAAACGCCTGATCCTCGCGGATCCGCTTCTCCCGGAGGGGCTCGATGTCCTCGAGGCGGGTGGGGCTCTCGCGGTGGAGGACCACACCCAGGACGACCGGGCGGCGTTGGCCGGGGCCCTGCGGGGCGCCTCCGGTCTCATCGTGCGCAGCCGCACGCGGGTCGACGCCGAGCTGATCGACGCATCGGATGCGCTGGAGGTGATCGGCCGGGCGGGCGCTGGCGTCGACAACATCGACATGGAGGCCGCCACGCGCCGCGGGATCGCGGTGCTCAACGCGCCGGCTGCGAACACCTACTCCACCGCCGAGCTGGCCTTCGCGCTGCTGCTCGCCGCGGCGCGGCGCATCCCGGAGGCCGACCGCAACGTGCGCGCGGGCGAGTGGAATCGGAAGGGGCTCCGGGGCACGCAGCTGCGCGGCAAGACGCTCGGCGTGCTGGGGGCAGGACGGATCGGTTCGGAGGTGATCCGGCGCGGGAGGGCGTTCGGGATGAAGGTGGTCGCCCACGACCCGTACCTCGGTGCCGAGCGTGCCAACGATCTGGGCGTCGAGCTCCTGCCGTTCGAGGACCTGCTGGCCGCCGCCGAGGTGCTCACCTTGCACGTTCCGCTCACCGACGAGAGCCGGGGGCTCATCGGGGCGGCGCAACTCGAGCGCATGCCGCGGGGCGCCATCCTCATCAACGCGGCCCGTGGCGGCCTGGTGGATGAACGGGCGCTGGCGGCGGCCCTCGTCTCCGGGCGGCTCGCCGCCGCCGGTCTCGACGTGTACGAGCGCGAGCCCCTCCCGACGGACAGCCCGCTGCGCTCGGCCCCCAACCTCGTGTTCACGCCGCACATCGGGGCCTCGACCGCGGAGGCGCAGCGCGAAGTGTCCCGCCAGATCGCCCTCGCGGTGCGCGATGCCCTCCTGTCGGCGGACTACCAGGCGGCCCTCAACGCGCCCTACGAGTCCGGCGAGCGCGGGCGGATCGCCCCGGTCATGGACCTCGGACGGCGGCTGGGAGTGCTGCTCGCCGAGCTCGACGACGGACGCTGCCGGCGGGTCGAAGTTCGCTACGGCGGGAGCGTCGCGGGCGTCCTCCGCCCGCTCGCGGCCGCCGCGCTCGAGGGGTTCCTGAGCCGGCGGGTCGAGCCGCCGATCAACGTGGTGAACGCCCTCTCGATCGCGGCCGAGCGCGGGATCGAGGTGGCCCGCGTCCGCACGGGTCAGGTGGGAGACTACACGAATCACGTGGAGCTCAAGGCCTCCACGGGAGGCGAGGCAGGCGTCACCGTCGGCGGGGCCCTGCTCGGCGATGGCCAGCACGCGCGGATCGTCCGCATGGGTCAGTTCCACGTGGACACCGTGCCGCGCGGCACCGTGCTGCTGGTGCGGAACCGGGACGTCCCCGGGGTCATCGGCGAGGTGGGAACCAAGCTGGGTCGGGTCGGGGTAAACATCGCCGAGTATCACCAGGCGAGGACCGTCGCCGGGGGCGATGCGCTCGGGGTGGTGACCGTGGACGGAGAGGTCCCCGCCGGGGTCCTCGATGACCTCCGGAGCCTGCCCGCCGTCGAGAGCGTGCGTCAGGTGGTGTTTCCCGACTGACGGGGCCGGGCGGGATCCCGCGCCGGTCGCGAGGGATCCCGCCGGTGATCGAGGCGCGATTCATCGGTCGCCGGCACCCCCGGCCACTCCGGTCCATTCCCCATGAGCCCGTTTCCCGGGCGCTCCTGTCATCCACGGTGGTCGAGAGGATGCGGGAGAGAGACGCATGATGAGCAAGCGTACGGTACTGATGTCGGTCGCCTGGGGCGGGCTCCTCGTCGGCGTGGCCGCGTGGAGCCAGGCGCCGGTGATCGACGAATCCGTGTTCGTGAAGGGCCTTCGCGCCAATGAGCGCGAGCGCGTCCTATATGTCTGGACTCGCGATGCGGATGGGGCGGACAGCGATTTCCTGTCCGTGGTTGACGTCGATCCGGGGTCCGCCACCTTCGGGACCCTGATCGCGACGGCCGCAACGGGTTCCGCGGGGAACGAGGCGCACCACTTCGGCTACACGCGGGACGCGGGGCGCATCTTCGGAGGCGGTCTGTTCTCGAACCGTCTGTTCATCTACGACGTGCACACCGACAGCCGGCGGCCGCGGCTGCTGCGCACGGTCAACCTCGATGTCACGGGATACAGCGGTCCGCACACGCTGTACGCGGTGCCCGACGGGATGCTGATCGCCATGCTGGGGGCCCTCGACGGGAGCGGACCGAGCGGGATCATCAAGGTCGACGACGACGGCGATTTCGTAGAAGCCTACCCGGCCAAGGCCGAGCACGACGGCGCGCCCATCTACATGTACGACGTGGGCGTGAAACCGGAGATGAACCTCATGCTGTCGTCGAGCTGGGCCCACCCCGATCACGCGCGCACGCCGGGGGGCGCCCCGGCCGAGCACATCGGCAGCGAGGTCGTCGTGTGGGACTGGACCACGAAGCGGATCCTGCAGGTCGAGACGCTCGACCGGGCGCCGCTCGAGGTGCGCTGGCTGCACGGATCCGGGCCCGAGGCGCGCGGCGGGTTCATCAACTGCGCGTACGGAGGGTCCATCTGGTACTGGGAGGACGCCGATCGTGACGGGCTTCTCGAGTTCTATCGCGTCGTGAGGCTTGCGGAGGGCTCGGTCCCGGCCGATCTCCGCATCTCGTACGACAACCGCTTCCTGTACGTGACGTTGTGGGGACAGGACCTGGTGCGGCAGTACGACATCGCCGACCGGCGCCGACCCCGCTTGGTGAGCGAGGTGTCGATCCCGCAGCCCAACATGATGAAGCTGTCGCCGGACTCGAAGCGGCTCTACGTGACGAACTCGATGCTGTCGACCGTGGACGGAGGTGTGGAGTTCGGCGTGTGGCTGGTGCACGTGGAGCACGACGGGCTGCGGATCGATCCCGGCTTCGCACCGGACTTCATGGGTCTCAAGACCGGTCCGGCCGGTCCGCACGACATGCTGCTCAAGTAGCGGCGATCTCGCGCTTCGAAGGAGTCCAGGCGACCGCGGCGGCCGCATCGGGAGCGGGCCGGCGTTCGGGGTGAAAGAGGCCCGCGAGGATCTCGATCCCGGTCACGAAGCGGGGGCCGGAACGATTGAAGTAGGACGAGCCGTCCACCACCCACGCGCGTCGCGTCTCCAACGCCCGCGGGGCGCAGCGGACGAGCCGCGCCGCGTGGGCGTCCGCGTCGCGCTGCGCGTCGTCGAGCCCGTACCCGCACGGCATGATGACGAGCGCGTCGGGGTCGAGACCCTCGATCTCGTCCCACCCCACCTGTCGCGAGGGACGTCCGGCCTCTCCGAGCACGCACTCGCCGCCGGCGCGCTCGATCATCTCCGGCACCCAGTGCCCCGGCGCGAACGGCGGGTCGAGCCACTCGATCGCCAGGACGCGGGGCCGCCGGCCGTCCGCGACGTCGCCCGCCACCCGTTCCATGCGCGTCCGGAGGTCCGCCACCAGCGTCTCGGCCGCGCCGTGGGCGCCCGCCGCCCGCCCGACCTGGACGATGGAGGCGAGGATGTCGCCGATCGTGTGCGCGTCGAGCGACAAGATGCGCGGCGACAGACCGAGCCCCGCGATCGCCTCTTCCACCCCGCCCGTCGGCACGGCGCACACCTCGCACACCGCCTGGGTCAGGATCAGGTCGGGATCGAGCCTGGCGAGCAGCTCCGTGTCGAGGGAGTACACGCTCCCGTGCTCGAGCATCGCGGCGCGTACCGCGCGGTCGATCTCTCCGCTTCCGAGCGCGGCCGGATCGAACCGGGGCCGGCTGACGCGAGGCCGGTCGAGCGCCGGTGCCGGGTGGTCGCACTCGTGAGAGATCCCCACCAGGCAGTCATCGAGACCGAGCGCGGCCACGATCTCGGTCCCCGAGGCGAGCAGCGAGACGATGCGCGGGTGCGCACGGGCCGTCGAAGACACCACGTCTCCTAGTAGACGGGCATCTCGGGGTCGATCTCCTCGGCCCACGCGAGGATCCCGCCCGCCAGGTTGACGGCGTTCTCGTACCCCATCGTGCGCAGGTAGGCCACCGCGTTGGTGCCGCGCGGCCCCGAGCGGCAGTGGATGATCAGCGGACGCTCGCGGTCGAGCGAGCCGAGCTGCTCGGGCAGCGTGCCGAGGGGGACGAGGCGCGCGCCGGCTTCCGCCAGGTTGCAGATATCCCACTCGTAGTCCTCGCGCACATCGATGAGCTGGAAGTCAGCGCCCTCGTCCCAGCGACGCTTGAGCTCGTGGACGTCGATCTCGGGGTGCTGCACGCGTTCCTCCGGCGCCCGCCCGCCCGGTGTGACCTCCGGGGAGCCTCCGCAAAACACTTCGTAGTCGATGAGCCCGGTGACGGTCGGGTGCTCACCGCACACCGGACAGCCCGGATCCGGCGAGATGTTCAGGGTGCGAAACTCCATGCGCAAGGCGTCGATGAGGAGCAGCCGGCCGGCCAGCGTCTCCCCGGCACCGATCAGGAACTTGATCGCCTCGGTGGCCTGGATCGCGCCCACGATCCCCGGCAGGACGCCGAGGACCCCCGCCTCCGCGCAGCTCGGGACGAGCCCCGCGGGCGGGGGCTCGCGGAACAGACAGCGATAGCAGGGCCCATCGGGCGCCGCGAACAGCGAGGCCTGCCCCTCGAAGCGCAGGATGGCGCCGTACGCGAACGGGATCCCCTTGAGCACGCAGGCATCGTTCACGAGGTAGCGGGTGGGAAAGTTGTCGCTGCCGTCCACGACCACATCCCAGCCGTCGAGGATGTCGAGCGCGTTCGAAGATTCGAGCCGGGTTTCGAACGTCTCGATCTCGACGTGCGGGTTGAGCGCGGCGAGGCGCTCGCGGGCGGACTCGAGCTTGGATCGGCCCACCGAGCGCGTGTCGTGCAGGATCTGGCGCTGGAGGTTCGACACATCCACGGCGTCGTGGTCGACGAGACCGAGCCGCCCCACACCGGCGGCCGCCAGGTAGAGCGCCGCCGGCGAGCCGAGCCCCCCGGCGCCGACGAGCAGGACGCTCCCCTGCTTGAGCCGTCGCTGTCCTGCCGCTCCCACCTCCGGGATCGACAGGTGCCGGCCGTAGCGCCGGATCTCGTCGCGGTCCAGCCCCGGCGAGCCTTCCGTATGGACGTCGCTCATCTCAGCCTCCCGCGATCGACGGCACGATCCGGAGCTCCTCGTCCCGCCCGATGCGCACGTCGCCGGCGGGATCTCCGCTCACCTGCCGGTCTCCGAGAAACAGGTGGATGTGGGGCCGCACTCGCTCGTCGGGCCCGTGGATCATGGACCCGACCTCGGGGTGACGCGCGCGAAGCGCGTGCAGCGCTTCCTGGACGGTCGCGGCCTCGACCGTCACCGAGGAGCGGCCGCCGGCCAGCGCTTCGAGCGCCGTGGGCAGACGAATCGTCACGCAAGGCATGACGGACTCTACCCTGGAGGGCGGGCCGAGGTCACCGGTGCCGGCGCTTACCCGGGGCAGGCGACCGCGTCGCGCAGCGCCCGGAGGGAAGCCCCGATCCCGGCCGGGCGCCGGAACACGGACGAGCCCGCCACGAACACGCGGGCGCCGGCGGCGGCGGCCAGGGGAGCCGTGTGCGGGTCGATCCCGCCGTCCACCTGGACGGGGATCGGGTCGAGCCCGCGCTCGGCGAGCATCGCGCGCACGCGCTCGATCTTGGGCAGCGCCTCGGGGATGAACGACTGCCCCCCGAACCCGGGATCGACCGTCATGACGAGCACCAGATCGACGTATCCCAGCACCTCGGACAGGGTATCCGCCGGAGTGGCCGGGTTGAGCGCCACGCCCGCGTGGCACCCGAGGTCACGGATGCGGTGCAGGTCGCGGTGCAGGTGCGTCGAGGCCTCCACGTGGATGGTCACGAGGTCCGCCCCAGCCTCCGCGAACGGGTCGATGAACGACTCGGGATTGTCGATCATGAGGTGGACGTCGAGGTACGTGTCGGTCACCGCGCGCAGGGACTCGAGCACCGGAAGTCCGATGCTGATATTCGGGACGTAGTGCCCGTCCATGACGTCGATCTGGAACCACTCCGCGCCGGCCGCCTCCGCCTCGGCCACCTGCTCGCCGAGTCGCGCGTAGTCCGCGGCCAGGATGGAGGGGGCGACCACCAGGCCCCCCGGCATGGGCCGCGCCGGACCCCGGGTGTCTTCACTCACGTGCGACGCTCCTTGGCAAGCCTTCGGCGGACTCGAGTCGGTCGGCCGCCCGTCAGATCAGTCCGAGACGCGTGCCGACCTTCTTCAGGGCGGCGAGCGCCGCGTCGAGATGCTGCCGCTCGTGACCCGCGGAGATCTGGCAGCGGATCCTCGCCTGTCCCTGCGGCACGACCGGAAAGCCGAACCCGATCACGAACACGCCCTCGTCGAGGAGCTGGCGGCTGAGCCCGATCGCATCCGCCGTCTCGCCGATGATGACGGGGACGATCGGCGTCTCGCCGGGGATCGGCCGGTAGCCGAGGGCCTCGAGCCCTTCGCGGAAATAGGCCGTGTTGTCGCGCAGACGGGTGACGAGCTCGGGGTGCTCCTCGAGGTGCTGGATGGCCGCCAGCGCCCCGCAGCACGAGTGGGGCGGCATGGCGTTCGTGAACAGCTGCGTGCGGGATGTCTGCACCAGGTAGTCGACGACGGGGCGCGAGCTGGCGGTGAACCCGCCGGCCATGCCGCCGAGGGCCTTCCCGAGCGTCGAGGTGATGATGTCGACCTCGCCGTGCATGCCGTAGTGCTCCGGGGTGCCGCGTCCGGTGTCGCCGAGCACGCCGGTGGCGTGCGAGTCGTCGATGGCGAGAATCGCGTCGTAGCGGTCGCACAGCTCGCGGATGTCCGGAAGCGGTGCGATCTCTCCCTCCATCGAGAACACGCCGTCGGTGATCACCAGCCGGTGGCGCGCATCCCGCGAAGACTCGAGCGTCTCGCGCAGCGAGTCCATGTCCATGTGCCGGTAGATCTTCCGCTCGGCCTTGCACAGCCGGATCCCGTCGATGATCGAGGCGTGGTTGAGCGCGTCCGAGATGAGGGTGTCCTCGGGTCCGAGCAGCGGGGCGAACAGCCCCTCGTTGGCGTTCCAGCACGAGGTGTAGGTGACCGAGGCCGGAACCTCGAGGAAATCCGCGATCGCTGCCTCGAGACGACGGTGGATGTCGAACGTGCCGCAGATGAAGCGCACCGACGAGGTGCCGGCGCCGTACCGATCGGCGCCGTCCTTGACCGCCTGCATCACCGGGGGCTCGTCGCACAGCCCGAGGTAGTTGTTGGAGCACAGGTTGATGGTGTCCCCGTACCCATCGATGTCGACCACGGCGGACTGCCGGCCCATGATGTGGAGGAGCTCCTTGTGCACGCCGTGCTCACGCATGTCGTCGAGCTCGGCGGTCAGGCGCTCCTCGAGCCCGCGGTTCACGCTGGAGGTGGTCACGTCGCCCTCGTCGTACAGTGTCATCGAACCTCCGCTCGGTTCCGCGCCCGAGGGTGCGGTGTCAGGAGGAGCTCTCGCTCCGGTACCAGTCCTTGCCAGTCCGCCCCGTTACCCATGCCGTGTCGACCCGGATCCTCGGGCGGGAACCCCAGTTCCCACAATCGCTGAATCCGTGCAGGCGGCCCTCGACGTGCACGATGCGGTCGCTGCCCGCCACCTCGCGCACCGCGGCGGGAGCGCCGGAGAGCGAGAACACGCGCTGGCTCCCGATCCACCCCGGACCGAACAGCCAGCACCCCGCCGCCTCGCGCACCGTGCCATCGCCGATCGTCCACATGCCCGAGAACGACCCCGAATCCGTGGCGATCAAGGCGCCCAGCGAGCGCCCCTCGGCCGTGCGCACGGAATACCGGCCGCCGCGCGGGATCGACAGGGGCCGGGCCTCGTAGAAGCTGATCTTCTGTGGGGCGCACACGGCGGTAAACGTGCTCCGCCGGGCGGCGAGCTCGATCGACGTGTCGGTCACCGCGAGGGTCGCCGTGTCCAGACGACCGCAGGCGGTGGGGGACACGGGCCCGCCGAACTCGAACGAGAACGTCTCGCCGACCCGTACCGTATCCGGATACGCGGCCCACGTCACGAGCGCGGGGCCCGGCGTCGGCTCGCCCGTTCGCCAGCAGGCCGAGACCGCGGCGGCGAGGGCCGCCGCGATCGCCACCTCCCGTCTCCGGATCCCGGACGCACCCGGCAAGGGCGGGTCAGTCGAGCGAGAGGACGACCTTCGCCGCCTCTCCCTCCTCCATCGCCGCGATGCCCTCCTCGAAGCGCTCGATCGGGAGCCGGTGCGTGATCACGGGCTCGATGTCGAGCAGCCCGGCCGCGAGGAAGTTCCGCATCTCGATCCACGTGTCGTACATGCGCCGCCCGATGACGCCGTACACGTGGAGCCCCTTGAAGATGACGTCCCTGGCCAGGTCGACCTCGACGGAGCCCTTCGGGAGGCCGAGCAGCCGGACGTGCCCGCCGTTGCGGCAGATCCGGAACGCCGTCCGCACCCCGTCGGGGTGACCGCTCATCTCGCACACGACGTCCGCGCCGTACCCGCGCGTCAGATCCGCGATCGCGGTTTCGACATCCCCCGAGCCGGGGTCGAGACACAGGTGTGCCCCCATCCGCGCGGCCAGCTCGCGCCGATCCTCGTGCGGCTCGATGGCGATCACGGTAGCCGCGCCCGCCGCCCGGGCGATCCCGACGGCGAACAGGCCGATGGGCCCGCACCCGACGATCGCCACCACGCGCCCGGCGACCTCCGAGTGGAGCACGGTGTGGAACGCGTTCCCGAGCGGGTCGAACAGCGCGGCGTGGTCGTCGCTGATCGAGCCCGGAATGGGGATGATGTTGGTCGCGGGGATGGCGACGAAGTCGGCGAACGCGCCATCCCGATCGACCCCGATGATCTGCGTCTCCGGACACACGTGGGAGTTCCCCGTGCGGCACAGCTCGCAGTGACCGCACACCAGGTGCCCCTCCGCGGACACGCGGTCTCCGGCGCCCACGTTCTCGACCAGGCCTCCGACCTCCGTGACCTCGCCCATGAACTCGTGTCCGAGCACGAGCGGGGGCTGGATCCGTCCCCGGGACCACTCGTCCCAGTGGAAGATGTGGAGATCGGTCCCGCAGATCCCGGCCCGGCGCACGCGGATCAGGACTTCGTTCGGGCCGATGTCCGGACGGGGCACGTCGGCGAGCGAAAGACCGGGGGCGGCGTCCGGCTTGAGGATGGCTCTCATGGTCGACGTGGATCTCCCGTGGTTCCGTCGCAGGCCTCGGGGGCCGCGCGCGGTGGGCCGGGGCCGGTGGCCGTGGCGCTCGGGCGGCGGCGGGAACGCGGCGCACAATCTGCCGGGGCTTCCGGCGGGCGGGCAAGCACCGAAGGCGCGCGCGCCGCGCGGGAACCCGGCGCGCTCGCCAGTCGTAGGATGGATGGAGGCAGGCGATGGGCTCGGGCCGACCCCCGATCCGCGAGAGGGTGGCGTGTGGTGACAGCCGACGGGAACCGTGACACGAGCGAGGTGCCTTCCGTTCGTCACGCTCGCCGCCAACGGGCCGCGTGGCGGATGGGCATGATTGCGTCGGTGCTCCTGCACGGCCTCGTGTTCCTGTTGTGGCGCGTGCCCGTGAGCGTGCCCCTCGCCTCGACGTCCGGACCTCCCGCCGCGCGCCCCGCCGCGGGAGGCGGGGCCCTGCGGGCGATAGCGGTGCGGGTCCCTGCGACACGCGAGATCCCGCCGCCTCCGCGACCCGTGCTGGCGGTCGACCTGCCCGAGGTCGAGATCGAGGAGTTCGAGACGGCGGTGTCGGGCCCCGTGCTCGCTCCCGTGTCGCAGGTCGCGCTCGTCCCCGGCGTCGACGGGGGGAACCGGGGTGGGGCGGGTGGGGCGGGGGACGGGGGGGATGGCTTCGTGCCTCCCATGCCGCGGTCGGTCATCCCGCACTGGGATCCGCCGGAATCGGTCCGTGGCCTCGAGGTCACGGTCCGCGTCCACGTGGACGCCCAGGGCCGACCCACGGGGGAGGTCGAGCTCCTCCCGCCGACGCCCGACCGCGGGTTCAACCGCGAGATCATCGATCGCGTCCACGACATGGAGTACCACCCCGCGTCGCGGAACGGCAGGGCCGTGTCGGGCTGGGCGGAGATCACGTTCATCTTCTGACGTCTCCGGACATCACTGCGCCACGAGGCTCCCGGGCGCAGGCCCTGCCGACCGTCGAGCCCTCCGGGGGCGATCGCCGGTCGGCCCCGCTCCCGTCCCCCGTTGAGCGCCGGTTGATCCGGCACCCCACCGTGCGCGTGTCCCGGCGGGCCGCGATGCGGGTGCGCGGCCGCCGATCCTCCCCGATCCGACGGAGCGACCGAGCGTGTGGGACCTCAACCGTGCCGAGCGTCGCGCCCTGTCGGCCTCGCTCCTGCTCGTCGGCCTGGCGGGAATCGGCCGCGTGTGGTGGACCCCCCGGCCCGCGGAGCTCGCGTGGCACGACCTCGAGGCATCGGCGCCGCCGCTCGATGCCGTCGAGCGTGCGCTGGCCGCAGAGGTCCGGGCCCAGACGCCGCTCGGTCAGGACGAGCGGATCGACGTGAACTCCGCGGGGCTCGACGAGCTCCGCAGGCTGCCCGGTGTGGGGCCGGAGGTCGCGGCCGCCATCGTGCGGGAGCGGGAGGAAGGGCCATTCGTCTCCGCTGCCGACCTCGAGCGCGTTCCCGGGATCGGCCCGGTCACGCGCCGTCGGCTGGAGTCCCATCTGGCACTGGGGGATGCGCCGGGGCTGCCGCGCACGGGTCCGGGGTCCGGCGGGAGCCCGGGGAGCGCGGCCTGCGGCGCAGGGCGTGTCGATGTGAACCACGCCGGTGCGGAGGAGCTCGAGGCGCTCCCCGGGATCGGTCCCGCGCTCGCGGCTCGCCTCGTGGCACTGCGCACCGAGCGCGGACGCCTCGCGCGTCCCCAGGACATCACCGCGGTTCGCGGCATCGGTCCGCGGGCCCTCGAGCGCCTCCTGCCGCGAATCTGCACCGGGTGAGGGTGGATCGACCCGAGGCATGCTTCTTGACCCCCGAAGCGCGCAAACCACGCGGAATTCGCGACGTACGAGCAACCGCACAGCCGCCGGGGCAAGCAGGGTATAGATGACGCCCGACACGCAGACGGTACGAGAGCAGCCTTACCTGCGCGGAGCCGACGAGTTCACCGCGGCCGAGCGCCGTGTCATCAAGCGGCTCCTGGCGGAAGACCTCATCGGGGCGCCCGATCTCGAAAAGGCCCGCGGCGAGCGTCGCCAGTCGGGGATGAGCATCGGGTACTGCCTCGTGGCGCTCGACCTGCTCGAGGAGAACGACCTGACTCGCATCGCGGGTCAGGAGCTGCGGGTCCCGGCGATCGATCTGAGACAGGTCACGGTCGATCCCAAGATCCTCGGATTGCTGCCGGCGGATTTTGCAACCAAGCACCTCGTTTTGCCGCTTCGCCGCAGCGGGCGCACGCTCACCGTCGCGATGGCGGACCCGACCGACCTCAACATCGTCGACGACCTGAAGTTCATCACGCGCTTCGACATCGAGCCCGTGGTGGCGGGAGAGTACACGCTCCGCAAGTACCTCGAGAAGCACTATCAGGCGAGTCAGGCGCGACTCGGGGAGCTGCTCTCCGAGCTCGAGGAGCAGGACATCGAGCTCCTCGAGGACAAGGAGGAGCAGGAGATCAACGACGCGGCGCTCCGCGCGCAGGTCGACGACGCGCCGGTCGTGAAGCTGATCAACGGGATCCTGGGCGACGGGGTCCGGCGCGGAGCCTCCGACATCCACGTGGAGCCCTACGAGCACGAGCTCCGCGTCCGGTACCGTATCGACGGTGCGCTCCAGGAGATCATGCAGCCCCCCAAGCGCATGACCGCGGCGCTCACCTCACGGCTCAAGATCCTCGCGGATCTGAACATCGCCGAACGGCGCATCCCGCAGGACGGCCGCATCAAGATGAAGATCGGCCAGCGGGTGATCGACTTCCGCGTCTCGACCCTTCCGACCCTGTTCGGAGAGAAGATCGTGCTCCGAATCCTCGACCGGGGCAACCTGACGCTCGATCTCGAGGCGTTCGGGATGGAGGAGCGTGCCGAGCGGGCGTTCATCGACGCGATCGCGAACCCGTACGGAATGGTGCTCGTCACCGGGCCGACGGGATCGGGGAAGACCACCACCCTGTACAGCGCGCTGAGCCGGATCAACACCGACGAAGTGAACATCATGACAGCCGAGGATCCGGTCGAGTACAACCTGCGGGGAATCAACCAGGTCCAGGTGCGGCCCGACATCGGGCTCACCTTCGCCTCGGCCCTGCGCGCGTTTCTCCGTCAAGACCCGAACGTCATCATGGTCGGTGAGATCCGCGACCTCGAAACGGGCGGCATCGCCGTCAAGGCGGCCCTCACCGGACACCTCGTCCTGTCCACCCTGCACACCAACGACGCCGCGTCGACCATCACGCGGCTCGTTGACATGGGCATCGAGCCGTTCAACGTGGCCGCGGCCGTGAGCCTCATTACGGCCCAGCGGCTCGTGAGGCGCATCTGTCCGAACTGCAAGGTGGAAGCGAGCTACCTGCCAGAGATGATCCGCGCGGCCGGGATCCCGGGGTCGGAGCTCGATCAGTACACCTTCTACCGGGGAGAAGGGTGTGACTCGTGCTCCGGCTCGGGCTACGCCGGCCGGCAGGGTCTGTACGAGGTCCTGCCGATGACCCTCACGCTCCGCCGCATGGTCCTCCAGGGCGCCTCCTCCGATGAGCTCAAGGAGCAGGCGGTGTCGGATGGGATGATCACCCTTCGACAGGACGGGATGATCAAGGTGAAGCGCGGCATCACCACGCTCGACGAAGTCCTGAAGGAAACCGCGGCCTGAGGCCGCGCACGCGTCGTCCCGACGAACCATACCGAAGCAGCGGGGGAATGAGCCAAATGGAGACCATGCCCACCAACATCAGCCTGCGGGCGCTCCTCGACGAGATGATCAAGAGGAACGCGTCGGACCTCCACCTCACGGTGGGCGAACGTCCCAAGCTGCGGGTCGACGGCCAACTCGTGGACGCCTCCGTTGACACCATCTTGAAGCCCAAGGACACGATGTCGCTGTCCTATTCCGTGCTCACCGAGCAACAGAAGAAGCGCTTCGAGCAGGAGGACGAGCTGGACTTCAGCTTCTCGATCGAAAACGTATCCCGCTTCCGCGCGAACATGTTCAAGCAGCGGGGGAGCATCGGGTGCGCGATCCGACAGATCCCGTTCGAGATCAAGAGCTTCCAGGAGCTCGGAGTGCCTCCGATCATCTCGAAGCTGGCCGAGAAGCCGCGCGGTCTGGTGCTGGTCACGGGGCCGACCGGCTCCGGCAAGTCGACGACGCTGGCCGCGATGATCGACAAGATCAACGGGGAGCGGGCGTCGCACATCATGACGATCGAGGACCCGATCGAGTTCGTTCACTTCCACAAGCGCTCGGTGGTCAACCAGCGCGAGGTCGGGAGCGACACGCGGAGCTTCCCCACGGCGCTCAAGTACGTGCTGCGGCAGGACCCCGACGTGATCCTGATCGGCGAGATGCGCGACCTGGAGACCATCCAGGCCGCCCTCACGATCGCGGAGACCGGACACCTCGCGTTCGCCACGCTGCACACGAACTCCGCCGCCGAATCGATCAACCGCGTGATCGATGTGTTTCCGGCTCACCAGCAGGAACAGGTGCGCGCCCAGCTCGCGTTCGTGCTCGAGGGGGTGGTCACCCAGACGCTGCTTCCGAAGGCGAGCGGCAAGGGTCGCGTGGTGGCGTGCGAGATCCTCGTGGCCACGCCCGCGATCCGCGCGCTCATCCGCGAGGAGAAGGTGCACCAGATCTACTCGGCCATGCAGGCCGGCAAGAAGTTCGGCATGCAGACGCTGAACGACGCGCTGTACCAGCTCTATGTGCAGCGTCAGGTGTCGCTCGAAGAGTGTCTGCGCGTGAGCTCGGATCCGAACGAGCTCAAGCGCATGGTCGGCGCCCCCGTACAGGCCGCCGGCTAGCGAATCGCGCCGCGGCTCGCGTTTCGCGACGGGCGTTGCCCGGCGCGGACGGGCCGCTGCGGGCCGAAGGTGGTGCTTAAGTACGGTGCTCGAAACGGGTTAGGCCCTCCCCGGCCCGTTGCCGGGACGGGGCACCGTGCTTGCACCTCGAGGGTGGGCCCGCTTCGGCGGGACCTCTGAGTGCTGAGACCGGCCGCCGGCGGTCGACGTGGGTGGATGATGAGGGGGCTGGCGGCCGGTCTTCTCTTCCAAGAGACGAGAGAACACGGATTCCGGGAGTAGCCCGATGCCCGTCTGGACGTACAGCGCTCGCACGGTCGGCGGGGACATTCGCCGCGCCGAGGTGGATCTACCCTCAAAAGATCACGTCATCGCCTATCTGCGAAGGCAGAAGCTGATCCCTGTCGCGGTGCGCGAGAAGCCGAAGGATCTCTCCTTCGGAAAGCGCAAGCGGGTGAAGGCGCGCGAGCTGGTGATCTTCACGCGACAGTTCTCGACCATGATCAACGCGGGGCTCCCGCTGGTCCAGGCGCTCGATATCCTCGCGCGGCAGACCGAGAGTCCGATGCTCAAGAAGGCCGTCCAGGACACGCTGCACGACGTGGAGGCCGGCAACACGCTGGCGGACGCCCTCAAGCAGCACCCGAAGGTGTTCTCTCAGCTGTTCGTGAACATGGTGTCGGCGGGTGAGTCGGGCGGTCTGCTCGACACGATCCTGCTGCGGCTCGCGACCTTCCTCGAGAAGAGCGAGCAGCTGCAGCGCAAGGTCAAGGGCGCGATGATCTATCCGGGCGTCGTGCTGAGCGTCGCGGTGATCGCGATCTCGATCCTGCTCCTGTTCGTCATTCCCACGTTCGAGTCGGTGTTCTCGAGCTTCAACCAGACGCTCCCGCTGCCGACCCGGATCGTGATCGGTCTCTCGAACCTGCTCCAGTCGTACTGGTGGATGATGGGTATCGCGATCGTGGCCTTCATCTTCCTCTTCCGGCGCTGGGTCGCGACGAGCACGGGGCGCCTGAAGTTCGATCGCTTCCTGCTCCGCGTTCCGGTCCTCGGGCCGCTGGTCCGCAAGGCGGCGATCGCGCGCTTCACGCGCACGCTGGGGACGATGCTGGCGTCGGGAGTCACGATCCTCGATGGTCTCGAGATCACCGCTCGCACGGCCGGGAACCGCGTGATCCACGACGCCGTGATGCAGAGCCGGACGGCGATCGCGGGCGGCAAGTCGATCGCCGAGCCGCTCAAGGAGACCGAGGTGTTCCCGCCCATGGTCACCCAGATGATCCACGTGGGTGAGGAGACGGGCGACCTGGACGGCATGCTCTCCAAGATCGCCGACTTCTACGATGACGAGGTCGACGTGGCCGTCGAGAACCTGCTCAAGGTGCTCGAGCCGGCGCTGATCGTGATCCTCGGAACGGTCGTGGGCGGAATGATCGTGGCGATGTACCTCCCGATCTTCGGGCTGGTGAACGCGATCCAGTAGACGGTGACTCCCCTCGCGCAGCCGTCTGGGCGGCGCGGTCCCTGACCAGGGGTCGCGCCGCCGTTTCGTTTCGGTCCCGGTTGCCGCGCCTGCCGGCCCGGCGGCGGTAGCATCGCGCCACGTCCCTCGCGAAACGAGACACTCCCGCTGTGGCGGTCGGACGACAGCGCCGCGACTCCGATTGCCTATGTGGATCGCGCGGCTCCGCTTAGCCCCGATGGCCGTCCAGGGCCGGGGATTGCCCCCATGTCGTACAGGCTGTGAAAGGCGTGCCCGATCTCGATCAGTCCGGTTCCCGGGGCGATGGAAGATCACAGGTTGGGTCCGGCGGGGTCGGGGCGCCCACAGCTGTTCGTCGGACGCGAATCGTTTCAGGGGGGAGTGCAGAAGTGTGAACCCGGTATCCCCACGGGCGCAGGGTGCGGCCCCCTCCGTGACCGATGGCAAGTCGTTCGGGCACGGGTGGTTGAAAGCCGTCGCCGGATGGGCTCCGCGGGGTGGGCTTGGGCGTTGCAGCCCCATGAATCCCGGCCCGCGCGATTGCGCGGCTCGAGAGTCCGGGAGAGAGAAGTCGAGGTCGACGGGATGAGCAGGCGACATGGGAGGTTGGCGCCGCGCGGTGGAGGGTTCGCTCTCCGCGCGCCGGACGCACACGCGGGGTTCACCCTGGTCGAGATGCTCATCGTCGTCGCGCTCGTCGGCGCGGCGGTCGGCGTCGGGATCGAGGGGCTCCGGACGTATCGGGAGGCCCAGCGCGCTCGCGCGGGCGCGGTCCAGGTCGTCACGGTGCTCAACCTGGCGAAGTCGCGGGCCGTCACCACGAACCAGACCGTCGTGGTCGATCTCGCCCCCGGGGGTCTGGGCCCGGGCGAGGGCTTCTTCCAGGTGTACGTGGACCGCGATGGAGACGCCGTCCAGGACACCGGGGAGGTCGCGGCCGCGCATCTGGTCGAGACCACCGAGCGGGCCGGGATGATCGGATTCCAGCTCCCCTCGGGTATGGGCTTCGGGCAGCCGGCGGGCGCCTCGACGGGACCGTTGGGACTCGTGGCCGCCTCCGACGGGGTCTCCTTCACGAACGATCAGGTGTCTCTGTTCCCGGATGGCACGGCGAGCGAGGCCGGTCACTTCATGCTGTTCGACGATGACAACCGAGCGTACGCGGTCACGCTGACGGCCGGCGGTGCCGTCCGCATGTACCGCTTCGACGGGAGCGGCTGGCGATGAGCCTCCGGCACGAGCGGCGCCCGCCACGCCGGCGGGTCCCGGCTCGAGGCGGCTTTACGCTCATCGAGGTCGGCGTCTCGATCGCGCTGTTCTCGATCGTCCTCCTCGCGGCGGGTGGCCTGATCACCGCTCTCTCGATGGGCACGCGGAACAGCTCCGTCCGCACGACGGCCACGTTCCACCTTCAGCGTCAGATCGAGCGGCTGTACGAGATGGACTACGACAACCTGGCCACCGGCCAGGCCGACACGACGCTCGCCAACGGCCAGGTGATCCGCGCGGCGTGGACGGTGACCGAGCTCGTGCCCGATCGGCTGGCCCGGATCGACTTGTCGGTCGGCAGCCTGTCTCCCATGCCCGGAGGCAGCGAGCGCGCCGTGCGGCTGTTCATCGCGAATCGAGATCCCTGATGAGCGCGACGAGACCGACAGGAGACACGGGCATGGCTGCTTCGATGCGTAGCCGCCCGTGGGCGCGCGCCGGGGGCTTCACGCTGATCGAGATGATCATCTCGCTGGCGTTGTTCTCCGCGGTGGGGCTCGTCGCGGTGGCCTTCATGATGAAGCAGGGGGCCGCGCTGATCCGCTCCACGGAGGTCACCGCCGCACAGCAGGGCGTGCGGGCGGCGCTGGAACGCATCGCGGCGGACATCCGGGTCGTGGGGCAGGGACTCAACTTCTACGATGTCCAGGTCCCCGACATGATCGTCCCGAACGACGGCTCGGTGGGCGTCGGCACGTTCAGGGACAACGCGATCAGCCTCATCGCCATCCCCGATCCGACGGACCCCTCCAACCAGCTCACGCTGGACCCGACGGTGATCGGAAACGGCGACGTGGGGAACACCGACATCCAGGTGACCGTCGGCTCGGATCTCACGGGCCTGGCCGCGGGCGAGCGCCTCATCCTGTTCGACCCGAATACGGGCAACAGCCAGGTGGTGGCGCTCACCGGGATCGCGGGGCAGGTCCTCCAGTTCGGAGCCGACCCGCTCACGTACCAGTTCTCGGCCAGCGGCTCCACTCCGTCCGCGGCCATCAAGCTCAACGAGGTACGCTACCGCGCCCGGGTGGTGGGCGGCGTGCAGTTCCTCGAGCGCAAGGTCAACCGGGGGGCGTGGGTGCGGTTCATCGAGGGCATCAGCCGCCTCCAGTTCACCTACTTCGATCCGAACGGAAACGTGTTCACGCCGGCGACGCAGGCGCAGCGAAGGGACATCCGGCGCGTGTCGATCGAGGTGGAGGGCATCCAGTTGCGCCTCGCGGCCGGGGGGGAGCGGCGCGCGCACGTGACGCTCACCACCAGCGCCGTGCCCCGGAACATGCTGCCCGCACCCTGATGGCCGGCGACCGCCGGCGCGGGAGGGCTGCCATCTCGACCGGAAGACGATGCATGAAGATGTGGAGAACGCGGCATACGACGAAGGGGTCGGACGCCCCGATCGGGCGCGCGCTGGCCCGCGCTCGCGACCAGCGCGGCGGCGCGATCATCATAGCCATCCTCGTGTCCATGGTCGTCATGGGGATGGGCGCCGTGGCGCTCGCCATGTCACGGGGCGAGATGCGGGTGGCGGCCAACCACGGCCGCGGAGTCATGGCGCGCTACCACGCGGAGGCGGGCATCCAGCGTGCGGTCGGCCTCCAGAACGACCTCACGCAGTCGCCGCGCCACTTGTTCACGCAGTCGAACTACAGCCACCGGGCCACCAGCGCCGCGGACACGTCGGTCATGACGCTCTCCAACGCGGATTCGCCCCTGAGCGGCGGCACGCAGACGGAAGGCACCGTCGAGCTGCGGATCCTCGGGAAGGACCCCGTCACCCAGACCCCGCCGTACGTCGTCCAGTCCACCTCGCGGCTCGCCGACGGGAGCTCGGCCACCTACCAGGCGGTCGTGGATGTCGTGAGCCTGCTCGACTTCGCGGTGTTCTCCGACGACGACATCCACATCGCGCCCAACATCACGATCTCGGGTCGGGTGTACAGCGGACAGGACATCGATCTCACGGGACCGACGGCGACGTTCCTGCAGCGCGTAGAGTACGCGGGCGGCCTCCAGAACCCGGGCAACGGCGTGTTTCTGCAGGGGCACAAGAAGGTCTCCCCGCTGCCGTCCATCCCCGCGCTCGTCAACCTCACGTTCTTCGAGAACGCGTCGAAGAACACGGGGGTGTGCTCGACCGGGCGGGGCATCTACATCGGCTACGACGGCCCCTCGTCGATCGACACCCAGACCTCGACCCTGTTCCGTGCGTACGAGGGCGGGGCGCCGGCCGGCGCGAGCGGGAGCTGGGGGAACCCCGGGTGCCGGTCGGGCTCTTCCTGCTTCGCCATCGACATGTCGCTGTTCGACTTCACCGCCAGTCCAGTCACGTACGGCGGCACGACCGTGCTCGGCTACGACGGGCAGCCGCTGACCAACTTCAACGGCGTGATCTGGGCCGATGGAGAGGTTCATGTGTGGGGCCACCTGGGTGGTCGTTCTCCCGAGGAGAACACCGTGACGGACGCGCGCGGGTATCTCACGCCGCCGTTCATGGCCGCGAACGAGTACAGCAACAACCAGCTCGATGCGGGAGAGGACGGAAACAACGGTGGCGTGGTGAACGGCGAGCTGGACACGGCCAATCGCGGCGTCAGTCTGGGGATCTACTCCAACACGCACATCGCGATCGACCACAACATCTTCGCGGGAGCGGACAGCATCGGGAACCCCGTGCGCATGGCGCTGGTGTCCCGCAACCTGACCTTCCTGGATGGCTACTCTCCCAAGCTGACGCGCGTCGAGTCGGCGGTGCTCGCGGTGACCGACACGTGGACCGGGTATGGCGACCATTCGGATCATCAGCCGAACGACTGGGCGAACGTCAACGGGAGCCAGCCACCCGACAGCTACGTGTACGACGTCGACTGGGACGGCACGATCGAGTCGAACAACGGGACGACTCGCTCGGAGGACCGGGACGAGACGGACATGCTGAACGCGTGGGCCATCCAGAATCTCGGCAATCTCGTCGTATCGGATCCGCCCAGCTCGGGACACTGGGCCGGGCACGCGCACCCGCGCTTCTACACGTACGACACGCAGCTTCAGACGGCCGAGATCCCGTGCTACCCGACGCTCCCGAACTACGGCGTCGTGCCCGGGTCCTTCGCCGAGATCCTGAACGTCCCGTGAGCGGGCGACGTTCTCCCGACAGGGCGGCGCTCGAGCGGAAGGGGATCCTCCTGTTCGCCGCGCTGGCCCTCGTCGCGATCATCGTCTTCGCCCCGCGGCGCTCCGGACGGCCTGCGGGCGACGCCTCGGCCGGCCCGACGGGAGAGCTCGCGGCGACCGCGGATGTGGAGGGAGACGCCGGCTTCCCGCTGCGATCGACGCCCGGCAGGCGGGCGTACGGGCCGCCGGACAGCGCCTCGGCGCTTCTTCCGCAGCTCGGGCAGGAACCCTCGTCCGGAGGCGCTCGCCCCGGCCTGTAGCCGCGGCCGACATTGCTCCTCCGCCGGGCTCGGGCTTATCTAGTCCGGCGTGACCCGAGACTCGCGCCCCACACTGGATCTCGACGGCCTGCTCGGAGCCTCCGAGGAGGCGCTGTTCGTTCGTCTCGGCGCTCCCGGGGTGGACCGGCGGGCGGGGGGCGAGCGCTGGCTCGTGTACGAGCGGGCCGATCTGTCGGTACGCGTACGGCTCGCAGCCGCCGAGGGAGGCCCCCACGTGGTGCGCTCGTGGACGGTCACGTTCGATCCGGGGCGCGCCTCGCTCGAGATCGCCTGCGATGCGGTGGGCGTGACGCCCGCGCCCGGTGACGCGAGCGACACGATCGGGCCGCATGTGGCGCCCGGGGGCGCCTCGCTGATCCGCAGACCGCTGCCGGACGGGGCCTCGGCGGCGACCCGGTCGCTCACCGCCCGGCTGCGCGCCGGTCGCATCCACTCGCTCACCGCCTTCGACGAGCCGCCGGACTGGCGGCGGGATCCTTCCGGCGCATGACCCCCCGGCGAGTCGGGTCCGTCGGCGAGCCGCGGTCGTACGATCAGGGACACGTCCTCCAGTGGATCTACGCGGGGCGCATGGTTGTGGCCGTCGCCGTGTACGGCTCGGCGCTCATCATCGGGGAGGACTGGCTGTACACGCCCGGCGGGGTTCCCGGACTGTCGGTGCGCGTGGTGGCCATCGCGGTCCTCGTGGCCACGGCCCTCGTCACCGCATGGGCGTACTGGCGCACCCGCGAACGGCCCGACGAGCCCTCCCGCGCGTTCATCGAGGGGCAGGCGGCCTTCGACGTCGCCCTGGTGAGCGGCGTGGTCCTGCTCACAGGAGGACGTGACAGCGTCTTCCCGCCGCTGCTCTACATCATGCTCGTCTCGGGGTACGCGCTCATTGCGCCCCTCGCCTCGGGCCTGCGCGTCGCGGTGGCCACCGCGGTCGCCTACCTCGCCGTCATCGGCCTGGGGTATCCGGACCAGCTCGGCGCTCCGGTATTCATCCAGATCGCCATCTTCACGGTCGTGGCGCTGGTGAGCGGATTGATCGGCGGCAAGCTCCGTCAGGTCGGACAGCGGCTGTCGAGCGTGGAGCGAGAGCTGCGTCGGCTCCGCTTCGGCACGGCCGACATCCTGCGCACGATCGACGCGGCGGTGCTCACGGTCGATGCGGACGGGCGGGCGATCTACCTCAACCCCGCCGCGGCCGCGATCCTCGACATCGATCCGGAGCGCTGGATCGGCGAGCCGGTGTTCGGCGAGCTGCAGCACCGCGCGGCCGGCGTGCGGACGGCCCTCATCGAGACGTTCGACAGCGGCGAGGGAATACGGGCGCGCGAAGTAGAGATCGAGGATCCGGAGGCGGGGACGCTCCCCCACTCGATCTCGACGGCGCTTCTCGAGCGGGAGGGCGATCCCCCGCTCGCCACCGCCGTCCTCCAGGACCTGCGCATGGCGCGGCAGCTCGAGGAGCTCCACCTGCGCGCCGGGCGTCTCGGCGTGGTGGCCGAGCTGTCCGCGTCGCTCGCGCACGAGATCAAGAACCCCCTCGCCTCGATCCGGAGCGCCGTGGAGCAGATCGCCGATCCGACCACCGATGACGGCGATCGGAGCACGCTGGGACGGCTCGTCGTGCGCGAGGCCGACCGTCTGACGCGGCTCCTGTCGGAGTTCAACGACTTCGCGCGTGTCGACGTCGCGGAGCGTCGCCGGATCGACCTGCGTCGGGTGGCCGGCGAAGCGGTCGAGATGGTCGCCCAGCGGCCGGAGGCGCGCGACAGAGCATCCTTCGAGATCTCGATCGCGGACGGACTTGACGATCTCTGGGGAGATCCGGACCTTGTGCATCGGACGCTGACGAATCTCCTGCTGAACGCGGTGCAGGTCAGCGACCCCGAGAAGTCGGTCACCGTGCGTGTGGTGGCGGATGCGTTGCGTCCCACCGTCGCCCCCGCGGCCCTCGCGTCGGGCTTGCCCGTCCGAATCCGGGTGATCGATGACGGTCCGGGGATCCCGCCGGATGACATCGGTCGGATCTTCGACCCGTTCTACACGCGGCGTCAGGGAGGGAGTGGGATGGGGTTGGCGATCGCACACCGCGCTATTCAGGCTCACGGCGGGGCCCTGCTCGTGAGCTCGGAGCCCGGACACGGGGCCACCTTCGTCGTCATCCTTCCGCGTCGACAGCCGACCGCACGCAAGACGTTCGAGCGTCTGGGGGGCGAGGAGCGTGCCGCCGAGCATCCCCATCGCGATGCCCGCCACGCCGCATCGCTCTCGTCGGGATCTCCGCCCGCCCTCGACGGGTTCGAGGATCGTCTGGGCTAGGAGAGGGTCCCTGGAGATGCCGGGAGCGGACAGGGTGGCCCCTGCGGGCCTACGGGAGAAGGCGAAATACACATGAGCGAGAAGCCGAAGGTCCTGGTGATCGACGATGAGCAGAGCATCATCGAGACCCTGAGCGTGCTCCTGAAGAAGGAGGGGTTCGAGGTGCTCGCGGCGCTGTCCGGATCCGAGGGCATCGAGCGGTTCGGCGAGCAACGGCCGGATCTGGTCCTCACGGATGTCAGGATGCCGAAGGTCAGCGGCGTGGACGTCCTCGAGGCGATCCGCGAGCGCGATCCGACCACCCCGGTCGTCCTGATGACCGCGCAGGCCTCCCTCCAGTCGGCCATCCAGGCGGTGAATCTGGGCGCCACGCACTACGTCCAGAAGCCGTTCTCGAACGAGGAGCTCCTCGCGATCCTGCGGCGTTCGCTCGACATCGGACGGGTCGAGCGGGAGAACGTCCAGCTCAAGAAGGAGATCCGAAAGACCCGCAACCAGGAGTTGATCCACCCGATCGGGACGAGCCCGGAGTTCCGCAAGGCGCTCCAGCTCGCCGAGTCGGTGGCCGCCAGCGACTCCACCATCCTGATCCGTGGCGAGAGCGGTTCCGGGAAGGAGGTCTTCGCCCGCTACATTCACGAGCTCTCCGATCGGGCGGATCGGCACTTCCTGTCGCTCAACTGCGCCGCGCTCCCCGAGGGTCTGCTCGAGTCGGAGCTCTTCGGTCACGTCAAGGGCTCGTTCACGGGGGCCGTGCGAGACAAGGAGGGGCTGTTCGTGGCGGCCTCGGGGGGGAGCTTCTTCCTCGACGAGGTGGGGGAGATGGCGCCCTCGACGCAGGTGAAGCTCCTGCGGGTGCTCCAGCAGCGCGAGGTCATCCCGGTCGGCTCGACGAAGGCCGTCCAGGTGGACGTGCGGCTCATCGCGGCCACCAATCGCGACCTCGAGCGGGACATCGAGCAGGGGCGCTTCCGCAGCGACCTGTACTACCGGCTGAACGTCATCTCGGTGGAGCTCCCACCCCTCAGGGCGCGTCCGGATGATATCCCGTTGCTGGCCGAGCACTTCCTGAAGCGGGAAGCCGAGCGGACGGGGGACAAGCCGAAGAAGATCTCCGACGAGGCGCTGGCCATCCTGCACGAGTATCCGTGGCCGGGGAACGTGCGCGAGCTCGAGAACGTCATCGAGCGCGCGGTCGTGCTGACCAACGGGGGGGTGATCAAGGAGGATGCGCTGCCGCCCCGTCTCCGCGAGCAGCCGGCCCAGCCACTCGTGCAGGAAGCGCCGCCCGCCAATCCGACGCTCGAGGTGATCGAGCGGGCGTACATCGAGCACGTCCTGCGCGCGGAAGGGGGCAACAAGAGCCGCGCCGCGGAGGTCCTGGGGATCGATCCGAGCACCCTGTACCGGAAGATCAAGCGCTACCAGCTCGACGTCTGAACCGCGATATCGCCCGGGGCGCGGGCGGATCCGCGCTCCGGAGCCGGTTCGCACACGTGGCCCTGATTCGTGCATCCTGCAACGTCGGGTCACGTCGCGGGTGTTGGCTCCGGCAGGTCGGGAGCGCCCGTAAGCTCTCGCTTTCCATGCGATTACACGACCCGGAACGAGACCGGCACACGCGTTGCCCTTCCTGCGGGACGCGTGAGGCGGAGTCGCTCGAATCGACTCCGATGCTCGGAAATCGCCCCGGGTATCAACCACACAGGTAAAGCGAGGAGCGACATGGTGCGCAACACGAAGGGGTTCACGCTGATCGAGCTGCTGATCGTCGTCGTGATCATCGGCATTCTGGCCGCGATCGCGATCCCGCAGTTCGCCAGCACGAAGGAGAAGGCGTTCGACGCCGCCGCGAAGAGCGATCTTCGCAATCTCATGACGGCCGAAGAGGCCTACTTCTCCGACTTCCAGGCCTACACCGATGTGACGGTGAACGCCGGAGGCGCGTACGACATGGATGGCGACGGGACGAACGACTACCAGGCCAGCCAGCAGGTGGCCCTGCAGGCCACGGCGGATACGGACGGCTACGAGATCACGGCCGCCCACGCCAGCTCCAGCAAGACCTGGTGCATCAACTCGTCCGCTACGCAGGCATCGGGCGCGGTCGGCCAGATCATGGCCGCCGCGAGCTGCTGACGATCCGGGTCGTCGGGATCGAGGGGCACGGCGCACGGCGCCGTGCCCCTCTTTTTTTTGCCCTTTGCCAAACCGCCCCGCGCGGTTGAAACTGTCCCCGGTCCACAGGGTGGCGGGAGGGTGGGGTGCGCGTGAGGAATCCGGGTCGACGGACGTGGGTGACGGCGTGGCCGTGGGTGACGCTCGGCCTCCTGGGCGCCGCGTATCTGTGGGAGATCCTCAGTCTGAACGGGATCCCCGTCGCCCGTGACATCCAGATGTTCTTCGTCCCCCAGAAGCACCTCCTGTGGGAAGCCTTGCACCGGGGCGAAGTGCCGCTGTGGACGCCGTACATCGGGAACGGCTCCCCCTTCCTGGCCAACGTGCAGTCGGGCGTGTTCTATCCCCCCAACTGGCTGTACGCCGCGCTCCCCTTCTTTCCGGCCTTCAACCTCCTCATCGTCGTGCATTTCGTGCTGGGCGGGCTGTTCGCCTTCGCGCTCGCCCGCCGGCTGGGGCTGGACCGCGTGCCGGCGTATGTGGCCGCCGTGAGCTGGATGTTCGGCGGGTACTTCGCGTCGCTGCTCAACCTGCTCAACGCGCTCCAGGCGGCTGCGTGGGCTCCCGCCGTCGCGTGGGCGGTGCTCCGGCTCCTCGACGAAGGCGATCGGCGCTCGATCGCCATCCTGGTCCTCGTCGTCACCGGGTCCGCCCTGGCCGGCGAGCCACAGACGTTCCTCTTCTCGCTCGGGGCGGCCGCCGTCCTCGGGCTGTTCCGACTGGTGGAGCGGCGGCCCGACGGGGCCGAGCTGACACGCGTCGGCGCCCGGCTCGCGCTCGCCGGGATCGCGGTCGCCGGCCTGGTGAGCGTCCAGCTCCTCCCGACGCTCGAGATGTTCCGCGAGTCCTCCCGCGGCGCCGGGCTCACGTACGGCGAGGTGGCCGCGTTCGCGCTCCACCCCATCCGTCTGATCCACCTGCTCGTGCCGGCGGACTACCGGGACCCCGAGTACGCGTTCGGCGTGCGGTCCGTCATCGGCCCGGGGGACCCGTGGCTGTTCTCGGTCTACCTCGGTGCCCTCGCACCGCTTCTCCTGTGGTCGGCATGGCGCAGTCGGCGGCGCAGGGCGCGCACCGCCGTGTGGACGGCGGTGGCCCTGGGGTCGCTGCTCATCGCGCTCGGCGACCACACGCCCGTGTTTCCGTTCCTGTTCGATCACGTGCCCGGTTTCGGTTCGTTTCGTTTTCCCGAGAAGTACCTGTTCGGCACGGCCTTCGCCTCGATGCTGATCGCCGGGTGGGGGACCGAGTCGGCGCTCGAGCGGTCCCCGGACCGCGCCGACCTGGCGTTCGGGCTGGCCTATGTTGCGCTCACGGCCGCGGCCCTGACGCTGTTCCTGCTCGGGCGCGATCAGGTGCACGAGTACGCGCTGCGTCACGGTAATGACCGCATGCTCGTGGACGTCGGGTACGCGTATCGGGTGTGGGCCCGAAAGCTGGCCGGGCTGGTCGTGCTGGTCGCCCTGGCCGTGACCGGCATGTGGCTCCACCGGCGGGGCCTCATCCGGCGTGCCGGTCTCGCCGCCCTCCTGTGTCTGCTGGTCACGGCCGATCTCGTGGTGGCGCACCGCGATCTCAATCCGGTGGTCGAGCCCTCGTTCTACGAGAGCGAGCCGCTTCTGTTTCGACACGTGCCGCTCGAGGAGGTGCGTCGCGACTACCGTCTCCGGGTGAGCCGCTTCGACTCGCTCGCCGGGACCATGCCCGTCATCCGGGGCGTCTCCCTCGCGGTCCACAAGCGGGTGTGGCAGCAGATCGTGGCGCCCAACATCGGGCAGTACTGGGACGTACTCCAGCAGGACGCCTGGGACGCGATCAAGCTGGCCCGGATCCGGGACGAGCGGGACATCCTGCGGATCCTCCCCGAGCCCGAGCGACGCTGGGCCCTGCTGCGGCTCCATTCCGTCAAGTACGTCCACAGCCTGCTCGGGGCCGAGACGGCCGGGGCGGCCGTCGAGATCCCGAGCGACTCGATCCCCGGCACCCTGTACCGGATCGAGCGGCCGCTGCCGCGTGCCTACGTGGTTCCCCGCGCGCGTTGGCTGCCGGACAACGTGGCGGTGATCAACGAGGTCTTGTCTCCCGGATTCGATCCCCGCGCGACGGTGGTCCTCGAAGGGGATCCTCCACCCGACGGGGCCGCCCCGCCCACGGACACGGCGGCTGCGGGGACTACGCCGCCCGACTTCCCAGGGGCCCGGATCTCGTTCGCCGGCGACGACGAGGTGCGCGTCCGGGTCGATGGGGATCGGACCGGTTACCTCGTCCTCACCGACAACCAGTATCCCGGGTGGGGCGCCGAGGTGGACGGCGAGCCGCGACCTGTCGAGCTCGCGAACTTCTTCTTCCGGGCCGTCGAGCTCCACCCCGGTGACCGGGAGGTCGTGTTCCGCTACCGCTCTCGGGCATTCGAGCGCGGCAGATGGGTGAGCGGGATCACGCTGGTCCTCGCGCTGCTGGCGTTCGCGGTGGCCGAGGCGCGCGCCGCGCGCGGGCGGCACATCCCCTGACACCCGTGCCCGGCCTCCTCGTGCAGTTTGCGAGATTCACACGCAGGCGACCCGGGTTTCCGACCGCACCCGCGGGCTTCGGATTCGCTAAGGGATTGCCCCCGGCCGCATTCGTCGGAGGCACGTGCGTTGCCCGTTCGAGAGGGCGTTTTACGGGTCCTCGCGAGGACCCCGGCGCGCGTCCGGACGGACATCATGAAGACGAAATCCGAAGGCTTCACGCTCATAGAGCTGCTCATCGTGACCGTGCTCATCACGATCCTCGCCGCCATCGCCATCCCGCAGCTGTTCGGCACGAAGGAGCGCTCCTTCGTGGCGGCCATGCGCTCGGACCTGCGGAACCTGCAGACGGCCCAGGAGGCGTACTACGTGGACTACCTGCAGTACAGCTCGAGCACCGGGAACCTGGGGATCCTCTACCTGACCTCGCCGAACGTCGCCGTGAAGGTCGACAGCGCCAGCCAATCGGGGTGGGGCGCGACCGCGACCCACGCCTCGACACCGATCGTGTGCAAGGTCGCCGTGACGCGCTCCCACGCCGGCAACCCGATCTGCTCCTGACGTGCCCGGGGTCGGGGCGCCGGCGCGCCCGGACCTTGACGGGGAGTTGACCGCCCGGTCGAACGTGGCGCTCGTCAGGCCCGTCATGCCGGCGGGCGTTCTTCCACCCGACGTCCGGAGGTCACGATGGTGGGGCCGCCCAGGGTCGCTCGTCGACGCGCGGCGGGCTTAACGCTGGTCGAGGCGATCATCTCGCTCGTTCTTCTCTCCATCCTCGCTGCGCTCATCCTGCCGCGGCTCGACGCCCTCGACCAGTGGTCGATCGCACGGGCGGCACGGCTCACCGAGCGACACCTGGCCGGGGCGCGCCTGGATGCGCTCGCCCATCGCCGACCGGTCCGGGTGCGGCTGACGGCGGGGCGGATCCTCGAGACCGTGGACGGATCCGGCCGTCTGGTGAGCAGGCTGGATCTGCGGGCGAGCGCGCTCCGGCCGCTCGACTCGGTGCGCGTCCGCCCCGCGAACATCCGATACAACGCGCGCGGGCAGGGAGCGGCGGGAAGCGTCTACCTGTACCGCGGTCACCGCGGCGTCCGCGTGGTCAGCAACTTCGTGGGCCGCATCCGACGGCACAGCTTTCGCTTTTGAACGCCGTGGCAGGTCGATGCGAGGTATCGAAACCCTGTGCGCACCGGGTGAAAAGCTTGCACACGCGACGGGGTCCCGGAAGGAGCTATCATGAAGCGATCACGCCACTTACGGTCGGGCCGCGTTCTTGCCCAGACCACTCCCGCGCGGCGATCGCTCCCCCGCGGAGTCGCGGGGTCGGGCGTGCGGATCGCCACGGAGTGACGGACCTCGCGAGTCCGAAGCGACCGAGATGATGAGACGACCAACGCATATGAGAGCGCACCGCCCCGACGAACTCGGGTTCACCGTGACCGAGCTGATGATCTCGCTCGCCGTCACGGCGATTCTGACGGCTGTCGGCATGGGTGCGTTCCGGCAATACGCCGAGTCGAGCGCCGCGCGGAAGGCCGCGGTCCAGCTGGCCGCCGACGTCGGGCTGACGCGCAGCCTGGCGATCCAGCGACGCGAGAACGTGTCCATGGTGCTCGACGAGACGAACCTCACCTACGTGGTGCGCGACACGGCCGGCACCGTGCTCATGCGACGCGACTTCGGCACGGGTGCCGAGGTGCCCCTGTCGTCCCTCACCGTGAACACGGGCGGGGATTCGCTGACCTTCAACTCGCGGGGCCTCCTCGTGGGCGGTTCGGCGAGCATCGTCGTGCAACGCGCCAGCCGTTCGCACCAGATCGACGTGAACGTGCTCGGCCGGGCGGCGCTCAACTGATGGGCCCCCGCGTCCGCGGTGCCCGGGGCTGGGGGACGGCTCGCGCGCGTCTTCGGAATCGGCTGCGGGACCGATCCGGTCTCGGGCTGATCGAGGTCATCACCGCCATGGTCATCCTGTCGATCGGCGTGCTCGCCGTGGCCGGCGTCACCCTCCAGGTGGGCATGCAGAATCGGATGTCGACCTGGCAGACGGATCAGTCCCTGGCGGCGCAGCAGGTGATGGAGACGCTCGAGGAGTCCGGGTACGCGGCGGTCTCGAGCCGGACGGACACCGTGACGATCGGGAACCGCACCTACGTCGTGGCGGCGGTCGTGACGACCCCGGCGACCCGGGTGAAACAGGTCCAACTCACGGTCCAGCCGCGGCGGGGCGGGACCAGCCGCACGTACACCGGCCGCATCTACGAGAACCGACAGCTCCCGGCGGCTCCATGAAGATGCCCCGGAAGTTCCCGGTCGCCCGGATTCGCGGCTTCACGCTCGTCGAGGTGCTCATCACGATCGTGGTGGCGGGCGTGCTCGGCGGTGCGCTCATGTCGCTCGTCGTGAGCCAGCACCGCTTCTATGCGCAGAGCGACAACCTGCTCCTCGCGCAACAGAACATCCGCGCGTCGCTCGATCTGATGGCCTCCGAGCTCCGGATGGCGTCGCCCGAGGACATCGTGACGGCGGCCTCCGACTCGGTCACGATTCGATTCGATCTCGTGCACGCCGTGGTGTGCGCCGGGAGTGCCGGCAGCACGCACGTGTACGCCTACGACTCGGTGAGCAACGCCAACCTGACGAGCGGGATCACGGGCACGGCGTACTCCGAGGCGTACGACTCGGCGTTCGTCTACAACGACGGGTTCACGGGGACGATCACCGCCTCCAATCCCACGTCGGAGACACAGTGCAAGGCGAACGGGGCGCCGGCGTCGGAGCCCACGTCCGCGTTCCGGCTCGTGAGCGGCTGGTCGACCACCCCGCCACGAGGCTCGTTGCTCCGCTGGTACGGGACGCTGTCCTACGCGTTCGCGGCGTCGGTCACCGACCCCGGCTCGTTCGCGATCTGGCGGAACAATCAGGAGCTGGTCACGCCCTTCGAGACGGGCGCCCAGTTCTCGTACGTGATGGATGATGGAACGGTGCAGAGCTCCGTGAATCCGGCGAGCTTCGCCGACATCCGCGAGATCCGCATCGGAGTGACCGCGATCGGGGAGGGGCCGTTCCAGACCACCCGTGACGTGGTATTCGACATCCCGCTGAGGAACTAAGGCGGAGCCCGTGACCGACGACGAGATGCGAACGGTCGTGCATGAGGTGCGAATGGGCGGTAAACGCCCGTCCGACCGGGATTTGACACCACCCGAAGAGACGCCGTACCTTGTGCCGTCCCGCCATATCTCGTCCGTGAAACACATTGAACGGACGAACGATCGATGATGCCATTCGGGTTTGGGCGGAGGAAGACGACGGTTGGGCTGGATGTCGGCAGCGGCTTCATCAAGGCAGCCGTCATCGATCACAGCAAAGACACACCGCAACTCGCCAAGATCGCGGTAAGTCCGATCGAGGGGGACGCGATCGTCGACGGTGACGTCGTCGATCCGGGGCTCGTCGCGGACGCCATCTCCTCCATGTTCGAGCAGGAGAAGATCGATCAGCGCGACGTCGTGATCGGCGTCGGCGGTCGGGACGTGATCACCAAGCTGATCAAGATGGACCGCATGGAGGAGGACGAGGCGCGCGAGGTGATCCCCTGGGAGGCCGAGCAACACGTGCCGTTCGATATGGACAACGTGCAGCTCGACTTCGAGATCACGGATCCCGAGGGCGACGGCCTCCAGATGACGGTTCTCCTGGTGGCGGCGAAGCGGGAGCTCATCGAGACGCGCATCTCGCTGCTGCAGCAGGCGGGGCTCAACCCCACGATGGTGGACGTCGAGGCGTTCGCGCTCCACAACGCGCTCGAGGTGAACTATCCGGACGCCATGCACGGCGTCACGGCGCTGGTGAACATCGGGCACGACACGACGACCGTGAACGTGCTGGACGACGGAGTCCCCGTGCTCACCCGGGATCTCACCTTCGGGACGCGCGGCCTCAAGCTCGATCTGCAGCGCGAGCGCGCGCTGACGGCGGAGCAGGCCGAGGCGGCCCTCAGGGGCGAGGGCGCCGATCATGAGCTGCGCGATTTCCTGGCCGAACGTGCCCAGGAAGTGGCCCGCGGCGTGGAGCGCGCGGCGGCGTTCCTCGAGACCGATGAGATCGGGCTCGGGGTCGGCCGGCTGTACCTGTGTGGTGGTGGGGTGGGGGTTCCTTCCCTCTCCGAAGTGCTCGCCGAGCGTCTCGGGGTCGAGACGCACGTGGCGAGCGCCTTCGAGCGCATCCAGGTCAAGGCCGATGCGATCGATTACATGCAGCTCCAGGAAATGGCGCCCATGCTGATGCTCAGCGTGGGTCTCGCGCTGCGTAAGGCCGCGTAGCGGTCCGGTCACCTGTCGGGGGACGAGGATCGAGGGGTCGAGGAGAACAGATGATCGAAGTCAATCTTCTTCCAGAAGCGCAGCGATCGCGCGGTTCGAGCAAGCGGGCGCGCGTGAGTCGGCCGAGCCTGCCGGGGGGCGCGGGCGACCGCAACCCGTGGACGACCGCGCTCATCGCCGTGTGCGTGATCGTGCCGGCGGCCGTGCTCTTCCTGTGGTGGACGCAACGCGGGGACGCCCGATCGCTCGATGAGCGGCTCGAGGCGGCCACGGCGGATTCGGCACGCCTCGCCGACCTGCGTCTCGTGAGCGACAGCCTCAACGCGCGGCGCCAGGAAATCCGGGACCGGGTGGCGCTGGTCGAGGCGTTGGACCGCAACCGCTTCGTGTGGCCACACCTGATGGACGAGATCAGCCGCGCCGTGCCGCGGCTCGCCTGGCTCAGCACTCTGCGCCAGACCGCGCCGCTCCCGAACGTGGAAGTCCAGGTTCAGGGGGTGGCCGCGAACCCGCTCGCCATCACCGAGTTCGTCCGCAACCTCGAGGCTTCGGACTACATCACGGATGTCCGGATCCTGGGGAGCCAGAAGCAGACGCTGAACGACGGTGACCTTTCGGTGCAGGCGTTCACGCTGTCCGTGGCCTTCACGGAACCGGCGGGAGGCGTCCGACGAACCGAGCCGATCATCGCCAACACGGGATTCTGACCATGGCGCTGCTACCAGAAGATCCGCGCGACCAGTACAGAATGCTCGGCGTGATCGCCATGATCGCGCTCGGAGCGGTGTTCTACCTGTACGTGTGGTCTCCGAAGAAGGAGGCGCTCGCCGAGCTGGAGCAACGCGTCCAGCAGGTGGAGACCGCCAACGAGCTCGCCGAGGCCCGCATGCAAAACCTCGACGCGGTGCGCGCCGAGCTCGAGCTGGGCGAGCGGCAGTTCGCGATGCTCGAGCGGCTGGTGCCGGGGCGCAGCGAGGTTCCGGCCATCTACGAGTCGATCGCCTCGCAAAGCCAGTCGCTGGGGCTCGAGCTGATCAACGTGACCCCCGCCGAGCCGGTGCCGGATTCCGCCGGGTACTTCCTCAGGCAGAACTGGGCCATGCAGGTGGAGGGCGAATATCACGACGTGGGCGAGTTCCTGACCCGGGTGGCGTCGTTCGCCCGGATCGTGCGCCCCGACGTCGAGGAGATCCGACCGAGTCGCGAGACGAACTCGGGTCGGCAGCTGGTGACTGCCCGGTTTTCGCTGGAGACGTTCGTGCTCCCGCCGGGCGGCAATCGTGCGGGGGAGGGCGGATGATGAACGCGTCCGAATGGAGGGGCCGTTGGGTCCGGCGCGCCGGGGGCGCGCTGGGGGCGACGATCGCGCTGTCGCTGGCCGCAGTACCGACCGCCGCGCAGCAGCCCGCGGCGACCCCGGCCTCGACGGTCTATGAGCGGGAGGTGTTCGAATACCCCTCGGTGGGCCGGAGAGACCCGTTCCTGCCGCTGAACGCGGGAGAGCAGATCGGACCCCGGTTCGACGACCTGCTGCTCAGCGGCGTGCTCCACAACCCCGCGGTGGGGTCGGTGGCGACGCTGGCGGACCAGAAGACGGGCCGACGGTATCGGGTTCGCGAGGGCGACGTGCTCGGGGAGATTCGAGTCGCCGCGATCCGCGCGAACGAAGTGGATTTCGTGATCACCAGTTTCGGCATCAGCCGACGCGAGACCCTCAGGGTCAAGAAAGACAAGGAGAGTGAAGGATGATCGCTCGGTCCATCCTCGCCTTCGCGCTTGCGGCGTGGTTCGGAGGAGCGCCTTCCGATCTACGGGAAGTCCAGATCTCGCCGTCTGGTGCGGAGACCGAAATCGCGGTGTTCGTGCAGGGGAACGTGTCCGTCCACGACTTCATGCTGTCGGAGCCGGCGCGTCTCATCCTCGACGTCGAGGGCGCCCACCACGCGCTCGGCCGTCACAGCTACGAATCGATCGGTCGCGGCGGCGTGATCCGCATGCGGTCGAGCCAGTTCCAGCCAGGCGTCGTGCGCCTGGTGTTCGACCTGACGCGTGAGCTGCAGTACACGGTCGACCAACGGGGCGGCGAGATCACGGTTCGCTTCCAGAACCCGGGCGAGCCGTTTGCGCAATGGTCGACCAGCCTGCCGTCGGACGAGTCGTCGGCTCCGGCCGTCGAGGCGCCGGCGACGGACGCGCCGGTGACGCCTTCGGCGTTCCCGAACGCGACCCCGCAGCAGGCGCAGCCGCGGATCTCGGTGGCGTACGACAGCGCGAGCATGCTGGACGTGCTGGCCGGCTTCTCCGAGTTCGCCGGCGTGTCCATCGTGCCGAACGGAGAGGCCGCGGATCTGACCGTGCGCGGGATCGACATCCGCAACCAACCGTGGGACGTCGCGCTGAGCGCGATCCTGTCGGCCCAGGGGCTCGGGTGGCAGACGGGCGAGAGCGGGATCATCGTCGTCGACAAGCTCGAGAACCTCAAGGCCCGGGACGACCTGTTGAGCGAGACCCGCGTGATGCGGATCAACTACGCGAGCGCCGACTCGGTGGCCGAGACGCTGAAGAACCTCGTCACGCCGGAGCGCGGACAGGTCGTGTCGTACTCGGGGACGAACTCCGTGATCGTGACCGACGCGCCGTCGGTCGTGGCTCGCATGGACTCGCTGGTCCGGTCGCTCGACAAGCGCATGCCGCAGGTGGCGATCGAGGCCAAGATCGTGTTCGTGAATCGGACCGATGTCCAGGAGCTCGGGATCGTCTACGATCTCAAGGAGCGCGACGGCGGCTTCGTGGAGCAGGGGATCAACGATCAGATCGAGGTGCCCGATCCCAACATTCCTCCGTCGCTCGTGGATACGGATGGGGACGGCATCCCGGACCAGGCGTTCTTCAAGCGTACGAACGAGACGCTCGTCAACATCGGCGGCGACGCCGTGGCGGCGCTCGCCAACGCGAACGATCGGCTCGCGTCGCCGGCCCTCCAGATCCTGACGGCCGTGGCGTTCGGCGACTTCTCGCTGTTCTCGTTCATCGAGGCGCTCGAGCAGCATTCACTGTCGGACGTGCAGGCGGCGCCCTCGATCCAGGTCGTGGACAACGCCCGGGCCCGGATCCAGGTGGGCGAGCGGACTCCGATCCGTGTGCTCGAGAAGGGGGCGCAGACCACCGAAGCCACCGTCAACGTGCAGTTCGAGGATACCGGGATCATCCTCGAGGTCACGCCGCACGTGACGAACAACAACCAGATCCTCCTCCAGCTGTCCGCCGAGCGGTCCGGCCTCAAGGTCGGTCTGGCGGACGTCGGGTTCACCTTCGAGAAGCAGGTCGGGGATACCCGCCTGCTGCTCGACGACGGCGAGACGGCCGTGATCGGTGGTCTCACGCTGAGCGAGGTGAGCCGCAGCGAAAGCGGGATTCCGGGGCTCATGAACATCCCGCTGCTCGGCAAGCTGTTCCGGACGACGAAGGAAAACGAGGTGAAGCAGGATCTGATCATCCTCGTGACGCCGCACATCGTCTTCCCCCGGGGAGCCGACGCGGCGCGCTGAGGCGCTACGGAGGATTCCGCCACACGTGGCGGCACGAGGGGGCGCTTGTTCGAGGACGAGCGCCCCCTCACTTTTCGGGCCCGGCTCGTGCCGGGCCTTTTTTTTGTCGACTCGGGGTGCGGGCCGGGGCGACAGCGACCGGAACGCGTTCCGGCGTCCTCCTTCGACAGGCTTCCGGATGCTCAGGTGTCTCAAGCTCTCGACCGCGGGCGAGTCGCACGGCGCCGCGGTGGTCGCGATCCTCGAGGGGATCCCGGCCGGACTGCGCCTGAGCCCGGAGGATGTGTCGCGCGAGCTGGCCAGGCGGCAGGGAGGACACGGGCGCGGGGGTCGCATGAGGATCGAGCGCGACGCGGGGGAGTTGTTCGCGGGCGTCCGGCTGGGTGAGACGATCGGAGCTCCGATCGGCATCCGGATTCCGAATCGGGACTACGAGAACTGGCGGGTCCCCATGGCCGTCGAGGCGCCCGCGGAGGGGGACGAGGACCGGCTGCGACGGGTCTACCTGCCGCGGCCGGGACACGCGGATCTCGCCGGGATGCTCAAGTACGGACGCCGGGACGCACGTGATATCCTGGAGCGCGCCAGCGCCCGCGAGACCGCCGCGCGAGTGGCGGGGGGGGCGGTGGCGCGGCGCTTCCTGGCCGAGTTCGGGGTACGCGTCGAGAGCCACGTGGTGCGTATCGGGGCGGTCGCCTCTCCGGCCCGCGATGCGTGGCCGGAGGACATCAACGCCGCCGCGGATGCATCGCCCGTGCGCTGTCTCGACGACGAGGCGGGGGCCGGCATGGTCGAGGCCATCGACGAGGCCCGCCGGGCGGGCGACTCGCTGGGTGGCGTGTTCGAGGTGGTCGCCCGCGGACTGCCGGTCGGGTTGGGGAGCCACGTGACCTGGGAGACGCGGCTGGGTGGTCGTCTGGCGGGCGCCCTGATGTCGATCCACGCCATGAAGGGGGTCGAGCTGGGTCTGGGGTTCGCGTCGGCCGAGCGTCGCGGCTCGGAGGTGCACGACGAGATCGACCGCGACGGTGGCGCGCGGCTGCGCGGCGGGTACGCCCGGCGCAGCAACCGAGCGGGTGGGCTCGAGGGGGGGATGACCACCGGCCAGCCATTGGTGGCGCGCGTCGCGATGAAGCCGCTGAGCTCACTGAGGCGCCCGCTCGACAGCGTGGACGTGCGCACGGGTGAGCCGGCGGAGGCGATCCGGGAGCGCAGCGATGTGTGCGCCGTGCCCGCGGCCGGGATCGTGGGAGAGACCATGATCGCTCTCGTGCTGGCGGATGCGTGGATCGAGAAGTTCGGGGGCGACTCCGTCGAAGACACGCGCCGGGCCGTCGACGCCTATCTGGATCGGATTGCTGCCGGGCCCACGGGATCCGAGGGCGCGCCATGACGCCCGGGCCGCGAGCCGTGTGGCTGGTCGGTCTGTCCGGTTCGGGCAAGAGCACCGTGGGGCCTCTCGTCGCGCGTCGGCTCGGGTGGGCATTCGTGGACCTAGATGCGGAGATCACCGCCCGGGCGGGCGCGCCCGTCCCCGACATCTTCCGTGACGGCGGAGAGGAGCGCTTCCGACGTCTGGAGGCCGATGTCGCGACCCGACTGGCGGGGCGGCGCGAGGTCGTGGTGGCCGCCGGGGGCGGCTGGATGGCGCGCCGTGACCTCGACCGGCGGGTGTGCGAGGGGGTACGGGTGTGGCTGAGGGTCGCGCCCCGGACGGCGGCCACGCGGCTGGCCGCCGGCGACGAGCCCCGGCCGCTGTTGAGCGCCGGCGGCGTCGCGGAATCGCTGGCGCGCATGCTGGTGGATCGGAAGGCCGCATACGGGGAGGCGGAGGTGGCGGTGGACACCGAGGGCCGCGATCCGCACGAGGTGGCCGAGGTCGTGCTGGAACGGTTGCGCCGGCTCGGCGTACCCGAGGGCGAACCGACAGGAGGACCGAGGACGACGTGAAGAATCTCGTGATCGTGGAGTCGCCGGCGAAGGCGAGGACGCTCGAGGGGTACCTGGGGGACGGGTACCGCGTCGAGGCATCGGTGGGACACGTGCGCGACCTTCCCCGCAGCGGTCTGGGCGTGGACGTTGAGCACGGGTTCGAGCCGGAGTACGTCACGATCGAGGGCAAGGGCGACATCCTCAAGAAGCTCAAGAAGGCGGCGAAGGCGTCGGACGAGATCCTCCTCGCGACCGATCCCGACCGGGAGGGCGAGGCGATCGCCTTCCATATCGCGCACGTCCTCGGCTTCGCGGACGGCGACGGCGATCGCTTCCGGCGCATCACCTTCAACGAGATCACGCGGGACGCGGTCCTCGAGGCCCTCGAGCACCCCGGCACCCTCGACCTGCGACGGGTCGAGGCCCAGCAGGCGCGTCGCATCCTGGATCGGCTGGTCGGGTACAAGCTGTCGCCGCTCCTGTGGAAGAAGATCAACCCGGGTCTGTCGGCGGGGCGCGTCCAATCGGTCGCCGTGCGGCTGCTCGTCGAGCGCGAGCGCGAGCGGCGGGCCTTCCGAACGTCGAAGTTCTGGGACCTGCGCGCCCACCTCGCCGCGGACGCGCGCGGATTCACCGCCGACCTGGTGACGCTCGGGGGCACCGCGGTCGCCTCGGGACGCGACTTCGACGAGCGGACCGGCGGTCTGAGGAGCGGCCGCGAGGTCGTGCACCTCGACGGCGAGGCGGCGGCCGCGCTGCGCGACCGCCTCGCGCCGGCCGATTTCGCGGTCGCCGAGATCGAGGAGCGCACGTCCACGCGCAGCCCGTATCCGCCCTTCACGACGGCGAGCCTCCAGCAGGAGGCGAACCGCAAGCTCAACCTGGGGGCCCGCGAAACCATGCGCGTGGCCCAGGGACTTTACGAGGACGGGCTCATCACCTACATGCGCACCGATTCGGTCCAGCTCTCCGAGCAGGCCATCGCGGACGTGCGCCGGCGGGTGGAGACCCGTTACGGAAGCGAATACCTGAGCGACGCGCCGCGACGGTATCGGACGACCTCGAAGGGAGCGCAGGAGGCGCACGAGGCGATTCGCCCGGCCGGCCACGAGATGCCGACCGCCGAGGAGCTTCGTCTCACGGGTACGCGGAAGCTCGTGTACGAGCTCATCTGGAAGCGCACCGTGGCGACCCAGATGGCGGACGCGCGCCAGCGGCACCTGACGGTGTTCATCGACGCCGACGATGCGCGCTTCCGGGCCACCGGAAAGGTGATCGAGTTCGCCGGCTTCTTCCGCGCCTACGTCGAGGGCTCCGACGACCCGGAGGCCGCGCTCGAGGACCAGGAGATCCTCCTCCCCGCCGTCCGCGAGGGCCAGGCCCTCGCGTGCGAGAGGCTCGAGAGCCTCGCGCACGAGACGAAGCCGCCGGCGCGCTACACCGATGCGACGCTGGTCAAGGAGCTCGAGAGCGACGGGATCGGCCGGCCCTCCACCTACGCGTCGATCATCTCCACGATCCTGGATCGCGGATACGCGCAGCGGCAGAACAAACAGCTCGTGCCCACGTTCATCGCCTTCGCGGTCACGACCCTGCTCGAGCAGCACTTCCCGGACCTGGTCGACACCGGGTTCACGGCGGACATGGAGGGGTCGCTGGACGAGATCGCGGCGGGGAGCATCGACTGGCGCCAGTACCTGCACGATTTCTACAGCGGCGAGGAAGGCCTCGAGGCGCGTCTCCGGCACCGGGAGGAGAAGATCGATCCGCGCGAGGCCTCGACCGTGGTGCTGTCGGACCTCGGACCTCGCGTGCGGATCGGACGGTACGGGCCCTTCCTGGAGCTCGAGCGCGACGGAGAGCGCCTCACCGCTTCGATCCCCGAGGGGCTTCCACCCGCCGATCTGGCGGAGAGCGACGCGCTCGAGCTGTTGGAGCGACGGGCCGGAGGCCCGGACGAGCTGGGGGTCGATCCGGAGACGGGTCGATCCGTGTACCTGATGACGGGTCGGTTCGGGCCCTACGTGCAGCTCGGCGAGGCCGAGAAGGGGAAGCCCAAGCCCCCCCGGGCCTCGCTGCCCGAGACGGTCGAGTACGAGGACGTGACGCTCCGCATCGCGCTCAAGCTCCTGTCGATGCCGGCCGAGCTCGGGAAGCACCCCGACACCGGCGAGCCGGTCAAGGTCGGGATCGGGCGCTACGGTCCGTACGTCGTGCACGAGGGGGATTATCGCTCGCTCACCGCGGACGACGACCCGCTCGACGTGTCGCTGGACCGGGCGCTCGAGCTCCTGTCGGAGCCGAAGCGGCGTGGGCGGCGTGCCTCGGCCAAGCCGCTGCGCGAGATCGGGCCGCACCCGGATGACGGACAGACGGTGGCCCTGTTCAACGGCCGCTACGGCCCGTACGTGAAGCACGGGAAGCTCAACGCGACGCTCCCCAAGGGCGTCGAGCCCGCGGACGTCACGATGTCGATGGCCGTCGAGCTTCTCCAGAAGCGGAAGGAGCGCGACGCGGCCAAGAAGGCGTCCGGGCGCGGCGGGACCGGGAGCAAGGGCGGCGGCAAGAAGGGCGAAGGTGGGGGGAAGGGGAGCAGGGGTGGTGGTGGGAAGAAGGGTGCGGGGCCGAAGACAGGGAGCGCCGGGAGGTCCAGCAGGACCGGCGGGAAGAGCTGAACCGGGCGCCGCGGCGCGGTGACCGGACGCGTGAGTACCGGGGGAACGTGACCCGACGACGCGCGTCCGCCCGCCCGCACGGACCGCCCGGGCGAGGACGAGAGCGATGACGGATCGCACCGGCTGGAAGGACGACTTCCTGCGCTACGCCTCGCGGGAGCGGCGGCTGTCGCCCCACACCGTCGCGGCCTACGAGCGTGATCTGACGCAGCTCGAGGGCTTCCTGACCACGCACCTCGGCACTTCCGGGTGGGGCTGGGAAGCCGTACAGCGAACCGACATCCGGGCCTTTCTCGGAGCCCTCGAGGGGCGCGGCCTCGCGCGCTCGTCCGTCCAGCGAAAGCTGGCCGCCGTACGCGCGCTGTATGCCTTCCTGCACCGCACCGACCGGGTGGAAGCGAATCCGGCCCGTCTAGTCCGCGCGCCGCGTCGCGAACGCTCGCTCCCCGGCTTCGTGTCGGAGGAGCGCACCGCGGAGCTTCTGGACGGGATCGGCGCGCGGGCCCGCGAGGCAAACGACGTGCTCGGGCTGCGCCGCTGGGCGATGATCGAGCTCCTGTACTCGTGCGGGCTGCGGCTCGCCGAGCTGAGGGGCCTCGATCGCGACCGCGTGGACATCCGGGGCCGGCAGCTCCGGGTGCTCGGCAAGGGCGGAAAGGAGCGCGTGGTGCCCGTGGGAAGGCGTGCCCTGGAGGCGCTCCAGTCGTACCTGGCGACCCGCGGGTCGGACGGTGTGCGGGCCCTGTTCACCTCGACGCGGGGGGGCCGACTGTCGCGCCGTCAGATCCAGCGCGACATGACGCGCCTTCTGGAGGGGGCGGCGGAAGGAGAGCCGCTGTCCACGCACTCGCTCCGCCATACGTTCGCCACGCACCTGCTCGACCGGGGTGCGGATCTGGTGTCGGTCAAGGAGCTGCTCGGTCACGCGAGCCTGTCGACGACGCGGATCTACACGCACACGTCGATCGAGCGGTTGAAGGGCGTGCACGCCCGGGCACACCCGCGTGGAGGAGGAGAGTGATGTCGAGGGTTCGCGGGACGACGATCCTGTGCGTGCGCAGGGGGGACGCGGTGGCGATGGCCGGAGACGGTCAGGTCACCATGAAGGACACGATCGTCAAGGCGCGAGCCACGAAGCTCCGCACCCTGCAGGACGGCCGGATATTGGCGGGATTCGCAGGCGGGGTGGCTGATGCGTTGACGCTGTTCGAGAAGTTCGAGGCGCAGCTGGAGCGTCAGCCGAGGAACCTCGCCCGGGCCGCCGTGGAGCTGGCCAAGGAGTGGCGCGGCGACCGCTATCTCCGGCGCCTCGAGGCGATGCTCGCGGTCGCCGATCGGGAGACGAGTCTGTTGATCGCCGGGACCGGCGAGGTCATCGAGCCCGACGATGGCTTGCTGGCGCTCGGATCGGGTGGCTCGTACGCCCTCGCGGCGGCACGGGCCCTCGCACGACACACGGACCTCTCGGCCGCGGAGATCGCCCGCGAGGGCCTCGAGATCGCGGCGGACATCTGCATCTACACGAACGACGAGATCACGGTGCTCGAGCTGGCCGGCTGACGGCCACCGGGCGGAAACGGAGAGGAATGCACCCCGAGGTCGCGCCGCAAACGACGCCCGGGCCGCCGCAGGATCGGCGCCCCGCGAACCTCACGCCGCGTCAGATCGTGCAGGTTCTGGACGAGTACATCATCGGTCAGGACGACGCGAAGAAGGCCGTCGCGATCGCGCTCCGCAACCGGTGGCGTCGCCGGAACGTGGAGGAGGAGATGCAGGAGGAGATCCTCCCCAACAACATCATCCTCATCGGCCCGACCGGGGTGGGAAAGACCGAGATCGCGCGGCGGCTGGCGCGGCTGGCCGGAGCGCCCTTCCTGAAGGTCGAGGCCTCGAAGTTCACCGAAGTCGGCTACATCGGCCGGGACGTCGAGTCCATGATCCGCGATCTGGTCGAGATCGCGATCAAGATCGTGCGCGAGGAGCGCGAGGCCGAGCACCGCGAGCTCGCCGAGCGCCGCGTGGAGGAGCGGCTCCTGGATCTGCTCCTCCCGCCGGTCGCTCCGGAGCGGGGATCGGACACCGCGGGGGATGCCCCGGACGGCGCCCGCCGCTGGGTGGTGTCGACGGGCGGCGAGACGAGCGAGCACCCGGTCGAATCGATGGAGAACCGCAAGCTGCGCACGCGCGAGAAGCTCAGGGCGCGGCTGCGGGAAGGGCACTTCGACGAGCGCGAGATCGAGGTCGAGGTGACCGAGAGCCCCATCCAGCGGCTCGGGATGGGCGGGGGCGTGGAGGGGCTCGACTTCAACATGGGCGAGATCCTCCAGGGGATGCTCCCCAGGAAGACGAAGCGGCGCACGGTGACGGTGGCCGAGGCGCGTCGAATCCTGCTCGCCGAGGAGCTCGACAAGCTCGTCGACATGGACGAGATCATCCAGGAGGCCCGGCACCGGACCGAGCACATGGGGATCGTCTTCCTGGACGAGATCGACAAGGTGGCGGGCGGTCACACGCACGGCGGGCCGGACGTGTCGCGCGAGGGCGTGCAGCGCGATCTGCTCCCGATCGTCGAGGGCTCGACCGTCCAGACGCGGGCCGGGATGATCCGCACGGATCACATCCTGTTCATCGCCGCCGGCGCGTTCCACGTCTCCAAGCCGTCGGACCTCATCCCGGAGCTCCAGGGCCGCTTCCCGATCCGCGTCGAGCTCGAGGCCCTCGACGCGGACGCGTTCGCGCGTATCCTCATGGAGCCGAGGTTCGCGTTGCTCGCGCAGTACAAGGCCCTGGCGGCCACGGAGGGCGCGGCGCTGGAGTTCACCGAGGGGGCCATCCGGGAGATCGCGCGCATCGCGAACCACGTGAACGAGCGTACGGAGAACATCGGCGCCCGCCGGCTGCACACCGTGCTGACGACCTTGCTCGAGGGGGTGATGTTCGACCTGCCCGAGCGGGGGGTCGGCGAGACGATCAGGATCGATGAGGCGTTCGTGAAGGAGCGTCTGGCGAAGATCGCCGACGACGAGGACTTGAGGAGGTACATCCTGTGACGACGCCGACCGCGCCGTCGGACAGGGAGACGGCCCCCGGGGAGCCGAGCTCCCCCACGAATCGTACGCGGCACTTCCTGTCCATCGCCGACTGGCCGACGGAACGGCTGCTCGAGGCCCTCGCGCTCGCCGCCCGTCTCAAGCAGGACCCGGCGGTCGCCGGGCGGCCGCTGGCCGGGAAGACGCTGGCGATGATCTTCGCCAAGAGCTCGACGCGAACCCGCGTGTCGTTCGAGGTCGGCACGCACCAGCTGGGCGGGCAGGCCCTGTTCCTGTCCTCGCGTGACATCCAGCTGGGGCGCGGCGAGCCCATCGCCGACACGGCGCGGGTGCTGTCGCGCTATGTGGACGGGATCATGATCCGCACGTATGCCCAGTCCGATGTCGAAGCCCTCGCGGCGCATGGCACGGTGCCCGTGATCAACGGCCTGACCGACTTGCTCCATCCGTGCCAGGTCATGGCCGACCTCCAGACCGTGCGAGAGGAGCTGGGCCCCGAACTCTCCTCCCGCGTGGTGTGCTGGATCGGCGATGGCAACAACATGGCCAACTCGTGGCTCAACGCCGCGACCCGTCTCGGATTCCGCCTCCGGCTCGCGTGTCCCGCCGGGTACGATCCCGACCCCGACACGCTCGAGCGAGCGCAGGCGGCGGGCGCGGCGGAGCTGTTCCGCGATCCGGTCGAGGCGGCCTCGGGCGCGGACGTCGTGACCACGGACGTGTGGGCCTCCATGGGTCAGGAGGAGGAGGCGGCCGAGCGGACCGCCGCCTTCCAGGGCTATCGGGTGGATGAAGCGCTCATGGAGCGGGCGTCGCCCGGGGTCATCTTCCTCCACTGTCTGCCGGCGCACCGCGGCGAAGAAGTCGCCGCGGCGGTGATCGACGGCCCGGCCTCGCGCGTGTGGGACGAGGCGGAGAATCGGCTGCACGCCCAGAAGGCGATCCTCGTCCTGCTGATGGGCGGCGACTCGTGATCGAGGGGGACGCGACGTGGATCGGGAGCTGAAGAAGACGCCGCTGTTCGACGAGCACGTGCGTCTGAACGCCAAGCTCGTGCCGTTCGCCGGCTTCGCGATGCCGGTCCAGTACCCCACGGGGATCAGGGCCGAGCACGCCGCCGTGCGCGACTCGGCCGGTCTGTTCGACGTGTCGCACATGGGCGAGCTCCGCATCCGGGGCCCGGGTGCGGTGGCCTTCGTCTCCTACGCCACGACCAACGACCCCGCGAGCCTCGCGACCGGCGAGGCGCAATACAGCGCCATGTGTCACGAGGACGGCGGGGTGGTGGACGATCTGCTCGTGTACCGCTTCGGACGCGACGACCTCCGGCTGGTCGTGAATGCCGCCAACATCGTGAAGGACCGGGAACACCTCGCGGGACTCTCCGGCCGGTACGATGTCGAGATGCTCGACGAGAGCGACGACATCGCCCTGCTCGCGCTCCAGGGCCCGCAGGCGGAGGCGATCCTCGCGGGGCTGACCGCGACCGATCTGGCCTCGATCGGCTACTACGCCTTCCGCGAGGGAAGCGTGGCGGGCGTCACCGGGACGATCAGCCGCACGGGCTACACCGGGGAGGACGGGTTCGAGCTCTACCTGCCTGCCGATGGTGCCGCGGGCGTATGGAAGGCCATCGAGGAGGCGGGGGCTCTGCCGGCCGGTCTCGGGGCGCGCGATTCGCTGCGGCTCGAGATGGGTTACGCGCTGTACGGGAACGACATCGACGATGGGACGACCCCGCTCGAGGCCGGTCTCGGGTGGCTCGTGAAGCCGGACAA